>Ga0256407_10001062_pt1 | contig 61057 bp, 27 predicted proteins | sample RumenRJG_04DNA_FD_193489 | JGI IMG/M metagenome (GOLD analysis project Ga0256407, IMG submission 193489) | Bovine rumen microbial communities from Lethbridge, Alberta, Canada - RJG_04 | ecosystem: Host-associated > Mammals > Digestive system > Stomach > Rumen | place: Canada: Alberta... | reverse complement strand
ACACCGTCACGAACAGCCGCGATTACGAAGAGACTGAAGTGAAGGTCACCAAGGTCTGGGATGACAACGACAATGAAGAAGGCTTCCAGCCGAAGAGCGTCACAGTCAACCTGAAGAAGGGCGATACTGTCCTTAAGACGGTCGAACTGAATGCGGAGAACAACTGGAGCTACAGCTGGACGAAGCTGCAGAAGTACGAGGGCGGCAACGCGGTGAACTACACGATCACCGAAGATCCGGTCGCGAACTACAGCACGCAGATCACGAAGGCTGCGAACGGCACGTTCACCTACACGGTGAAGAACAGCCGTACAACCGAAAAGACTGAGGTCAGCGTCGAGAAGATCTGGGACGACAGCGACAACAAGGAAGGCTTCCGTCCTGCGAGCGTGACGGTGAAGCTGCTGGCGAACGGTGAGGAAGCCGGCGAAGCGACACTGAGCGCGGACAATGAGTGGAAGTACACCTGGACTGACCTGAACAAGTTTGATGGCGGCGAAGAGATCGAGTACACGGTCGAAGAAGCGCAGCTGAAGAACTACAAGCAGCCTGTCATTGAAAAGGTCTCCGAGACGGCATGGGCGTACACTGTGAAGAACAGCCGCGACTATGAAGAGACTGAAGTGAAGGTCACCAAGGTCTGGGACGACAACGGCAATGAGGAAGGCTTCCGTCCTGCCAGCGTCACAGTCAACCTGCTGAAGAACGGCACAAAGATTGAATCTGCAGTGCTTTCTGAGGAGAACAACTGGAGCTACAGCTGGACGAAGCTGCAGAAGTACGAGAACGGCAAGGCGATCAACTACACGGTCACCGAAGATCCGGTCGCGAACTACAGCACGCAGATCACGAAGGCTGCGAACGGCACGTTCACCTACACGGTGAAGAACAGCCGTACAACTGAAAAGACTGAGGTCAGCGTCGAGAAGATCTGGGACGACAGCGACAACAAGGAAGGCTTCCGTCCTGCGAGCGTGACGGTGAAGCTGCTGGCGAACGGTGAGGAAGCCGGCACTGCGACACTGGGCGCGGACAATGAGTGGAAGTACACCTGGACTGACCTGAACAAGTTTGATGGCGGCGAAGAGATCGAGTACACGGTCGAAGAAGCGCAGCTGAAGAACTACAAGGAGCCCGTCATCGCGAAGGTCTCCGAGACCGCATGGGCGTACACTGTGAAGAACAGCCGCGACTATGAAGAGACTGAAGTGAAGGTCACCAAGGTCTGGGACGACAACGACAATGAAGAAGGCTTCCAGCCGAAGAGCGTGACAGTCAACCTGGTGAAGGGCGAGGAAATCCTTGACAGCGTTGAACTGAACGCGGACAACAACTGGAGCACCAGCTGGAAGAAGCTTCAGAAGTTCGAAAACGGCAAGGCGATCGACTACAAGGTCACTGAAGATCCGGTCGCGAAGTACAGCACGCAGATCACGAAGGCGACAGACGGCACGTTCACCTACACGGTGAAGAACAGCCGTACGACCGAAAAGACTGAGGTCAGCGTCGAGAAGATCTGGGACGACAAGGACAACGTGGAAGGCTTCCGTCCCGCGAGCGTGACGGTGAAGCTGCTGGCGAACGGTAAGGAAGCCGGCACTGCGACCCTGAACGCGGAGAACGAGTGGAAGTACACCTGGACTGACCTGAACAAGTTCGACGGCGGCAAGGAAATCACCTACACGGTTTCCGAAGACCAGCTGGCGAACTACAAGGAGCCCGTCATCGCGAAGGTCTCCGAGACCGAATGGGCATACACCGTCACGAACAGCCGCGATTACGAAGAGACTGAAGTGAAGGTCACCAAGGTCTGGGACGACAACAACAACGAAGAAGGCTTCCAGCCGAAGAGCGTCACAGTCAACCTGGTGAAGGGTGAGGAAATCCTTGACAGTGTTGAACTGAACGCGACGAACAACTGGAGCACCAGCTGGACGAAGCTGCAGAAGTACGAGAACGGCGCGGCGATCGAGTACAAGGTCACTGAAAACACCGTAGCGAACTACACGACGCAGATCACGAAGGCGACGGACGGGACATTCACCTACACGGTGAAGAACAGCCGGACGACCGAGAAGACCCAGGTCAGCGTGGAGAAGATCTGGAACGACAGCGACAACAAGGAAGGCTTCCGTCCTGACAGCGTGACGGTGAAGCTGCTGGCGAACGGCAAGGAAGCCGGCGAAGTGACACTGACCGCAGCCAACGAGTGGAAGCACACCTGGAACGGCCTGAACAAGTTCGCAAACGGCGAGGAGATCACCTACACGGTATCCGAAGACCAGCTGACGAACTACAAGGCTCCTGTCATCGTAAAGACCTCTGAGACAGAGTGGGCGTACACCGTCACGAACGGCCGCGACTACGAAGAGACCGAAGCTTCTGTCAAGAAGATCTGGATTGACGCAAATGACCAGGACGGCTACCGTCCGGCAAGCCTGACGGTGAAACTGCTGGCGGATGGTGCGGAGACCGAAAAGACTGTCACACTGAATGCAGCGAACAATTGGGAAGACAAGATTGAGAAACTGCAGAAGTATGCAGGCGGTAAGGAAATCAAGTATACCTGGTCTGAAGAACTGCCGGAAGGCTATACACTGGTCAGCAACAAGACAGTTGGTACGGTTACTACCATTTCCAACACCCACAAGACCGAAGAGACCGAAGTGAAGGTCACAAAGGTCTGGGACGACGCGGATGACCAGGACGGCTACCGTCCGGACGACGTGACCGTGAACCTGCTGGCGGACGGCAAGATCATCGACACTGTCACGCTGAGCGAGGAGAACGAGTGGAGCTACAGCTGGACCAAGCTGGACAAGAAGGCGAACGGCGCTGACATCGACTACACGGTGACCGAAGACAAGGTGGATGAATACACCGCCAAGGTCGACAAGGCCACGGACGGCACCTTCACCTACACGGTGACGAACAGCCACAAGACCGAAGAGACCGAAGTGAAGGTCATGAAGGTCTGGAACGACGCGGACGACCAAGACGGCTACCGCCCGGACGATGTGACCGTGAACCTGCTGGCAGGCGGTAAGGTTATCGACACCGTCACGCTGAGCGAGGAGAACGAGTGGAGCTACAGCTGGACGAAGCTGGACAAGAAGGCGAACGGCGCTGATATCGACTACACGGTGACCGAAGACAAGGTGGATGAATACACCACCAAGATCGACAAGGCCACAAACGGAACCTTCACTTACACAGTCACCAACACCCACAAGACCGAGGAGACCGATGTGAAGGTCACGAAGGTCTGGAACGATGCGGATGACCAGGACGGCTACCGTCCGGACGATGTAACCGTGAACCTGCTGGCGAACGGCACGGTTATCGACACCGTCACGCTGAGCGAGGAGAACGAGTGGAGCTACAGCTGGACGAAGCTGGACAAGAAGGCTGACGGCGCTGATATCGACTACACAGTGACTGAAGACACGGTGGATGAATACACCACCCAGATCGACAAGGCTGATGACGGCACCTTCACCTACACGGTCACCAACACCCACGAGACCGAAGAGACTGAAGCAACGGTCAGGAAGGTCTGGAACATCACCGAGAGAGAAGACGGGAAGACTCCCGACAGCCTGACGGTGAAACTGCTGGCAGACAACAAGGAAACCGGCAGGACGGTCGTCCTGAACGAAGCAAACGACTGGACCGCTACCATTGACCACCTGCCGAAGTACAAGGATCATGGCACAGACATCGAGTACACCTGGAGCGAGGGAACACTGCCTGACGGATATGCGCTGACCGGTACGGTTAAGGATGGTACGATCACCACCCTGACAAATACGTACTTTGTGAAGCCCACACGGCAGCCGCTCGAAGTGACCAAGATCCTGACCGGCCGCAACTGGAGCGAGGATGACAAGTTCGAGTTCGTCCTGGCGGCGGATCCGAAGAATCCGGACGGCGCAGTCCTGCCGGCGGAAACCACGAAGTACGCCACAAAGGACAGCCAGACGGTGACGTTCGGCGATATCGTGTTCAACAAGTACGGCACCTTCAAGTTCACCATTACCGAAACAGAAGGCGACCTGAAGGGCGTCGGTTATGATACCGAACCCAGGGAGTTCACGATCGTCGTATCGGATGACGGAATCGGATCCCTGTACATTGCGGATGTCACGAACGCCGGCAAGATTACCGTGAGCAACCCGTACGAATCCGAGGGACAGATCCAGTTCTTCGCGAACAAGGAACTGGTCGGACGGAAGCTGAAGGATGGCGAATTCCTGTTCGAGCTGCAGGACGCTGACGGCAATATGCTGCAGCAGAAAGCCTGTGACGCTGACGGGAAGGTCACATTCGACCCGATCACCTATACCGAGGAAGACATGGTGGTGAACGGCGCGATCGTAACCGAGCGGAAGCTGAGATACACCATCCGCGAAGTGAACAAGACGGACGATACGGTGATCTACGACGGAACGGCCAAGACCATCGACGTGACGCTGAAGGATGACCAGGAAGGCTGCATCGAGGCAACGGCGCCTGAAGACCAGCTGAAGATCTCCTTCATCAACATCGTCGTGAAGGTCCGGAAGACCGACCTTACCGACGAGAACCACAAGCCGCTGGAAGGCGCAAAGATCAGCGTCCTGGATGAAGCGGGCAATCCGGTCTTTGAGTTCACCTCCGGCAAGGAACCGACCGAGATCAAGTACCTGGAAGCTGAAAGGACCTATACCCTGCACGAAGTGTTCGCACCGGTCGACTACAACCTGACGGCCGATACTACCTTCACGGTACACAGGGACGGTACGATCACCCACGGCGAGAGAACGCTTTCCAAGGGCGAAGAGATCCTGATCGAGGATAAGCCGACCGAGAAACCTGAGTTCGAGAAGAAGATAAAGGATACGAACGATACGACGGGCGAGACCAGCGACTGGCAGGACAGCGCTGACTATGATATCGGCGACGACGTGCCGTACAGGCTGAAGGCCACGCTGGCGGACAATGTGACCGATTACCTGAAGTATCACATCACCTTCCATGACACAATGGAAGAGAGCCTGGACTTCAACGGCATCGACAAGGTGACGGTGAACGGCAAGAAAGTGACGGATTATACGATCACTGCCAAGGAACACAGCTTCGACCTGACACTGACCTGGGAAGGCGAGAACGGAACGAAGATCACGGACGCCAGCCTGAACAAGGCGGAAATTGAAGTGTTCTTCACCGCGAACCTGAACAAGGACGCCGTGCTGGGCAGCAAGGGCAATGTGAACACCTGCAAGCTGGAATACAGCTGCAACCCGAGGGTAAATGAGGAAGGCAATCCCAGCGAAGATACTGAAGAGACCGAGGAAGATTTTGTCATCGCCTTCACCTATGAGATCAAGGTAAACAAGGTGGACGAGGGCAAAGAACCCCTGGCAGGCGCAGAGTTCAAGCTGGAGAAGAAGCTTCCCGGCAACACGAAGAAGCTGATCAAGTGCGTGACGGCTGAATCCGGAGTGACCTTCACATTCACCGGACTGGATGACGGCGATTATGTGCTGACGGAGACCAAGCATCCCGAAGGCTACAAGGCGATCGATCCGATCGAATTTACGGTGAAGGCAGAGCATAACCCCGAGTGGGAGAAGAAGGAAGACCGGAACCTGATCCTGGCGAGCCTGACAGGCAATGTGACCACGGGCGAGCTCGACGCACCGGAAATCATCTTCACACCGGATACCGGACTGGGCCTCCTGACGACGGATGTGCCGAACGAATCCGAACTGACTTCCGCCACTGTGATGAAGGTCTGGGTAGACGGTGAGAACCGCGACGATATGCGGCCGCTCACCCTGAATGTTGAGCTGCTGGCAGACGGTGTACCCACCGGAAAGACCGTGCAGCTGACGGAAACCAATCACTGGATCAGCCGGATCGACAACCTGCCGAAGATGAAGCATGGCAATGCCATCAAATACACCTGGGCGGAAGATGACCTGACAGACAGGGGCTACACCCTGGCCGGGGAGACTGCCAACGGCACGATCACCACGCTGACCAACACGCGTGAAACGGAGAAGACACAGGTCAACGTACAGAAGACCTGGGACGACAAGGACAACGCAGCGGCCAGACGTCCGGATGAGATCACGGTGCAGCTGTTCGCGAACGGAAAGGCCGAAGGCCCGATCGTAACGCTGAATGAAGGCAACGGCTGGAGCCACACCTGGACGGATCTGGACAAGAACTCCAACCCGACCGGGAAGATCGGCGGATCGAAACCGATCGTGTATACGGTTGAAGAACTTGACGTGCCGGAAGGCTACACGGTGACCAGGAACGGAACGGGAACCTTCATTGAGATCATAAACACCCTGGTTCCCGGAAAGCTGGAGATCAGGAAGACCTTCGAGTTCGCACCTGTTGAGCCGGAAAATCCCGAGACGGAGATTGACATCCCCGTGATTAAGAGCTGGGATGACAATGACGACAAGGACGGCAACAGGCCGGCAAGCGTGACGGTACATCTGCTGGCAGACGGCAAGGAAGTGAAGAAAGCCGTACTGAACGAAGCAAACGGCTGGAAGCACACCTTCCGGAAGATGCCGAAGATGAACGGCAAACGGAAGATCAAGTACACCATCACCGAGGATCCGGTGGAATGGTACGAAGCGGAGATCAACGGAACCAATATCCGGAATATCTATGTGCCTGAAACCACCAGCGTATCCGTACGGAAGGTATGGGATGACAACAACAACGAAGCAGGAATGAGGCCGGTCAGCATCTGGATGACGCTGAGCAACGGAACGACAGTCCTGCTGAACGAAGAGAACGGATGGTCCGCAACGGTCAGCGGCCTGCCGACCATGGTGGACGGCGCACCTGCGACCTACACCTGGACCGAACAGCAGGTCGTCGGCTACCGACTTATCAGCACGAAGACGGAAGGCGCGGTGACAACGTTCACAAACCACTTTGTGAATGTACCGCCGGTACCCGGCAACAAACCGCAGCCGAAGACCCCGGGCGGCGGATGGGTGATCTTTGAGGAGTACGACACAGCCCTGGGCGGTGACATTCTCATCAATCACGTAGGCGACTGCTTCGACTAATCCGCAACGGTTCCTTCGGGAGATCAGCGAAAAGCTGATCTCCCTTTTTGTACGGACAAATAAAGCTTGAAACGGTCCGGGAGAACGTGTAAGATATAGACGCAATCCAATGACAGGAGGCCATATTCCATGAAAAAACGAATCAGTATCCTGCTGGCGCTGTGCCTGCTGTTCACACTGGCGGGAGCTGCCGCGGCGGAGGACACACTGGTATATGAATCCGCGTTTGCGGCCGGGGATGACGACTGGTTCGCCCGGGGCGCGCAGAAAGTATTCCATACGACAGAAGCAACCCTGCGGACAGAAGGACGGACCGCGGACTGGAATTCGCCCGGCCGGTACTTTGAACTGGTGGCCGGAAATGAATACAAGGTAAGCGTTGAAGTCCTCCAGAACGATACGGACAGCGCAAACTTCCTGATCTCCATGGAACGGAGCGACAGCACCGGAACAGGCTGGGATCGGCTGGTTCCCGGGAAGGCCAGGAAGGGCGAATGGACCACGCTGGAGGGGACTTTTACGCCTGCCGAATATGACAGCTATCTGCTGTATGTAGAGACGGACGGCTCACCGGAAATCAGCTACGAGATCCGGAATTTCCGCCTGGAATCCCCGAACGGGATCCCGGCCGCAAAAGAAACCGAAGCTCCGGCAGAAATCGCAGAGGTTGCGGAAGAAGACCTTCCGAGCCTGAAAGACGCCTATGCCGGTAAGTTTGACTTTGGCATGGCCGTGCCGCAGCAGGCTTTCCGGGGCGACCTGAAGCTGATGCAGCTGATCAGGGACCAGTGCAGTATCCTGACGCCGGAAAACGAACTGAAACCGGACAGTGTGCTGGATGTGTATGCCAGCAGGAAGCTGGCACAGGAAGATGAGACTGCGGTGGCAGTCCGCTTCGACGCAGCGAAACCGCTGCTGCGCTTTGCCCAGGCGAACGGCATCAAAGTCCACGGCCATGTCCTGGTCTGGCACAGCCAGACGCCGGAAGCCTTCTTCCATGAGGGATATGATCCCCAGAAACCCCTCGTGAGCCGGGAAGTCATGCTGGCAAGAATGGAGAACTATATCCGGGAAGTGCTGACGCAGACGGAAGAGCAGTACCCGGGCGTCATCGTCAGCTGGGACGTGGTGAACGAAGCCATTGACGACGGAACCAACTGGATCCGGAAAGGTTCCAGGTGGACCCAGGTGATCGGTGAGGATTTCATCAACTACGCCTTTGAATATGCCCGGAAGTATGCCGCGGAGGGCGTACTGCTCTACTATAACGACTACAACACTGCGTACGCCGGCAAACTCTACGGAATCGTCCGGATGATGGAACCCCTGATTGAGGCGGGAACGATCGACGGATACGGATTCCAGATGCATCACACAACGGGACAGCCCAGCAACGAGATGATCACCAAGGCAGTAGAGAAGATTGCGGCTTTGGGAATCAAACTGCGGGTCAGCGAGATGGATATCGGAATTACGAAATATACCGAGACTGGCCTGAAAGCCCAGGCGGACAAATACAAGGCCATGATGGAACTGATGCTGCGGTTTGCGGACCAGACAGAAGCGGTCCAGGTATGGGGAGTCACGGATACCATGAGCTGGCGGAGCCAGAGCTATCCGCTGCTCTTCGACAGGGCTATGAACCCGAAGCCGGCTTTTTACGCAGTACTGGAAGCGGCAGGCAAGTAAGTGAAGCGTGTACCGGATCTTTCGCTGTGTGCAGGATGACACGGGAAGGAACGGAATACACACAAGATACGAACAGGGAAGATTTAAGCGTTGACATCAGGAAACCACAATCCTATAATAGAAAACAGCGAAATACCACTATATTTTGTGGATAGAGAGGAAATTGCATATGAAGTATCTGCTTGGTATTGATCTGGGCACATCCGGCACAAAGACGGTTCTGTTTGACCAGAACGGTAAAGGCATTTGCTCCGCGACCGTGGAGTATCCGATGTATCAGCCGCAGAACGGCTGGGCGGAACAGGACCCCAAAGACTGGTACAACGCCGCAGTGAGCACAATCCGCACAGTCCTGGAAAAGAGCGGTGTGGACAAGGAAGATGTCGTCTCCCTGGGCATCAGCGGCCAGATGCACGGCCTGGTGATGCTGGACGAGAAGGACGAAGTGATCCGCCCGTCCATCATCTGGTGCGATCAGCGGACCGCCAAGGAATGTGAAGAGATTACGGCCAAGGTCGGATACGACAACCTGATCCGGATCACCGCCAACCCCGCACTGCCGGGATTTACCCTGAGCAAGCTGATCTGGGTACGGAACCACGAGCCGGAAAATTATGCGAAGTGCAAGCATGTACTGCTGCCGAAGGACTACGTCCGCTTCATGCTGACGGGCGATTTTGCGACGGAGGTTTCCGACGCCAGCGGCATGCAGATGCTGGATGTGCCGAACCGCTGCTGGAGCGACGAGCTGCTGCAGATCCTCGACATCGACAAGAGCATGCTGGCCAAAGTCTATGAAAGCTGCGAAGTGACCGGACATATCTCCGCGAAAGCAGCAGAACTGACCGGCCTGAGCGAGAAGACGCTGGTGGTCGGCGGCGCCGGCGACAATGCGGCTGCGGCTGTCGGAACGGGCGTTGTGGAAGACGGAAAAGCCTTTACAACCATCGGAACCAGCGGCGTGGTGTTTGCGCATACGGACAAGCTGGCCATTGACCCGAAAGGCCGTGTGCACACTTTCTGCTGCGCGGTGCCGGGCGCATGGCATGTGATGGGCGTGACGCAGGCGGCGGGTCTGAGCCTGAAGTGGTTCCGCGACAATTTCTGCGCGGCTGAAAAGACAACAGCGGAAGCCATGGGCGTGGACACCTATGAACTGACAAACCAGGAAGCGGCCCAGAGCCCCATCGGCGCGAACAAGCTGATCTACGCTCCGTACCTGATGGGCGAGCGGACTCCGCATCTGGACAGCGACTGCCGCGGCATCTTCTTCGGCCTGAGCGCGATGCATCAGCGCCGGGACCTGCTGCGTGCCGTGATGGAAGGCGTTACCTACAGCCTGAACGACTGCCTCGGCGTGCTGGCCGGCATGGGCGTTGCGCCGGAGACGATGCTGGCCTGCGGCGGCGGCGGAAAGAGCCCCCTGTGGCGGCAGATGCTGGCGGACGTGATGAAGTGCCCCGTTGCGACGACTGTCAATACGGAAGGTCCTGCACTGGGTGTGGCGATCCTGGCCGGCGTCGGCGCAGGACTGTACGGCAGTGTGCAGGAGGCCTGCCGCGCGATGATCCACGTGAATCCCGCGCAGAACCCCATCGAGGAGAATATCCCGAAGTACGAAAAAGTATATGAAGTGTTCAAGAAGCTGTATGCTGCGAACAAAGACCTGTTCAAGGATCTCGGGGCTATCGAATAATTCACAATCCGTAATTCACAGGACACAATGATTTCAGCGAAGAGTGAGGGAATGTTGAATGAAATGTCAGTATTGCAGCTGCCTGGACAGTAAGGTGATCGATTCCCGGCCGACAGACGACGGCAACAGCATCCGCCGCCGGCGTGAATGCATCAACTGCGGCAGACGCTTTACCACGTATGAGAAAGTGGAACTGAGTCCGCTGTTTGTCGTGAAAAAAGACGGCAGGCGGGAAGGCTTTGACGGGCAGAAGATCAAAGCAGGCATTCTGCATGCCTGTGACAAGCTGCCGGTGAGTATGCAGCAGATCGACGAGATCGTGGCCCGGGTGGAGCAGAAGGCATACGCCACCATGGAAGGGGAGATCCCGTCCGAAAAGATCGGCGATATGGTCATGGATGAGCTGAAGCAGTTGAACGACGTGGCCTATGTACGGTTTGCCGCGGTGTACCGGAAGTTTACGGATGTAGGTACATTCATGAACGAGCTGCAGAAGCTGGTTGATGAGAAGATCTGACAAGTGATCGAAGGAGGAAACCGGGATGAGCATTAAGACAGAAGTCTGGGGAAAGAGCCCCGAGGGAAAAGATGTTCATAAGTTTACAATGACCAATGCCATGGGAGCTTCCGTGACGGTGATTGAATGGGGTGCGATCTGCACATCCATTATCGTGCCGGACGCGGGCGGCAACATGGACGATGTGGCGCTCGGTTTTGATTCGCTGGAGAAATATATTGCGCCGCACGGCTGCTTCGGCGATACCGTCGGCCGGTACGGCAACCGCATCGGCGGAGGCAAATTCTCCATCGACGGCAAGGAATACCAGGTAGCGCTGAACGATCACGGCGTGAACCACCTGCACGGCGGGAACGTCGGTTTCTCCGCGCACTTCTGGGACGGCACAGCGAAGGAAGAAGAACACCAGGATTCCGTGGCCTTCCACCGGATCTCTCCGGACGGGGAGGAAAACTATCCCGGAAACCTGGATGTGACAGTTACCTACACCTGGAATGATATGTGTGACCTGAACATCCGGTACGAGGCAACGACGGACAAGCCCACCCTTTGCAACCTGACGAACCACACCTATTTCAACCTTGCCGGACACAAGCACGGCACGGTGAAGGATCATGTGGTCACCATTGACGCGGACGTGGTCACCAAGGTGGATTCCGGACTGATCCCCACGGGCGAGTACATGGCCGTGGTGGATACGCCCCTGGACCTGCGGGACGGCCTGCTGATCGAGGAAGGCCTGGAGGTTATGGATTCCTGCCCGCAGATGATCCCCGCAGGCGGATATGATCACAACTTTGTGCTGCGCAAGGGCGAAGCTATGGGCGCTGCGGCCAGCGTATGGCACGAGGAGAGCGGCCGGTATATGGAAGTACTGACGGACCAGCCGGCAATCCAGCTGTACACTGCCTGCACGACCGATATCAAGGGCGGCAAGGACGGGGCGGAGTACGGTCATTATTCCGGCCTGTGCCTGGAAACCCAGCACTGCCCGGACGATCCCAATCATCCGAATTTCCCGGGAACAACGATCCTTCGGCCCGGCGAAAAGTATGACACGACCACGATCTACGCATTCCGCGCGGACGAGTAAAACAAAAAAAGATGCGGGGCAGGCCCCGCATCTTTTTATGTGTCCAGGAAATCCTGAATCAGCCCTGCGGCTTCGTTCACCGGGTCGGCAGACATATCCAGCCAGCGGATACGCGGATCCCGGCGGAACCAGGTCATCTGGCGTTTGGCGAACTTTTTGATCGCGTTCCCGAGTTCTTCCGTCATCTGCTCATAACCGATCTTCCCGGTCAGGTACCAGGTCAGGTATTTATACTCAAGGCCCAGCTTGACCAGGAACTCTTCGGAGATTCCTTCATCGAGCAGGGCTTTCACTTCATCCACCATGCCCTCGGCCAGGCGCTTTTCCAGGCGAATGTCGATCCGCTGCTTCAGGATTTCCCGGGGCCAGGTGACGCCGAGCTTCAGGAGGGTATAGCGGGGCTTTTTCCCGGCCGGATGCCAGTCATCCGCGGCAAGCCGCTCCAGAGCCCGCATGACCCGGTGACGGTTGCGGGGATCGATATCAGTATCGGGGAGCTTCTCCCTCAGCATATCATAAAGAGCCGGCGTATCGAAGGTTTCAAGATGCGCGCGGAGCGAATGGTCCGGTGCCCGGTCGCTGAGCTCATAACCGTCTGCTACGGCATCCACATACAGCCCGGTCCCGCCCACCAGGAACGGAACGTTCCCGCGGGAAAGGATGCCGTCAATCGCCTCGAAGGCGAGCCGCTGGAAATCCGCCATGGAGAAGAATTCACCGGGCTTGCGCACGTTCAGGAGATGATGGGGGACACCCTTCATCTCTTCCGGGGTGATCTTGCCGGAACCGAGATCCAGCCGCTCATAGACCTGGCGGGAATCCGCGGAAACAATCTCCCCGTTGAAGCGGGAAGCCAGTTCCACCCCGAGGGAGCTTTTCCCTGAGGCGTTTGTTCCCTCAATCACAATGAGTTTCGGCAGCATGCGGAATCCTCCAATCCTGTATCCGCCTGAACCAGGCGGGATTATGATACCACAGACAGCCTCAAAACCGCAATCTATAAGACTTTTTCACGTCGGAGGGCGTAAAATGCTTGACAGAAAGGATCTTTGGTATATACTGGAATAGCAAAAATTCTTGCAAGGAGGGTTTTCTCAATGAATAAGGGAGAACTGGTAGCTGCTCTGGCGGCAAAAACTGAAATGACGAAGAAAGAATCCGAAGCGGCTCTGAACGGCATCCTCGATGTGATCGCTGCGAGCATGGCTAAGGGTGAAAAAGTCCAGCTGATCGGCTTCGGCACTTTCGAAGCGAAGAATCGTCCGGCTCGCGTGGCCCGCAATCCCCGCACCGGCGCTTCCGTGAAGATCGCTGCCTGCAAGGCTCCTGCTTTCAAGGCCGGCAAAGCCCTGAAGGACGCTGTGAACAAGAAAAAGTAATTTCGGGTTCGCACAAAAAAACCGTGAGATTCGTCTCACGGTTTTTTCTGTCCCCGGATCACATGTCTTTCAGCCGGTGGTATTTTGAATTGCGGATGTGGCGTCCGTCGTTGGCCAGCTCCAGGCAGGGCAGTGCCTGTACGCCGGGATGACGGTCCAGGCGCAGGATCGTAATGCCCGTGAATTCGAGATGGAGCAGCGCACAGGCATACGGGAAAGGCAGGTTCAGGATATGCCCCATCGCGGCACAGGACGAGCCCCCATGGCTGAAGAGCGCGACGGTCTTCTGCGTACTATCCTGACGCACGCAGCGGTAATAGAATCCGTCCCGGATATATCCGAAGGATTCCAGCCAGCGGTCGATCCCGGCTTCCACGAGGTCCACGCAGTCCAGGACGGTGTTGTTCCGGAAAAAGGGATGCTCCCGCCAGTCCTTCCGGGACAGGTCCACCCCAAGACGGGCCAGCTCGTCCGTCATATTCCAGGGATGGCCGCCCGCAAAAAGAGGAGAGCCGTCCCGGCTGCCCCAATGGACCTCCCGCATGAAATCCAGCGTCTTAACCGGAAGACCCAGGACGGAAGAGGCAGCGAGGGCTGTCTCCTGGGCACGGCCCAACGGGGAAGCCCAGATCTCCTCGATGTTCTCCTCCTTCAGGCGCTCCGCGGCGGCAAGAGCCTGCTCCCGGCCCGCAGGAGTCAGGCAGTCGTGTTCATAATCCGGTTCTCCGTGACGAACGAAAACAATCCTCATAAAACGGCAGTTCCTTTCATTTTTATACAGTGATTCATCCGCCGGCCGTTGCCGCGCGATTGTCCCGGAAACAGGTTACATTTCCGGAAAGGATCATATTATTATGCAACCGTAAAAAATGTGCGAATTTCGCGATCCGCGAGGGCGGATTATACGGATGAAACCACCGAAAACCCTTATATTTCAACGGTCTCACATATTATACCTTTTTTTCGAAACAGTTGCAAACGCCTGAAAGATGTGATAGTATCATTCTAAATTATGAAGAATCTAACAGGAGGGGAATGCCGTGTTCTCTCGTTTGACCCATAAGGGCAAGCTTGGTATTATCTGTACCGTTGCTGCCCTGGCGGTCTGTGCGGTTGTTTTTCTCTGCCTGGCTGATGTGCTGATGCCGGAGGCAACGGGCGAAAAAGTGCAGAAAGACGGGAAACTGATCGTCGACAGCAGCAACTCTGCTGAAGGGTACATCATGGCGAAGGTGACCGAAAAGGATAAAAAGCGCATGAAACTGCGCGTCACCATGGGCGGCAGCGCCCTGAACTATGACCTGAACAGCGACGGAACCTTTGAAGTATTCCCCCTGCAATTCGGAAAAGTGAACTACACAGTAACCCTGTACCGGAATGTTGAAGGAAAGAAATACAAGGAGGTCGGCCAGGTAACGGTTTCCCCGAAGGGGATGGAGGATGACCTCCGCTGCTTCCTGTATCCGAACCAGTATGTGAACTATACACCGCAGACGGAATGCGTTAAAATGGCCTGTGAACTTTGCAAGGATATGACATCGCAGGCAGAAATCTACAAGACCGTATGCAAATATGTCCTGTCCAATTTCGGATACGATTTTATCAAGAGCGTGACCGTAAAGCCCGGTATGCTCCCGGACATCAATGAATGCTGGGAGAAGAAGATGGGTATCTGCCAGGACCTTTCCGCGCTGACATGTGCAATGCTTCGCAGCCAGGGGGTTCCGGCACGGCTGGTTATCGGAACCCTGAGCTCGGGAACACCCCATGCGTGGGTGCTGGCGGTGGTGGACGGAGAAGACAAGTTCTTTGATCCCACGGCGGAACTCGGCGCAAGCGCAAAAACCGACACGTATACGACGGAGCGGTGGTACTGACAGGGATCTGTCCTGATTCCCGGACGGGCTGTACGGATCTCAGCTATTGGAAGGAAAACGAGGCGTTTACAACGCCGACTGCAGCAGACAGAGGCTGGCGGTCGGCTTTCAGTTTTCAGTGGATGGAGGGAAAGGAATGGCAGTCGGAGGAGACAAGAAAAAAAGAATCATGTCCTCTGAAGAGCTGAGCAGCTTCTGCGATCAGATCGCGCTGATGCTGAGTTCCGGTATGACGCTGCGGGACGGCATTGAAATGCTCGCAGAAGACGAGATGAAGGAGAAAAACCTGAAGGTTCGTCCGTACACCAATCTGTACAAGGTGGTGGATGAAACCGGTTCCCTTTATATCGCGATGAAGGAAAATGAGGAAGACTGGCCTTCCTATATGATCGAAATGGTGGATATCGGCGAACAGACCGGCCGCCTGGAAGACATTATGATCAGTCTTTCCAAGTACTACCAGCGTGAGGGACGGATCCGCTCCGCCGCTGTCAGCGCGATTACCTATCCGCTGGTGCTGGGCGTGATGCTGGTGGTCATTATCGCAATCCTGCTGTGGCGCGTGCTTCCTGTATTCCGCCGCGTGCTGGAATCCATCGGTGTGGGCGGCTCCGGGAGCAGCTCTTTCCTGATGCAGGTCGGCACCTATGCCGGCTGGGCGGTGCTGATCCTGATCGGCCTGGTGATTATCGCAGCGATCGTAATCATCATCCTGCTGAAGTCAAAAGCCCGGAACAAGACGCTGAAATTCCTGAAAAACCTTTTCCCGCCGGTCCGCAAGCTGACGGAGAAGCTTTCCGCTTCCCGGGTAGCCGGCATCCTCGGACTGATGATGACCAGCGGTTTCCCGATGGAAAACGCCCTCGAGATGGCGCCTGCCGCGCTGGCGGATGAAGAATCCGTGGAGAAGGTCCGGTTTATCCGGGAAGAAATGAAAAAGGATGAAACCTTTACGGACGCGCTGTCCAAAAGCGGACTGTTCGCGGATTTCCATAACCGTATGCTGAAGGTCGGCGCAGCGTCCGGCCATGAACCCCAGGTAATGGATAAGATTGCTGAGATCTACGAGGAACAGGTGGAAGACGGACTGGATCGCCTGATTTCCATCGTCGAGCCTACGCTGGTTGCACTGCTGTGCATCGTGATCGGAGCAATCCTGCTGAGCGTTATGCTTCCGATGGCCGGCGTGCTCAGCTCCATGTAATGATCCGACTGTAAAAAACACGGGCAAAGGAGGGGACGGAATGAGAATCAATAAAAAAGATATCGCGGCGATCCTCGTTTTCGTCGCCCTGATTATCGTCTTTGTAGTTCTTGTCAACAACATTACCGGCAAGGGAAACCGCCGGGAAATGGACATCGTGAAGGATGCAGTGAAGAACGCCACCCTGACCTGCTATGCAGTGGAAGGCATGTATCCGGATGACCTGAATTACCTGATCGAGCATTATAACCTTTCCTACAACAAGGATCGCTATATTGTCTACTACGAACCGCTGGCTTCCAACGTGATCCCCTCCATCAAGGTCGTCGAAAGGGGGAACACGGACCTGTGAGCAGAAAAGCAATCGGAAACACTCCCCGGACGATCCAGAACGTTTTTGTACTGCTCCTGCTGGCCCTGTTCGCCTGCCTGAGCACTTTCCTGGTGACGATCGGAGCGCAGCTGTACCGCAATACCGTGGACAGTGCAGAGAGGAACAATGCCAGCCGGATCATGACCGCTGTAGTCCGCAGCACAGTCTGGGCGGAGGACGGCGGAAAAATCGTCATTGAAAAGATCGATGACTGGGATATCACTTCCCTGACCGTCGTGGAGGAATATGCGGAGGAAACCAACTACAAACGGCTTTTTGCTTATGAAGGTTCCCTGATGGAATCCTACACAGGGGACGATCTGCCGTTTGATCCCAAGTACGGGGAACCCCTGTGCGAACTGAAGCAGTTTGAACCGGAGCTCAACGGAAATGTGCTGACTGTCCGCATGACAGCGCCGGACGATACGGAGAACGTTATCCGAATGACCCTGCGTGCAGGAGGTGCCGGAGAATGAGAGAAGGAGGGCGCGCCAACGCGCTTCTGGTGGAGCTCCTGCTGGTCATCCTGTTCTTTATGCTCAGCGCCACCACGATTGTGGAGCTTTTCGCGGGGGCAAAACATAAGACTGTACAGGCACGGGCTACCAGCGAAGCTATCATGGAAGCCCAGAACATCGCCGACGATCTGTACGGGGCAGATGATCCGGACGCGGTCCTGAAGGAACTTGGCTTCAGCGGAGCAGACGGCGTCTGGACGCTGGAGGAAACGGAATATACGCTGACCGTACTGCAGAAAGAAGAAGAAACTGAAGCGGGTATCCTTCGTACCTTCACGGTTTCCGCTACCGGAGACGGGAAGGATTTGTTCTCGCTGCCTTCCACACGGTATCTGCCGAAGGAGGTGAGCCCGTGAACAAGCGTAAGGTGGCCCTGGGACCGGGTGCTGCATCGCTTATCCTGATTGTCGTGGCTCTTTCCCTTTGCATGCTGGCGATGCTGGCACAGATCGGAGCCCGCAGTGATTACAACCTGGCAGCCCGCAGCGCGGAGATGGTTACCCGGGTATACGAACTCAGGGATCACTCGGAGCACCGGATGGCTGAGCTGGACGCTGTACTGGTACGCTGCGGAGCGGAGAAACAGGACAGGGAAGCCTACCTGGCAGCGGTCAAGGAGAATCTTCCGGAAGGAATGACGCTGAACGGGAATATCGTCAGCTGGACAGAACCCCTCAATAACCGGACCATGAACTGTGAAGCGGAGATCCTGGAACCCGACGGAATTCCCCGGGCAAAATGGATTACCTACAAACTGAAGGTGGACGAACCGGAGGATGATTGGGAATGGTAGAAACTCTTGACATAATCCTGCGAAAAGCACTTGAGTTCAAGGGATCTGACGTCTTTGTCGTTCCGGGTTCCCGGGTGATGGTCAAAGCCAACGGACAGATGATCCCGATCACAGAGGAACGCGCACTGCCGAACGACATCACCGTTCTCGTAGGGCGGGCATATGAACTGGCAGGCAGAACTGAGGAAACCCTGAACCAGGAGGGAGACGATGACTTCTCCTTCGCGGTCCGGGACCTGTCGCGCTTCCGCTGCAACACCTACAGGCAGCGCGGTTCACTGGCCATGACGTGCCGTGTGGTTGCCTTCGGCATTCCGAATCCGGTCGATTGCAATATCCCGGATGTGGTGATGCGGCTGGCCGGCCTGCACAGCGGCATGATCCTTGTGACCGGCCCCGCGGGAAGCGGTAAGTCCACCACGCTGGCATGCCTTGTGGACAGGATCAACCAGACCCGCAGCGGACACATCATTACCATTGAGGACCCGATCGAATACCTGCATCCGCACAAACAGTGCCTGGTCAGTCAGCGCGAAGTACCCGGGGACGCCTCTACCTTTGCGCGTGCCCTGCGGGCAGCCCTGCGCCAGGCGCCGGATGTCATCATGCTGGGCGAGATGCGCGACATAGAGACGATCTCCACCGCGATCACCGCGGCGGAAACCGGACACCTGCTGCTGTCCTCCCTGCATACCCTGGGCGCCGCAAAGACCATCGACCGCGTGATCGACGCATTCCCGGCCAACCAGCAGAACCAGATCCGCGCACAGCTGTCCATGGTGCTCCGCGCTGTGGTCTCCCAGCGGCTGATCCTGACCAATGACGGAAAGCTTCACCCCGTATTTGAAGTGATGTGCGTGAACCCCGCAATCCAGAACCTGATCCGGGAAGGCAAGACCCACCAGATCGACAATGCCATTTTCGGCGGCGGCGCAGATATGCTTTCCATGGATACCGAGCTGGCCCGTCTTCTTCGCGACGGAAAGATCGCAAAGGAACAGGCAGCCCTCCTGGCCATCCATCCCGAAACCGTGGAACGCCAGGCAAGATTCATGCGATAACCGTTAACATTTACATGGGCACCGGCAAAAGCCGGTGCTTTTTTGATGCAAAAATCCGACTGATTTCCAGTAGATGGAAAGAAACGTGCGGAAAGAGGAGCACTGATTGTGAATCAAAACCGGAGAAGAAGCAAAAAACGATGAAATTACATCAATAAATCGAACAAAAGGTTACGTAACAATTACATAAAATAAATGTCACAAAACGAAACAAATTTGGCCGGATATGACATTCGAAAACGATTCCGATCCAAAATTGGGCAAAGATGTCAAAAATGGCGCAAAAAGACGGGTTTCAAGAAATTAATAGAAAAGATAAGTACTATCTATTGCAAACAAAAATGAATCGTGATATATTAATCGTGTATTCGTATACCTTTTTTTAAGGGAGCGAATATGGGAAAAATCCGCAAAATGTAACCTAAATGTAACTTTTCGAATCAGGATGACAGTTTCCGAAGATCAAGGGCAAAGGGGTAAGGAAAAATGACGAAGCGGCTCAAGAAGATCCTCTCCATCATCTGCATGGTGACCATGCTGTTCAGCAACATTTCACTGGACAGCCTGTTCAGTCCGTCCGGACTGACTGCCGCCGCAGATGCGGCTTCCGGCAATCCGCTGGACCACGTGGATGACACGATGAGTCCGGGGGAACAACGGAAAGGCACAATCAAAGCCGGAGAGACCTATAACATTCGCCTGACGACAGGGGCGGGAAGCATACTGACCCTGGTCGGAACGGGAATGGATCTCTGGGTTGACGTGGTGGATGAGAGTTCGCCGGCGGATCCCAGCCGCTATACATCAGACGGCGGAGAACTGAAGGTCAAGTGGGCAGCTTCTTCAAACAGCTACCTGCTGGTTTTCGGTGCGAAGAAAAACGGCGGTTCCGGCAAATTCACAGTCAAAGTGGACGCGGAAGGCGAACCGGCGGCGGCCAGCGAACCGGCCGCGCCTGCAAAGCCGGTCGAAACCAAGAAACCGGTTGTGGCAGAAGAACCCCCTGCCGCAGAAGAAAAGACAGAAACGAAGGAATCTGTTCCGGCGGAGCCTGCTGCCCCTGCAGGAGAGACTGTCAAGAAAGAACAGACCGAAGTTTCGAATGAAACTGCCAAGACTGAAGAAACTGCCCCTGCCAATGAAACACCTGATACGGAAAATGTCGAACCCGAAGAGAATAATCTTACTGAAGAAAACAATATTAATATAGAAGAAACACAAAACAGCGAAGACACGGATAACGGAGAAGACACGGAAAACGCAGTCGGCGAAAAAGACGAAGACACCACCGACGGTGAAACTGCAGCCGGAGAAAAGGATGAAGACACCGTCAGCGATGAAACGGCAGACGGCGAAGACAAAGAAGCCGGCGACGAAGGAGCTGCAGCAGAAGAAGCAGCTGAAGGCGGCGAAAACAACGCCGAAGGCAAAGAGAACGAAGAAGATAAAGACAACGAAGACGACGAGGACAGCAAAGAAGACGGAGAGACCGCCGGCAACGATGAAGCAGGCAAGAACGATGAACCTGTAAAAGAAGAAGGAGAAGCGGCGGACGAAACAACCACCGGTGAAGAAGGCGATACCAGCAGCGAGGAAGAAACAGTCGAAGAACCGGCAATCTTTGAGATCGCGGGAGATACCCTCATCAAATACAACGGCAGCGACGAGACAGTCACCATCCCGGACGGCGTTGACGAGATCGGCAACCAGGCCTTTGCCGGAAACACAGTAATCAGGACCGTTTATGTGCCGGCTTCCGTGACGATTATCAACAGCTATGCGTTCGCAAACTGCCCGAACCTGGAGACGGTCCTGCTGGATGAGAACAGCCGGCTGACCATGATCGGCCAGGGCGCGTTCCGGAACGACACCAGGTTGGACACTTCCTTTGTGACAGACAGCATGGTCCTCTACGGGGATCCCTTCGAAGGCGTTATTCCCGAAGAAGCAAATGAAGAAACAGATGAAGAAGTAAAAACAGAAGAACCTGAAGAAGAAAAACCCGTGGAAGCAGACTCCGGTCTGGATGCCGGAGAGGATGAAGGAGAATCTTCCTATAATAATGAAGAAGAGGGAGAAGAGGCGGAGAAGAAGATTACCTATACCTTCAAAGGTATTGGCGACCTTGTCCTGGTCTCTTATATCCTGCAGGCGAACGGCATTGAATATACCGTCATCGATTCCGCGATTCCCGGTGACGAAGAAGCCGTGACCGTGGACGAGGACCTGCAGCTGGCTGCAGCTTCCTTCTTCGACACGGTAACCCTGGCGGTTTCTGTGGACGAAGGCGCAAACGTCTATGAGATCCTCCTGGCCAACCCTGCTCCCGAAGCAGAACCGACGGACGAAACCGGGGAAGAGAACGAAGAACCAGAAGAGGAGACGGAAGAACCGGTACCTTACACCTACGCGTTCAACGGTATCGAAGAATCCGTGCTGCTTCCCGATGTGCTGGAACTGAACGAAATTACATACACCGTCATTGATTCCGTGATCTTCAGCGATGAGGAAGCGCTGACAATCGACGACGATCTGTACCTGACCCCTGTCACCTTCTTTGATGAAGTCATCATGACTGTTGCCGTGGACGAGGGTGAAGCGGTCTATGACATCCTCCTGACCAACCCGGATCCGGACGCTGTCAAGGAGGAAGAGGAAGGCCTCACGGAACTGGTCGGTGAGTTCGTGACCGTGGAAGTCCTGGAGGACGAAGTCCCCGCCGGAACGGTTCCGGAGTTTGCCGTACATGAAGGCGACTACCTGAACGAACTGATCCAGATGATCCCCGGCAATGCAGTCGCCGGAAATATGAAACTCATGAAGGTGGCGAAGGCTGCCCCCATGATGAAAATGGCGAGGGCTGCGGAAGACATGGCCGAGCCCATGGATGCAGACGCAGAAGCGCTTCCTGAAACAGCAGAAGAAACAGTAGAAGAAACAGCAACAATCGAGGAAGAACCTGTAACAACCGCAGAAGAACCCGAAGCCAGGACCGGTTCCGTGACCGGCTATGCAGCCTTCGATGTTTCTCTTGTCAACGGAGAAGAGGAAATCCATGAAGGCGAGTTTGCGGTTAGTGTTTCCCTGCCGGAAGCGGTGAACATGCATGCAGACCTGCCCGCAGATGCAGACCCGAACAAGGGATTCAACTACAGCTACCAGCTGTATCATATCGTCATCCATGAAGGCGGAAGCCGTGAAGTGGTACCGATCCAGGCGGAAATCTTCCAGGAAGACGGATATATCCGTGGCCTGTCCTTTGTGACCGACGGCCTGAGCGACTTCGTGCTGGCATATACTGTGGACTTCACCTATGTGGACGAACAGGGAGTGGAGCACACCTTCTCCTTCCCCGGCCGCGGAGCCTATCCGGTGGCGGATATCCTGAACGCCCTGGAAATCAAATATGAAGTCATCGAAAATGTTACAGAGCCTGAACTGACCGAGATCGTCGGCGAGACGGATGAAACCGCCCTGTATCTTACCAACGATGAAGAAAACGGCTATGTGCTGCACAGCGATGTAGCGTTCGACGATACTTACATCTTCACTGTTACAGCAGATGGGATTGAATATATCATTTTAGTGACAGATGACCAAACTGCAACATACACATTTAAATTCTTTGAATCTGACGGTAATACACCTGCAACAGCGGATATGGGTGCCTGGAATTATCTGATTGCCAGGGCTGATTGGGGACATAATCCATTAATCGGAGACATAAAGCCTATCAATTCGAATGGAAGCAACCAGGTAAGTGTTACTATCATGTTACGAAACGATCCTAATGATGACATTTATCTTGGATCTTATACAGGTACTGGAGATCTCAGTACATATCTTTCCAATGATCCTAATCTATGGAACTATGATGGATCAGGTCAGTTTAACAAACAACAATTGAACAATATGTCCATTGAAGGATACAATGTAGAGAAGAAAAGTGACTATGAATATTGGTTTGTCAAGAAAAATCTCTACACTGTCACACTGAGCTTTATCGATAATCCTACTGATCAAAATCCAATAACACCCGGACAGGATGGAAATGACCCGATTAGTGACAGGACATATGTTGGCGCTCATGTGCGAGATGCCAGCGGTAATATTGTCGGATATGCTATTGCTCAAATGCCCACAAATCAATCCACCAATACTGTCTCCTTTGACGAAGTAAGAATCTTTGGTGGAAATAATCATACCAATCATAATCAGCTTCAGGTCATGTCTTATGCTGATGCAAAATACAATCAATACTATATCAACGATGTTGCAATAAAGCATTATACAGGAAATCAGCAGAGTCAGAACACACCGCCATATGATGAATTTATGGGTACAGACTGGACATCGGATGCTTCAGACGGATATGCTTTTGTGACAAGACAGTATCAGCCGGAGGGAAACACAAACGATTCTATCGACAGTACAGGTTGTATTGTGATCCAGCGGGCAGCGGAACCGATTGTATATACCGTCAAAGCTGATTGTGGCGATAAGCCTCTTACAATTCCGGATGGTTATAAGCTTTATGCCATGGCTGATGTCAATGATGGAAACCGCTATGGCATAACGGAACTGACTTCTAATGACGGTGGAAAAACCTACTCCGGAGAAGTGACGAAGTGGGTTAAGCAAGATGGTACGGATGCTGATAAGCAGTCGCTTACTGGCCATGAGAATAAAGTTGAGACCAAGCTTTATGTAGTACCTGATTCCGTGACGCCAACACGGCCAAGTGATTTGGGAACTTCTATTCCTAAAAGAGATCAGAATCCACCATATGAAATTATTAAAGGGTCTGACGTCATCCAGACTCATCAGGTTATCAGTTATCCAAGTATTCCGAAAGATTATAACCCTGACGAGGATCCGGATCATCAGGACGATCCTCAGCGTATTGTTGAGAAAAGCGGTAATATGACAACTGCTTTTACTGACATTGTCTATCTCGAAAAACCGGATAACAAACTAACAGATTACTCTTTGGAATACCTCCTTAACGGGTATAACATTGTTACTCTTTGCGATCCTACAGATACTGAGGTGCGCAATTGGGAAGGTGTTAATTATCATAACGGTGACGTTTATAAGACAATTCACCTGATGGGTGCGGTTCTGGTTCGCGGTGATCTGAGTGGCTTAAATATAGCGGTTGCTGACAGTGCAGTTATTACAGTGCCTACCTATATAGGAACAATTAATAACGGAGGAAACATTGGCGGCGCTATAGCAAATACCAGACAGGATAACAATAACCCACCACCACTTGTACTTGGTGAAAGCAATGCAGTAGTGGGGCAGTCTGTGAATGGACAGTCTGTAAATAATGGCTTTAACCAGCCTAGTAAACATATTCAGGGGAGTGAGCCCGGACTCGTTATAGCAGATGATGATTATATTGATTGGGAGACACTGGGTAGTAATGTCAAGCAAACCAGTAGTGCTCTGGCAGCCAACAGCAGAACAATTACAATTAACGCACAGTTGCCAAAAGATAATCAAGGACGTTATATTGTAATGCTGCAAAGTGGCGAGCATGTTGTAATCAGCAATCCCGATGGGTATGATTATGTAATAAGCGTTGAGAACATAGGCGACCCGTCATCCGGAAGCACAAAGGGAACAGTAATCAGCTTCCTGGAAAGCGGGGCAATGGAACTGCCTCCAATCGGTACCCTGGACGGAATGTCTGTTGGTGACTACAAAGAACATTGGGGGCATGTTGTTGGAGCTGCCGGGTCTACTGGAGAAGATGGTGCCGGCGTATCGATTATCTGGAATTATCCGAATGCAGATTATGTAACAACGAAAAATCAAGGTCCGGAAATGGGACATATTGTTGCGCCAAATGCAGATGTGGCAATCGTTTCCGGTGACTTTAACGGATCTGTAATCTGCAATGCTGCATATTCTCAATCCGAAGGCCATGTGTGGGGTTATCACGGTGGAAAACTCACCACGACGTCAGAAGGGTTTACTGCACAGAAAACGGTAAACAACGCACTTCCGACAAATGGTCAGAAATATAAATTCATGCTGGAAGAGTTGAAGTGGGATTCCGAGGCAAACAACTTTACCTGGCAGAAGATCGAGGAAAAAGAGAATAACGGCCAGAGAATCGCGTTTAATGAAATCCACTACAATGTGCCGGATATCAACGGCCATTATATCAACAAAAAAACCGAAACACACAACGGTATTAATCGGGTAACCGGTATTACCTGCCTTTACAGGATCACGGAAGAACCTGAAACTGTTACGGACGGACTGTCGCCCGATCCGACACAGTACTACATAAAGGTAGATGTCAAAGTAACATACAACGACACAAATGATGACGTATCGGTCACAGACACTACTGCTTACCATAAACAAGCGAATCCGGATGAAGCGGACAATTATACTCCCACTGCAGGGAAAACAGCTGAACAGATTGTTGAACTGATTGATAATCTTGAAGACTGTGAAGCCAATGATGTCCGCTTCGATAACAAGAGCAGTATGCTCAAACTATACAAGGCCTTCACCTTCAACGGCCGGGCGATCGACGTCAGCCAGATGAAGGACGAGGTTAAGAAAAGGCTGAAGTTTACCGTTTACACTGACATGCCCCTTTATATGAAGGTGGAAGTTGATGGTGAAACAGAGACGCAGCTGGTTGAAGACAGAAAATATGTTGTATGGGATACAGAGGACGGCGGAATCCACGGACGACGCGCTAAACTGGTCACTCTTGCGGAAGGTGATGATATCCCGTACTTCACATATGCTGATTTCCGTGACGGTATGCTGGTTCTGGAAGGCCTACCACTGGGAACCTATACTATTATTGAATCTGAAGTGCATGATGAAGACGGTAACGGCGTGTTCCCGGGATATTCCTGGACCACAGGTACTGTAAAAGTGGGCCGTGCTGAAAACGTAAGCCCGACTTCTTATACATTCACGACAAATGATCAGCGTGAAACTGGCATCACTACAGAAGCAGAGTTGGTTGGGAAAGACTTTACCCAGGTATTCTATGTCAATACTTATACAGCAGACAGTACGAAGGTGAAGGCCAAGAAAGTCTGGGAAGACGACTCCGACAAGTATGGCCTGCGCAAACCTGTCGAGATGCGCCTGGAAGGTTACTATTCATATAAAGTAAACGAAGACGATACTGAAGAAACGAAGTTCTATATCACAGATACCAATACTGAAAGATACATCAGGGAAATTAAAGCGCCTGCATACCAGAAGACAGAAGGCGAGACAGTTACAATCATCAGTGCAGACGAATATGCAGCGCTTTCGGACACGGAGAAGGCGGACTATACACTCATCAATGAGCAGACAGTCGAGTGGGATAATCTTCCCATGGCGATTGATGGTCATCCGGTGACTTATGAAGTCTATGAAATGGCCAGGGTTGATGGGTATACAAGTTCTGACGGTGGTAAATGCACACTGAACGAGGAAACAGGCTTCTATGAAATTACTATCACAAATACTCTCGACCTTGGTAAGCTGAAGATTGATAAGGATGTGTTTGTCGACGGTAAGGAAAAGACCGACGATTATACCGACAAGGCCTTCTACGTAAAAGTCAAGGGAAATATTGGTGGAGAAACCTACTGGGTAACCTCTGCCAGCGGCCTGGTCAGCAAGACCGAGGCGGATGCCATGGTCTTCCCGATCAATCCGGGTACAGCGCTCGAGATCACCAATCTGCCCATCGGCGGGTATACTGTAATCGAAGTTGCAGATGTCCAGGGCAATGCGATTGATGCAACACATATCCCGGGTGATATGGGCAGCATGACCTTCCTGGCAGATCTGTCTCGCACTGAAGATACGGCGACAGTCGTTAAGCTTGAGACAACCGGTGAGGGCGACGAAGCCACGGACAACGCTGCTGAGGCTTCACTGATCAACGCCTATACTGCTGGTCTTTACTGCATCGCGGTAACGAAGCAGTGGCTGGTGAACGGCAAGGTCTATGTGGATGACGACGATCTTGAACTGACCGTCCGCCTGGAACGTACAACAACACCGGACGATGATGACAGTTGGGAACCTGCCCCGCTGAATCTGCGTACAACTGAAACGGATTATGATAAAGACGATGGGACCATCGTTCTGACCAAGGATAACAACTGGAGTGCTGTTGCGGTTGGTATGGATAAGATGGATACCAACGGTAATCAGTACAGCTATCGTTGGGTTGAAATGAAGAGTGCGACCGAGGACGGTGCGCCGGATGGATGGTACGAAGGCGAACAGGTTCTCATTGAGTATGTTGAAGTGCCGGAAGGCGCTGAAGAAGGAGAAGAAACAACTGTCCGCATCTTCCTGACAAAGCTTGTTAACACCAGGGTTTCTGTACAACCAGAGGTGACCAAGAAGGTCACGGGGAATATTGATGCGGACAGCTACGATGCCAGCGAGAAATTCAAATTTACCCTGGCACCGGTGGACGGAGCTCCGATGCCGGATGAAGACCAGACTGTAACGATCCGGGCTGATGAAACCGGGGTGTTCGGAAATATTGACTATTCTGCTCCGGGAACATACAAATACACTATTACAGAGACCAAGAGCAGTACGACCGGTATGTCCTATGATGCCGGTGAAGACGGCACACCGGTCAAGCATGATGTTACCGTAACTGTGACCAAGGATGAGGACACCGGCATTCTCACCGCAACTGTCAAATATGATAATGATGCGGACAAGCTTACAGTTACCAATACCTATCTGATCGCCGAGGCGCAGCCTGAGGTGATCAAGAAGGTAACTGGCGACACCGATGCCCCGAGTTATGACAAGAATGAAAAATTCACCTTTACGCTGAATGCTGCGGACGAGGATGTTCCAGTGCCGGACAGCGAAGGCACGACTGTACAGATCAAGGCCGGCGAACTTGGTGAATTCGGCAAGATTGTGTATACTGCTGCAGGTGAATACAATTACACCATCACCGAAACCAAGGGCACCACAAACGGTATGACCTATGATGTCGACGATAACGGAGAACCGGTTGAGCATACGGTAACCGTTAAAGTTGAGCTGGTGGATGGAAAGCTTGAAGTCACATCCATTACATATGATGAAGAAGGCAAAAGCCTTGAAGTCGAAAACATTTATAAGACCGGCAAACTGAGTGTGACCAAGGTAGTCACAGTTACTGACAATGGTGTGGATGTTACCGCGCAGTCTGCTGATATTACCGGAAAGATCTTCCTGGCGGCTGTACAGGACGGTGCCGGAAAGTATTACAGCCTGAACGGCGAAAATGCAGGAACAGAGCCGCATTGGGTGGAGATCAAAAATGGTGAAACCCGGACGTGGGAATATCTGCCCTTTGGAGAGTATACCGTCACAGAACAGGTAAAGAGTGGTATTGCAGACGTTCCGGGATACATCCGTACCACAAAATACTATGTAGTTGCTGAAGATGAATCAGAGACTACAGAAAAAGACAAGGCAGAACTGAGTGAAGAAAACAGTGAAGCTGCCATCAGGATCAAGAACACGTTTGATCGGGAACTGAAGTATATTCAGGTCAAAAAGGTATGGACAAACGGGGATGCACCTATGGAATCCCTGGATGTCAGCGTGTTCGCAAATGGAAATGCTTATACTGCAATCGGGAACAACGGCGTTATAACACTTGAAGCCAGCGAAGAATGGACAAGTGCTGTGTTTGCAGTACCCGCATACCTTAATGGAGCTGTTGCGACATACACCTGGCAGGAGAATGAGGGATCACTGCCGGAAGGATGGGCGTTTGTGAACATGACGCCCTCTGAAACAACGGCGAATATCGGGACTGAAGAAGAACCTGTCACGGTGGATGTCAGCCTGATGACCTTCACGAACGCCTATACGCCGGATTCCACTACTGTTACCGTGCAGAAAGCCTGGGATGACGGGGATAACGTAGACGGAAAACGGCCTGATATTCAGGTTCAGCTCTACAAGAAAGCGAGTGCAACCGCTGAGCCTGAGAAGGATGGCACGCCGGTCAGTCTGACAGCTCCCGGCTGGTCCCATACCTGGAACGGCCTGGATGCGGACCTGATCTATGAAGTACGTGAAGTTGTCGGAGAAGAAGAATACACCGACGGTGGAATCATTAAGGTGTCTGAGGGTGAGAATGCACATAATTATACTGTGACGATCACCGGCAGCAACGGACAGTATCTTATTAAGAACTCTTACACTCCTGAGACCGTAGACATTCCGGTCATCAAGCTGTGGGATGACTACAACAACATGGACGGCAAGCGGCCTGAAAAGGTCACAGTGTTCCTGTACGCAGGAGACAAGCCGGTTGACGAGTATAAACTGACAGAAGACGACGGCTGGAGTCATACCTTCGAAGACCTGCCGAAGTATGAACGCGTCGAGAACGAAAGCGGCACAACCGAATCCAAGGAGATCGTTTACACTGTCAAGGAGTTCATGTCCGTCAAACTGAATGAGTATTATCAGGAAGCGGAAGATTCTCCCGCAAAGAATGAAGACGGCGTCTGGGAAATCACAAATGAATATGAACCTAAGACGGAAGTCACAGTGACAAAGGTCTGGGAGGATGAGAACAACCAGGATGGCCTGCGCCCCGCTATCAGCGTACAGCTGTATAAGGGCAGCGACAAGGAAGGCGAAGCGGTTGCGCTGAATGAAGGCAACAACTGGACCTACACTTGGACAGAACTGGATAAGTACTACTGGACCGAAGGTGAGAATCCTGAGGCGAAAGCATACGAGTACACCGTGAAGGAAATCGTCAGTGACGAGGAATATGAGAACGACGGCGAGATCCCGGTCGGCGAGAATGACGACGTCTATACGGTGACGATCGAAAAGGCTGAAGAAGGAGAATTCACCTTCACCATCACAAACAGCTACACGCCTGAAAAGACCACTATCAAGGCAACGAAGGTGTGGGAAGGTGATGAGAACAATACCGGCCTGCGCCAGGATGTCGAACTGACCCTGAGCGGAACGTACACGGTGGACGGTATTGTCCATACCATGAAGATCGACGGCGCGACAAAGACCATTCCGGCAAATGCGGAAGGCGAAGCCCTGACGGTTGAGTGGACTGAACTGCCTGTGAATCAGGAAGGCAAGCCGGTTACCTATGATGTAACAGAAGCAGCGATCGAAGGATATGAAGCGAGAATCATCGGCCCGAAACTGAACGAAAACGGTACGCCTGAAGACAAAACGGACGACTACTACGAGTTCACGGTCACCAATACGCTCGAGACGGGCAAACTGACTGTAACGAAGACGGTCGATGGCGTGGAAGCGGCAGACCTGGGCGAGAAGGAATATACCTTCACCGTGAAGAGCGGAGAGCAGTATGTCAATGCGGACGAGAGCAACAACTATACCGGACTGACAGATGATGAATTCACATTTACCATCGCGGACGGCGGCAAGGTAACGATCACCGGACTGCCACTGGGTGAGTATACAGTGGCCGAATCCGCAAACGGAACAGAGATTGACAAGTACAGCTTCATCACAACAGGCGAGAATGCGTCTGTGACGGCTGGCAGCGGAAAGATTGAAGAAAAGGATCAGGAAGCCGTAGTCGATCTTATCAACAATTATGAACGCGAGACGGGCAGCCTGGAAGTCACCAAGAAGGTGACTGGCCTGACCAATGAAGCCAAGATTTACCTGGTATCCGTGTACAGTGTGGCAACTGTTACGGACGGCGGTGCGACTGAACGGGAAGTGAAGACCTATTACGGCCTGAACGGCGAACCGGTCGGCGAAACCGAGCACTGGGTCGAGATTAAGAACGGCCAGACAATCAAATGGGAGAACCTGCCGGTCGGCGTTGAATACACCGTTACAGAGCGGGTGGAATTTGCTGACGAGACCGGATATACCCGTGTAACGAAGTACCAGGTTGGCGACGGTGAGGAAACTGAGACGGCTCCGATTGTGGAAACAAATGCGGAGACGGCGGTGAACGTAACTGTCAAGAATGACTATACGCAGATCACGACCAAGGTACAGGTCAAGAAGGAATGGAAGGACAGCGAAGGTGGGGAGGCCTCCAACCCGCCTGAGAGCCTTGCGGTCACGCTGAAGGCCAACGGAAAGGTATTCACCGAAGTCGGTACCGACGGTGTAGTAACACTGGACGCGGCACACGAATGGACGAGCGGTGTATTCACCGTACCTGCCTATGACAAAGACGGTAAATACCTGACGTACACATGGACTGAAGGAACCTTGCCGGAAGGCTGGAGCCTGCAGAGCAGCGTAGAGACTGACCTGAAGGACGGCGAGACGGTCGTCGGTAAACTGACTACCCTGACAAACGTATTCGAACAGGAAAACACCAGCCTGAAGGTGTTGAAGGTCTGGGACGACGCGGACGACCAGGACGGCAAACGCCCGGAGAGCATCACTGTTGCCCTGTACAGAAAGGTCGGCGATGGTGCAGAAGAAGCTGTCGAAGGCCAGACGCAGGTGCTGAACGATACGTACGGATGGTCGCATATCTTTACGGAACTGCCCGTGAAGGTGAACGGTGAAACAGTGACCTATTCCGTGAAGGAAGTCATTAACGGAACTACGCTGGAAGACAGCGATACCATCCAGGTAGTAACTGACGACGACAAGTCTGTCTACACAGTAAAAATTGAACAGGATGGCAATGACTGGACGATCACGAACAGCTACACACCTGAAGAGACGGAAGTCCCGGTAATCAAGCTGTGGGACGACAATGACGACCAGGACGGCGTACGGCCCGAGAGCATCACAGTGATCCTGTACGCGGATGGAAAGCCGGCAGAAGAGAAAGTGCTGACCGAAGGCGACGTTGATGACGCAATCGGCGAGTCCTGGAGCTACACCTTCACCAAACTGCCGAAGTACGCGGACGGCGAAGAGATCGAGTATTCCGTCAAGGAATTCATGGATGTCGAGCTGAACCTGTACTACGTGCAGGAAGGCGATCCGGAGAAGAATGACGAAGGCGTCTGGGAGATCAAGAACAAGCATACGCCCGAGACAACCGAAGTCGAACTGACGAAGACCTGGGACGACGAAGCGGATCCGGCACACCGGCCGACAACGGAGCAGTTCCTTGAGCTGGTCAGCCTGCTGGCGGGTGGAACAGAAACAACCGAATACGATACGGAAGAGAACCGGAGCATTGTTGACAACGGAGACGGTACCTATACGGTAACGTGGACCGGACTGCCGAAGAATGCGGGCGGTGCAGAGATCGAATACACGGTTGAAGAAAACCTGGGCGAGCTGGTGAAGTATTACACCGCCGGCGAAGTGGAAGGCGAGGACGGCGTATTCACAGTAAAGAATACTGTGGTAACGACGGAGATCAAGGCGAAGAAGAACTGGCCGGATGGACAGGAGATCCCGGCCGGAACGACCGTGACCCTGAAGCTTGAAGGCGGAGATACCAGCGAAGAGATCACACTGGACGGCAGTGAAGATCCGGCATGGGAGTACACGTGGAGTGAACTGCCGAAGTACGATGAAGACGGCGAAGAGATCGAGTATACCGTTACAGAAACGGCATACATCTTTGCCGGGACGGTCATGAACGAAACGGCCGAAGCGGACGATCCGGTAACCGAAGGCTACGACTTCAGCTTCACGAACAAGCTGCCGACGATTGAGATCCCGGTGGAGAAGAGCTGGAACGACGTAACACCTGCGGATGAGGATTACGTTGAGATCACCCTGTACCAGGGAGACGACGTATATGAACAGGACGGTCTGACGAACCCGATCCGGCTGGATGCATCCAATGAATGGAGCGGAGTATTCAGCGAACTGCCGATGTATGATACAGATGGGAACGCCATCATGTATAAGGCAGTGGAAACGAAGGTCAAGCTGGGCGATACAGAACTGGACGATGCGGATGAGATCAAAGCATTGTTCGGAAACGAAGACGTAACCGTAACGGCAGACGCAGAAGACCTGACGGTGATCATCGAGAACACGGTGAAGGCGCAGTTGAAGGTCACGAAGGCTGTCACCGTGAAGGACGAGAACGGGGACGAGGACGAAGATTCTGCGATCCTTGACAAGATCTTCCTTGTAGCGGTGCAGGATGAAGACGGCAATTACTACGCGATCAACGGCGCGGCAGCCGGAACAGACGAGCACTGGGTCGAGATCAAGAACGGGGAAGAGAATGCGGTCCTGTGGGAGAACCTGCCGCTGGGCACGTACACCGTATACGAGAAGGATATCGACCTGACAAACGGAATCGCGGACGTGATCGGATATACCCGTGTATCGAAGATCGTCTACGGCGGAGATGAGGACGCGGAAGACATTACCCTGACCGCGGCGAACGCGACAGAAGCTGCCGAAGTCGAAATCACAAATGAATATGAGAAACAGTCCACCAAGGTTGCTGTCCTGAAGGAGTGGGACACCAGTGACACGACGACCATTCCGGAAGACCTGACAGTATACCTGAACGCGACCGCGGCCGGGGAGACAACGAAGACCGAAGTCACGCTGACGGGAGATGACTGGACCTGGACAAGCGATCCGCTGCCGGTCTATGACGAGAACGGCCAGAAGATCGTCTATACATGGACAGAAGGTGACCTGCCGGAAGGCTACAGCCTGACCAATTCCGAAACGAGCGATCTCGAGGAAGAGGGAGAAATCGTCGGCGTACTGACGACCCTGACAAACACCTACACGCCCGGAAACACCAGCGTCCAGGTGCTGAAGATCTGGGATGATGCGGACGACCAGGACGGCAAGCGTCCGGAAACGATCCAGGTGCAGCTGTACCAGAACGACACCGCCTATGGTGATCCTGTGGAACTGCCCGGCGAAAATGGCGAATGGAGTTACATCTGGACGGATCTGCTGATCCAGGTTGACGGCGAGGAACAGGTATACACCGTCAAGGAAATCATCAACGGCACCGAACTGGAGGATGGTAAAACCATCAAGGTTGTGGAAGACGATGATAAATCCGTGTACACGGTATCCATCGCCGGCAGCCAGGACGAAGGCTATACCATCACAAACAGCTACACGCCCGAAGAGACGGAAGTCCCGGTGATCAAGCTGTGGGACGACAACGATGACCGGGACGGCGTACGGCCCGAGAAGATTACCGTGATCCTGTACGCGGACAACGTACCGGTGGCGGAGAAGGGGCTGACCGTGGAAGACGTCGATGAAGCGATCGGTGAGCCCTGGAGCTATACCTTCACCAAACTGCCGAAGTACAAGCTCGATGAAAACGGCAAGGGCGGTGCAGAGATTAAATACACCGTCAAGGAGTACATCAACATGGCGCTGAACCTGTACTATGAACAGGACGGCGAACCGGAACAGAACGAAGACGGTGTATGGGAGATCAAGAACAAGCATACGCCCGAGACGACAAAGGTCCAGGCTACAAAGGTCTGGGACGATAGTGTTGATGATTACCGTAAACCGGTGACCTTCACGCTGAAGGGCACCTACACGGTGGACGACGAAGAGAAGGAAGTCGATATCACCGCGTATGAGGACAGCGATGGCGAAGACCAGACAGCTTCCCAGACGATTGCAACGGATACAACTGACCTGACCGTTGTATGGGAGAACCTGCCGAAGAAGCTGGAAGGCGCTGAGATCACCTATGTGGTGACAGAAAACGAAATCGAGCATTACACAACAACGCCCGGTACGCTGACATATGACGCGAACGACAACACCTGGAAGATCACCTTCACCAACACCCTGCACAAAGGTGCGCTGATGATCACCAAGGCTGTGACTGTCAACAGTGAAGCGATTGCCGAGGATGCGGATAACAAGACGGTTGCAGACGGAACCTATACCTTCACGGTAAAGGATTCCGATGGCAAGATCGCAGGTACGGCGTCCATCACAGTAACGGACGGCGTTGCAGAAGGTCCTGCGTACCTGGAAGACCTGGATCCCGGCGATTATACGATCACCGAAGATCCGACGGACAACAGGACAGAAGTGACAGTCGGAAAGAACGGCATCACCGTGACCGTTGTACCGGATACTACGAAGGATACAACGGATCTGGTAAGCGCTGACTTTACGAACAACATCAATCTGGGTGACCTGGCGATCAGCAAGACCGTTGTGAGCGCGATCCCCGCGGAAGAAACCCAAGCATTCGACTTCACGATCCTACTGAACGAAAAGATCAGCGGAACCTACACGGTGAAGGTCACAGGTCCGGACGGTAACGAAGATGATGAGGAAATCACCTTCAACACCGGCAAGGCAACCATCACGGTGGAAGGCAAGCAGACGAAGACCGTCATCGGCCTGCCGCAGGGCGTGACCTATACAGTTGTCGAAGCGATCGACAACCTGTTCACAGCTGCTGATCAGCAACTGGATGGAACGATTGAGGCGGAAGCGGAACCCGCAGCCTTCACGAACACCCGGAAGACGGGCAGCCTGACCGTGACCAAGACGGTAAGCAGCTCGACTGCTGCGGATGACGACACGGAATTCACATTCACCGTAACCCTGACGGATGCACCCATCAACGGCACGTTCGGTGATATGGAATTCATCGAGGGCGTGGCGGAATTCGCCATGAAGGGCGGCGAATCCAAAACAGCAACCGGACTGCCCATCGGTGTGGAATACACTGTTGAGGAATCCAACAATGAAGGCTTTGCCGTGATCAGTTCGGGCGATACCGGAATGATCTGCACGGCTCCGCGCACGGCTGACTTCACGAACACGAAGGCGGAAGGCGGCCTGGTTGTGAGCAAGCGGGTCAACAGCGCGGTCGAAGCCGACCATACCGACAAGAAATTCACCATCACCGTGACGCTGGACGATGATAAGATCAACGACACATACGGCGACGCGACCTTCGAAGACGGCGTGGCGACGCTGACGCTGAAGGATGGCGAAAAGGCGGTCATCACCGGCCTGCCGAACGGTATGGGTTACACGGTGGCCGAAGAACTGACCGACGACGAAGGCAAGGTTTATACCGTCACATACGACGGCGAAACCGGCGAGATCACGGAAGGGAAGACGCAGTTCGCCCTGGTTACGAACACCCGCAAGGTGGGCAAGCTGGAAATCAAGAAGACGGTCGACAGCGAATATGAAGGCGACAAAGACGAGATCTTCACCTTCATGATCCTGCTGAAGAACGACAAAGACCTGATGAACGGCACCTACGGTGGATATGTGTTCGAGAACGGTACCAGCCTGTTCTACCTGAAACACGGTGAAACGGTCACGCTGGAGAACATCCCGGTAGGAACCAGCTACACCATCACCGAAAACAAGGATGAGCGGTTCACGACGACGATAGGCACAGGCGAGGATGAAACCTTCGAAGCGACGGGAACCGTCACCGAAGCAGGGGAAACGGTCGAGGTTGAGTACGTCAACACCCGGAAGACCGGTGCCATCGAAATCACCAAGGAAATCATCAGCGACTTCGCGGAAGACATGGACGGAACAACTGAATTCCATGTTACGATCCAGCTGAGCGAACCGATCAACGAAACCATTGGTGGATATGACTTCGAAAACGGCCGGACGGAGATTACGCTGACTGCCACCGAGCCGACCGTGACCATCGAAGGTCTGCCTGCCGGCGCGGACTACACCGTGGTTGAAGCGGTGCCCGCAGAATTCGAAGCCGAATATGACGGCAACGAAGAAGGTACAATCCCCGAAAACGATACGGCAAGCACAACCATCACCAATACCCGGAAGACCGGCAAACTGAAGATCCAGAAGACGGTCATCAGCAGCAACAGCGCTGATAAACAGAAGGACTTCCACTTTGTCGTAACCCTTACAGGTGTGATTGATGGAGAGAAGACCTACAGTGAAGTGAAGTTCAAAAACGGCGTCTCTGAGGAAATCACCCTGAAGAACGGCGAGAGCAAGACCATCGAAGGCCTGCCTGTCGGCGTGAAATACAAGGTGGAAGAATCCGAGGCGAACAGCAACAACTTCGTGACCACCAGCGTGGGGGAAACCGGAAGTATTTGCCTGAGCGAATCCATCGCAGCCTTCACCAACGAGAAGGAAGAAGGCGCCCTGGCGGTCAGCAAGCAGGTCATCAGCGCAGTGGAGGCAGACCATGACAAGGAATTCAGCATCACCGTAACGCTGGGTGACACAAGCATCAACGACACCTTCAGCGGCGTGAAGTTCACGAACGGCGTCTCCGAAACGATCAAACTGAAGGACAGCGACGTCAAGGTTATTGACGGCCTGCCGAAGGATATCGAATACACCGTTGAAGAAATCCTGAGCACAGACGACGGAAAACTATTTACCGCCAGTTATACCGGAAAGACCGGCAAGATCGTCAAGGACCAGACGATGACTGCCCTGGTGACCAACACACGCAAGGCCGGACAGCTGAGTATCACGAAGGTGGTCGACAGCACAAGCAGTACAGACCTTAAGGCGGCATACAAGTTTGAAGTGACGCTGACCGCGCCTGACGGAAAGCCGATGAACGGCACCTACGGCGGATATACTTTCGACGGCGACACGATCCTGATCGGCCTGAGGAATAATGAGACCGCAACGATCAGTCAGATTCCTGTCGGTACTGAATACACAGTGAAAGAAGTATTCGAAACCGGGGATGATCGCTTCGATGTGACCTGGACGGTCAACGGCGAAGAAACGGACAAACTGAGCGGAAAGATTGAAGCGGAAGACCAGACAATCGAAATGATTGCCACCAATACCCGGAAGACAGGCGCGATCGAGATCTCGAAGGAAGTCATCAGCGATGTCGCGGAAGACAAGGACGGCGAGAAGACAAAGTACGTCGTCACGATCCAGCTGAATGAATCCGTGACCGGCACATTCGACGAGGTTGAGTTCAAAAACGGCTTTGCGTCGATCGAAATCGCGGACGGAGAAAAGGTAAAGATCACCGGACTTCCGTACGGCGCCAGCTACAAGGTTGTGGAAATTGTGCCGGACAATTTCGAAACGCCGGCATACGAGGGCCAGACCGGTACAGTTCCCGCCCCGGAAGAAGAACCTGCGGAAGTGACCATTACCAACACCCGCAAGACCGGCGGCCTGATCCTGAAGAAGGTTGTTGACAGCTCCAACCAGGCGGATCACGATGCGACCTACACCTTCCAGGTGACGCTGAACGCGCATGTGAACGGAGAATTCAGCGGTATCACGTTTACGGATGGCAAATCCGAAGATATCGCAGTGACCGAGGCTGAGAGCGTGACCATCAAAGGCCTGCCCGCTGGCATCAGCTATACGGTGACCGAAACTGAACCGGACGGATTCGTTGTAGTCTACGGCGGCGAGACCGGCGCAATCAGTGCGGATACCAACGAAACAGCGACGATCACGAACATCAAACTGGAAGGCGGCCTGGTGGTCAGTAAGAAGGTCATCAGCGCAGTTGAAGCGGATCACAGCAAGAAATTCACTATTACTGTTGAACTGGGCGACAAGACCATCGGCGGTGAAGACGGAAAAGCCTTTGGCGAAGCGACTTTCAAGAATGGTGTGGCTGAACTAACCCTGGCGGACGGCGATATCGCAGTGATTACCGGCCTGCCGAAGGGAATCACCTACACAGTCACTGAGCAGGGAACGGATGCTGAAGGATTCCCCTATGAAGTATCGTACACCGGAGAGACCGGAACGATTGAGGAGAAGACGACAGCCCATGCGGAAGTGACGAACACCCGCAAGACCGGTGCCTTGAAGCTGATGAAGACGGTTGACAGTCCGATGGAAGAGGACAAGAACCAGCTCTTCGGATTCACCCTGAAGCTGAAGACGGACGACGGAAAGCCGATGAACGGCAAGTACGGCGGATACACCTTCGCGGACGGCACAGTGCAGATCTGGCTGAAGCACGGCGACAGCGCCACGATCAGCCAGATCCCGGTCGGAACGACATGGGAAGTGACCGAAGCCGAAAACGACCTGTACGACGTGACCTACAGCTACAAGGTCGACGGTGAGGATGCCACCGACGTCTCGTACACCATCGAAGAAACCGAGGAAGGCAAAATCCCGACGGTCACGGTGGAAGCCGTCAACACACGGAAGCTGGGCGAACTGAAGATCAGGAAGACGTTCAACGGCATCCCGGACGGATCCGATGAAATCACGAAGAACCTGAAGTTCCGCGTGTTCGGACCGTACGGACTGGTGGGCGACGTGACTTACGGCGAGTTTGCCAAGGACGGAACCTACACCTTCACCAAACTGCCGATCGGCGAGTACGTGGTTTATGAACTGAACCCGTACGGCCTGAGCGGCAGCTGGATGATGCTGATGAGCTCCGTGACCTCCGGAGAGGCAGAGGTCACGGCGGGCGAAACGGCAACCGTGGAACTGAAGAACGACTACAAGGTTCCGAAGACCTCGGTGATCATCATGAAGAAGTGGAAAGACAAGGACGATGAAGACGGCAGCCGGCCGGAGACCCTGAAGGTGACGCTGCTGCAGAACGGCAAGGCCTTCAAGGATACGGTGCTTACCGAGCAGAACAACTGGATTGCCGAACTGAAGGAACTGCCGCTGTACGACGCGAATAACAATGAGTATAAGTACACCTGGCGGGAGGAAAAGGTCGAAGGCTACGAACTGGTCTCCACAGAGACCTTCGGCAACTTCACCGAGCTGACCAACGAGCATGAGCCTGACGTGACAACCCTCACAGTCGTGAAGGTCTGGAGGGACAAGAACAACGCAGACGGACTGCGGCCGACATCCCTGGCGGTGACCCTGTACAACGGCACAAAGCCGGTACAGACAGTCCTCCTGAATGACGAAAACAACTGGACAGCCACCATTGCGGACCTGCCGGAGATCATTGACGGTCAGAAGGCGGACTACAACTGGAAGGAGCAGGAAGTGCTCGGATACAGATCCAGCGTATCGCAGGAAGGAAACACCACCACATTCACCAATACCTACAACGTGCCGAAGAAACACGGGAAATGGGTTGTCTTCGAAGAGTACGAAACCCCGCTGAGCGGTGAATTCCTGATCAACCACGTGGGTGACTGCTACGACTAATCCGGCAGAAAGGAAGGAGAGAACATGAACGACATGAAAGAAGTGAAAATCATGAAGAACATGAAACGGACACTGACCCTTCTGCTGGCGGCCATGATGATCCTGACGCTGACCCCGTTCACGGCTTTTGCCGAGAACGGGGCGGCGGAGGAGCAGCGGGAGCTGATCGTTGGCCATCCGACAGTGATGAAAGGCGATTTCTTCACCGAGATGTTCGGGAACGATACGGCCGACATCGACGTACGGGCGCTGATCCACGGCTACAACCTGGTTAACTGGGACCAGAACCAGGGCGTCTACGTATTCGATCCGTCCGTGGTGAAGGATGTCCTGATCAATGACGATGAAAAAGGGAACCGCTCTTACTACCTGCTGCTGCACGATGACCTGTACTATTCTGACGGGACACCGATCACAGCCTGGGACTACGCGTTCTCCATGCTGCTGATGATGAGTCCGGAGATCGAGCAGATCGGCGGAAAGATCTACCGCGCGGAGCATATTCTCGGCTACAGCGCGTACATCACCGGGCACAGCAAAACCCTGACCGGCCTGGAAGTTCTCAGCGACTACCAGCTCGCGATTACGCTGGACGCCGATTTCCTGCCTTTCTTCTTCGAAACAGGCCTGCTGCTGTGCGTGCCGTATCCCATCGCAGAGATTGCGCCGGGCTGCAAGGTTTATGACGACGGGGAAGGCGTCTATATCGGCAATGAAGACACAAGCGTCGCGGAACCGGTATTCACAGCGGAGCTGCTGCAGGAAACAATCATGAATCCTGAGACGGGATACAACTCCCATCCCAAGGCGGTATCCGGTCCGTATACCCTGGTCAGCTTTGAAGACCAGACGGCACACTTTGAGATCAATCCATACTTCAAAGGCGCATGGGTCAACAACAGCCTGCCGGGGAACAACCACGGCAATTACACCGAACACACGGACAAGGAAGGGAACACCTACTACCTGGTCAAGCCTGTGATCGAGAAGATCGAATTCAGGCTGGCGGACAACGATACCCTGGCGCAGGAACTGGCGGAAGGCAAACTGGACCTGGTGAATAAAGTAGTCTACGGACCGACCATCGACGAAGCCAAGGGCATCGCGGGCGTCGAGAATACCAATTATCCCCGGATCGGCCTGGCTTTCCTGACCTTCACGTTTGAACGGCCGGCAGTGCATGATATGCTGGTACGGCAGGCGATGGCCTGGTGCATGGACAGGGACGCGCTGACGAAGGCCTACTGCGGGGATTACGGTTTCCGGGTGGACGGATACTACGGCATTGAACAGTGGGAATACATGATGGCGACCCACAAGATGAACTATCCGGCCAACTTCCTGGATCCGGACAAGGACCATAATCCGGGAGACTACCAGAACACACTGGACGCCTGGGAGGTCCTGAGCCTGGACAACCTGATGGTCTATAAGGTGAACCTGGATGAAGCAAACCGCCTGCTTGACAAGGCAGGATGGGTCCTGAACCGCGACGGAAACGCCTACCAGGCGGGAACGGACGATGTCCGCTGCAAGGAAATCGACGGGCAGATTGTGGCGCTGGACCTGACGATGATGTATCCGGAGGGAAATCATATCGTCGATACGATCCAGGAGAACTTCATCGATAACCTGAACAAGTGCGGCATCCAACTGACACTTGTGCCCGAGGAAATGAGCGAGCTGCTCAAATCCTACTACCGGGAAAAAGAGCGCACGACGGACATGATTTACCTGGCGACCAACTTCCATGTGGTGGTGGATCCTTCCATCACCTACAGCACGGATACCACGGCCGATCACCAGATGTGGAACAATACGTATTCGGACGACGAGGACCTGTACTGGCGCGCGGTGAACATGCGGAAAACAAATCCGTACGATGTGTATGACTACATCATCAAATGGATTGCCTTCCAGGAAAGGTATAACGAAGTCCTGCCTACGATTCCGATGTATTCGAATATTTACTACGATTTCTATACAGAGGAGCTGCAGAATTACAATATCATCGGGCATGTAACCTGGACCCAGGCGATCCTGGAAGCCTACTTCGGCCAGGCACCGGAGGAGGCGCCGGAGGAAGGCGAAATAGAATAATGCCCGGAGAACAGGGAGCGGCCGGTTTTACCGGCCGCTTTCTTTATGTTTCTGTTGCGTGAAAACGTTTGCTGTGTTAAGATGAGTCTGCAAATAAGCGGACAAATCATCAGGAGGACGATCATATGCAGTACGGCTATTTTGACGAGAAAGCCAGAGAGTATGTCATCACCAATCCCAATACGCCCGCACCCTGGGCGAACTATCTCGGATCGCCGGATTACGGCGCGATTATCACGGTGAATGCCGGCGGCTACAGCTTTGTGAAGAGCGGCGCGGCCGGACGGATCCTCCGCTATACATTTAACCAGTTTGATGAGCCCGGCCGGTATATCTACCTGCGGGACGAAGAAACCGGGGACTTCTGGAGCGCCAGCTGGAAGCCGGTCGGCAAGCCCCTGGACGAGTACAAAACCGAGTGCCACCACGGAACAAGCTATACGGAATTCGTGAGCGAATACAAGGGAATCCGGAGCCGGGCCCTGTACTATGTGCCCATGGGGGCGACGCATGAAGTATGGGCGGTTACACTGGAGAACCTGACGGACAGGCCGCGGAAGATCAGCGTATTCGGATATGCCGAGTTCACGACCGAAAGCTTCTATACCCAGGACCTGGTGAACATGCAGTACACGCAGTTCATCACCAAGACGGAATTCCATGACAGCTTCCTGCTGGAACAGATCAATGAATTCAACTATCCGCGTCCTGACGGAACGACCGGACGGGAAAGGTTCTTCGGCCTTGCCGGCGCACCGGTGGCCTCCTATACCGGACGGCGGGAACAGTTCCTCGGCCGCAGCCGGTTCGACAAGCCGCAGGCGGTTGTGGACGGGAAGTGCGACAACAGCCTGAACTACAACGGAAATCCCTGCGGCGCGCTGCAGTATACTGCCGAACTGGGAGCCGGAGAGAAGAAGACGGCCGCGTTCCTGCTCGGACAGAAAACCGTGTTCGAAGCAAAGAAGATCGTGGACAGCTACGCGGATGTGGAAAAGACCGTTGAAGCAGAACGGGCTGAACTGATCCGCTACTGGCACGGAGAACTGGAAAACCTGAAGATTTCCACCCCGGATAAGAACTTCGACGCGATGATCAACACCTGGAACGCTTTCCAGTGCTTCACAACGTTTGTCTGGAGCCGGGCAGCCAGCCTGATCTACTGCGGAGAGCGGAACGGCTACGGATACCGGGATACGGTGCAGGATATCCAGGGCATCATACACCTGGATCCGGAACTGGCCCGGAAGCAGCTGACCTTCATGCTGAGCGCACAGGTGCATCACGGCGCGGGACTGCCGCTGGTGAAATATTCCCACAACGCGGGACACGAGAATACGCCCGATGACGACAGCTATGTGAAGGAAACCGGCCATCCGAGCTACCGCGCGGATGACGCGCTGTGGCTGTTCCCAACGGTGTACAAGTATATCGCGGAGACGGGCAACGTCGCGTACCTGGATGAAGAAATTCCCTTCGCGGACAAGGATACCGGAACGGTCCGCGAACACCTGAAGCGGGCGATCAACTTCAGCATGACGCACCTGGGACCGCACGGGATGCCGGCAGGCCTGCATGCGGACTGGAACGACTGCCTGGTGCTCGGTTCACAGGGCGAGAGCACATTTGTTGCTTTCCAGCTGTATTACGCGCTGAACATCATGAAAGAGTTCTGTGAGAATGAGCCGGAATATGTGAAGTACCTGGATGAGGAAGCAGCGAAGCTGCTGAAAATCCTGAATGAAAAATGCTTCGAGGGTGACCGGTTTGTCCGGGGCTTCCGGGACAACGGAGACGTCATCGGCAGCAAGAAAGCCAACGAAGCCAATATGTGGCTGAACCCCCAGAGCTGGGCGGTCATCTCCCGCGGCGCGACGCCTGAACAGACGGAAGCGATCCTGCAGACAGCATATGACAAGCTGAATACTCCCTACGGACTGGAAGTCATGCAGCCCAGCTACCGGTATGAATACTTTGAGGGTGCTCGGATGCGGCTGTTCAATCCCGGAACGAAGGAAAACGGCGGAATCTTCTGCCAGATCCAGGGATGGGCGATCCTGGCGGAGGCGCTGGCCGGCCACGGGAACCGGGCGTTCATGTATTTCAAGGAAAGCAGCCCTTCCACGTTCAATGACAACGCGGATCTGCGGGTGATCGAACCGTATGTTCACGGGCAGTTTATTGAAGGACATGAGAGTCCCTTCGCCGGACGGGCACATGTCCACTGGCTGACGGGCACCGCCAGCACGGTGATGGTCGGCTGCGTGGAAGGCATTCTCGGCCTGCGGCCCACGCCGAAGGGAATCGAAATCTCTCCCGCGATCCCGGCAGAATGGGACGGCTTCACGATGGAAAAGGTCTTCCGCGGAAAGAAGCTGCACATCACGGTGAACAACCTGGCGCACAAGGAAGGGAAACCGACTAAATATTTCCTGAACGGCGTCGAGCGCGCGGCAGGACTGATTCCGGAGAGCGAACTCCTGGATGACAACAAGATCGTTGTTGTAATGTAATGAAGATTATCGCAAGAATCCATAATGCCTTTGATGAGAAATTCGGGGTTCCCCGGCAGAGCGGCCTGGCGGAGGAAGTAATCTCCACCATTGTGTTCGAGGAGGAATTCCGGGCGGCGGAAGCGCTGCGCGGGATCGAAGAATTTTCCCATCTGTGGCTGATCTGGGCTTTCGACCGGGCGGAACGGGATACATGGTCCCCGACGGTACGGCCGCCGAGGCTCGGCGGGAACAAGCGGGTGGGCGTATTCGCCACCCGTTCCCCGTTCCGGCCGAATGCCATCGGGCTGAGCTGCGTAAGGCTGCTCGGGGTCGAAAAGACGCCGGAAGGACACGTTCTGAAGGTGGCCGGGGCGGACCTGGTGAACGGCACGCCGATCTATGACATCAAGCCTTATCTTCCGTATGCGGACTGCAAACCGGACGCGACAGGCGGATTTACGGACGGAACGGTGAAAAGGACGGTGGATGTACAGTTTTCCGGAGAGGCCCTGAAACAGCTGACTGAAGATGAACGGCGGGAGCTGAAGGCGGTGCTGAAGGAGGATCCGAGACCGGCCTACCAGGAAGATCCGGAGAGGGAATATGTCTTCGGGTTTGCCGGAAAACAGATTCATTTTAAAGTCAGCAATATGCTGCTGACTGTAATAAGAGCAGAATAACCAACCTCTTCCCCTGCACCCCTTCCCCATGCAAAAAACAATTATTGCATTGTTACCAGCTATGCATGGGGACGGGGGTTATTAAGCAGTGGGGCTTTGCCCCACAACCCTTTTTGCGGCAATGCGGCCTGAGCGGAGTTTCATACTCCGCTTTTTTATCGTGTTTTTATCCTGTTTTTACGGGTTGACAAGGGGACGGGTTTCATGCATAATATGTGTCGTGGTTCAATTATAACCCGGTGGGACAAAAACGTCCCAACAGAATATCAGGAGGAATGAAACATGGAACGCGTATACAACTTCTCCCCGGGACCTTCCCAGCTTGCACTGCCCGTACTGGAAAAAGCGCAGAAGGATCTGATCTGCTACGGTGATACGGGTATGTCCGTGATGGAGATGAGTCATCGCAGCAAGATGTATACCGATATTTATGACAAGACCGTGGCGGATGTCCGGGAACTGATGAATATCGGAGACGACTATGACGTGGTCTTCCTGCAGGGCGGCGCCACCCAGCAGTTCTCCGCGGTCCCGCTGAACCTGATGGTGAACAAAAAGGCTGACTACATCGACAGCGGCAACTTCGCGCACCTGGCGGCGGAAGAAGCAAAACGCTACGGTGAAGTAAGCGTCGTGGCCTCCAGTCGTGAAGACGTATATACCTATGTGCCGGATGTGAACGCGATCAAGTTCAATGACGACGCGGATTACCTGCACATCACCCAGAACAACACGATCTATGGCACCCGCTTTGTGGAACTGCCGAAGTGCAAGGCTCCCATTGTCTGCGACGCCAGCAGCATGATCCTCTCCGAGGAGATGGACGTGAGCAAGTACGGCGTGATCTATGCCGGCGCGCAGAAGAACATCGGACCCAGCGGCCTGTGCCTGATGATCATCCGGCATGACCTGGTGGGGAAGGCCATGGACATCTGCCCGAAACTGCTGAACTGGCAGGTGCAGGTGGAAAAGGCGAGCATGTACAACACGCCGAACACCTGGGGTATCTACCTGGCCGGCCTTACCTTCGAGTGGCTGAAGAGCATCGGCGGCGTGAAGGCTATCGAAAAGGTGAACATCGAAAAGGCTGCCATGCTGTATGACTTCCTGGACAACAGCAAGCTGTTCAAGGCAACTGCACAGCCGAAATACCGCAGCCGGATGAACGTGACCTTCGTGACCGGCGACGCGGACAAGGACGCGGCGTTCGTAAAGGCGGCTGCGGCGGAAGGCCTCGTCAACCTGAAGGGCCACCGCAGCGTCGGCGGCATGCGCGCCAGCATCTACAATGCGATGCCGGTGGAAGGCGTGAAGAAGCTCGTCGAATTTATGAAGAAGTTTGAAGCGGAGAACGCTTAATCCGGCAGATCAGGAAAAGGAGTTTTCAGGATGTATAAGATTCAGACGCTGAACGCGATTTCGGATATCATTCATACACAGCTGAGCGCGGACAGGTACACGGTGAGCAAGGACGAACCGGTGCCGGACGCGATCCTGGTGCGCAGCGCCGCGATGCATGACATGGAGTTCAACAAGGAACTGCTGGCGATCGGCCGGGCCGGCGCCGGAGTGAACAACATCCCGATTGACAGGTGCTCGAAGGAAGGCATCGTGGTCTTCAACACCCCCGGCGCCAACGCCAACGCGGTGGCTGAGCTGGTGATCTGCGGCCTGATGCTGAGCGGCCGGAATATCATCGGCGGTATCGAATGGGCGAAGACCCTGAAGGGCAAGGGAGACGAGGTCGGCAAGCTGGTGGAGAAAGGCAAGAGCCAGTTCGTCGGTCCCGAAATGCGGGGCAAGACCCTGGGCGTGATCGGCCTGGGTGCCATCGGCTCCATCGTGGCGAACGCCGCGAGCCGCGGACTGGGAATGAACGTCATCGGATATGACCCCGGCATCACCGTTGAAGGCGCATGGAACCTGAGCACGACGATCCATCGCGCGGCTACGGAAGATGAAGTGCTTGCGCAGGCGGACTACATCACCTTCCATATCCCGCTGAACGACAAAACCCGCGGTTCCATCAACGCGGAGAAGATCGCGAAGATGAAGGACGGCGCGGGCATCCTGAACTTCGCCCGCGGCGAACTGGCGAACGCGGAAGACGTGAAGGCGGCCCTGGCCGGCGGAAAGCTGAGCAGCTACGTAACGGACTTCCCGAGCGACGCCATGATCGGCGAAGACAAAGTGGTCTGCATTCCGCACCTGGGCGCGAGCACCCCGGAGAGCGAAGAGAACTGCGCCAGGATGGCAGCGGCCGAGATCCGCGATTACCTGGAGACCGGCAGCATCCACAACAGCGTGAACTATCCCGAGGTGCAGCTGGCTGAGCCGGAAGCCGTCCGGGTACTGGTCCTGCATGAGAATATTCCGAACATGATCTCGAACATCACCGCAGCGGCGGCGAAGGAAGGGATCAACATTGAGAATATGATCAACAAGAGCAAGAAGGACATGTCCGTGACCGTCATGGAAATGGCCGAACTGCCCTCTGAACACGCGCTGAATACGCTTGCCGAACTGCCCGGAATCATCCGGATCAGGACGTTTGCGAAATAAGAACAGCGAAAACAATCCCGGGCTTCGAATGAAGCCCGGGATTTTGTGTTCATGAAAACAAGTCAGTTTCCTGCTGTGACGTCAGGCTTTGGAAACAGCGGAGTAACCTGGTTAACGGGGACGCGTTCGACGACCCAGACGTTCCCGTCCGTATACAGGTGAAGGTAGGCATCATGGGTACAGGTGAAAATGAAGGGAACCTGTTTCCATCTCAGATACTCAATGCCGCCCCAGTCCACATAGACGTTGGTTATAACCGCCAGGGAGAACGAAGACCTGACAGCCTCGTAGAATTCATCCAGGAGGCCGCTCTTGCCATGGTGGGGATACTTGATGATTTCCGCGCTGAATTCTTCAGGCTTCCGGTGGGAAACGATATACTCCTGACCCCCGCGTTCCATATCCGCCATAAAAAGAATCCGGCGGGAACCATACTGCAGAAGCGTCAGCGCGCTGTTGTTGTTCATATCCAGAGACTCGTCATCCGGACAGAAGAACTTCAGGGAAACCTTGCCGTCACCCATGGTGAAGGCGTCACCGTCACCGAAAGTACGGACGGGGATACCTGCTTCGGCCGCATATCCCACGGCACTGACCATCGATTCGGTCGAATCTTCGGGGAAGCATACGTACAGTTCCCCAATGGGAGCGGCTTCGTTTGTAACCTGCAGTCCGTCAAGATGGTCGTGATGGGGATGGGAGTTGAAAAGGCGATCCACTTTTGTTATGCCAAGCTCCTGCATCATGCGGACACCCCGCTGCCCCATGCCTTTGTCACCGCAGTCAAGCAGCCAGACTTCATCCCCGTAAACAAGAACGGCCTCATCGGCATTTGCGATAATCGGGAACCAGATATGGAGAAGCTTCGTATCCAGGCGGAACCGGAGCCCGTCCAGGCAGGAGGCGTCACGGGTGGTATCCAGAATCACCGGGGGTTCGGGCGTGGCCCCGGGGGCGGCATGGAACCGGGCCGGGGCGGGCGTTTCAGGCGGAAGAATCTCCGCGGAAGCGGCTGTACCGGCTGAAAAAAGAAAAGCGAGGACAGCCAGCAGGATCAGGAGTTTTCTGAACATTACGGTTACCTTTCTGACAGGAACAGGGAACAGGCATATCCTGAACTTCGTTTTGGTTTCATGAAGCGAAAAGTTCGCGACACATGAAAAAATGAACCGAAAAATTCGGCATTGACATAGCGGAGAGTTCGTGATAAACTTTACAATTGCATCAGTATCGTCCCGCAGTCTGCCTGTGGATGAGGACTTACTCATTTTACACAGGAACTGCGCGAAATGCAAGCCTTGATTTTACAAGGTCGGAACGGTGAAGGTGCGGATTGAATAAGGGGTGATTTCATAACATGGTACACGAGGTCTCCATGGGGAAGCTCCGTAAAAGAATGAGCTTCTCGCGCATTGATGAAGTTCTGGAAATGCCCAACCTGATTGAAGTACAGAAGAACTCTTATCAACGCTTTCTCGATACCGATCTGCGCGAAGTACTGAACGATGTATCTCCCATTACCGACTATAACGGGAATCTCGTTCTGGAATTCGTGGATTACTCTCTGGACGAACCGAAAAACTCCGTTGCCCGCTGCCGGGAACGGGACATCACCTACGCTGCTCCGCTGAAGGTGTTTGTCCGCCTGAAGAACAAGGAGACCGGTGAGATCAAGGAATCTGATGTCTTCATGGGCGATTTTCCCCTTATGACCGACCACGGCACCTTTATCATTAACGGGGCAGAGCGCGTGATCGTCAGCCAGCTGGTCCGTTCCCCGGGCGTCTATTTCGACGTGGCGCGGGACAAGGCCGGCAAGCAGCTGTACTCCTCCCAGATCATCCCGAACCGGGGTGCCTGGCTGGAATACGAGACGGACTCCAACGATGTGCTGTGGGTCCGTATTGACCGTGCCCGGAAACTGCCCATCACCGTGATCCTGCGCGCGCTTGGTTATGGCAGCGACGCCGAGATCATCGATATCATGGGTGAGGATGAGCGCCTGATGGCGACCATCGAAAAGGGCGACAACGCCAAGACCCGTGAAGAAGGCCTGATCGAGATCTACAAGCGCCAGAAGCCCGGCGAACCCGCCAGCATCGAAAGCGCTACGAACCTGTTCAATTCCCTGTTCTTTGATCCCAAGCGCTATGACCTCATGCGCGTAGGCCGCTATAAATATAATAAGAAGCTTTCTGTCGCGACCCGTATCAACGGCCATATCGCGGCGGAAGACATTGTGAATCCGCAGACCGGCGAGATCATGGTGAAGAAGGGCGAAACCATCGCCCTGGAGACTGCGCGTGAAATCCAGAACGCCGGCGTGAACAGCGTGACGGTGGACTGCGACGGACAGATCCGCAAGGTCGTCGGCAACAATTTCGTGGACGCATCCGCTTACCTGCCCTTCGACCCGAAGGACGCAGGCATCCTGGAAATGGTTCACCTGCCCACCCTGAAGCAGATCATGGAATCCGTGAGCGAGGATGAGCTGTTTGACGCGGTGAAGGAAAACGTCGCTGCGCTGGTTCCGAAGCACATCATTCCGGATGACATTGTGTCCTCTGTGAACTACATGCTTGGCCTGCCTTACGGCATCGGCACGACGGACGACATTGACCACCTGGGCAACCGCCGGCTGCGCAGCGTGGGTGAACTGCTGCAGAACCAGATCCGGATCGGCCTGAGCCGCCTGGAGCGCGTGGTTCGCGAGCGCATGAGCATTCAGGACAGCGGGGACATCAAGCCCGGCGACCTGATCAACATCCGCCCCGTGAGCGCCGCCATCAAGGAATTCTTCGGCAGCAGCCAGCTGAGCCAGTTCATGGACCAGCCGAACCCCCTGGCTGAACTGACGCACAAGCGCCGCCTGAGCGCACTGGGCCCCGGCGGCCTGAACCGCGACCGCGCTTCTTTCGAAGTCCGCGACGTGCATTACAGCCATTATGCCCGTATCTGCCCCATTGAAACGCCTGAAGGTCCGAACATCGGTCTGATCGGTTCCCTGGCCACCTACGCGCGGATCAACGAATACGGCTTCATCGAAGCTCCGTACCGCCGTGTGGACAAGGAACACGGCAAGGTGACGAACGAGATCGTATACATGACGGCGGACGAGGAAGACCTGTACAAGGTCGCCACGGCCAACGAACTGCTCAATGAGGACGGTACGTTCCAGCATGAGCGGATCACCGTCCGTGACAAGGCTGAGATCGTTGAAGTTCCGATCGGGGAAGTTGATTATATCGACGTCAGCCCGCGCCAGGTTGTTTCCGTGGCAACCGCCATGGTTCCTTTCCTGGAGAACGACGACGCCACCCGCGCCCTGATGGGCTCCAACATGCAGCGCCAGGCGGTGCCGCTGCTGGTCCCCGAAGCTCCGCTGGTTGCCACCGGTATGGAATACCGCGCGGCGCATGACTCTGGCGTCGTGATCCTCGCCAACGAGGACGGCGTTGTGGAGAAGGTGGACGCAGACCACATCGTGATCCGCGACAACTTCGGCGAGCGTCATACCTACCAGCTGACCAAATTTGCCCGCAGCAACCAGTCGACCTGCATCAACCAGCGCCCGGTGGTTTCCGCCGGCCAGAAGATTGAAAAGGGCGACCTGCTGGCGGACGGTCCTTCCACGGAGAAGGGTGAAATCGGCCTGGGCCGGAACGCCCTGATCGGTTTCATGACGTGGGAAGGCTACAACTACGAAGACGCCGTTCTCCTCAGCGAGAAACTGGTGAAGGAAGACATTTACACCTCGATCCACATCGAGGAGTTTGAAAGCGAAGCCCGGGAAACCAAGCTGGGACCGGAAGAGATCACGCGGGATATCCCGAACATCTCCGACGACGCCATCAAGGACCTGGACGACGGCGGTATCGTCCGCATCGGCGCGGAAGTGCATGCCGGCGACATCCTGGTCGGTAAGGTTACACCGAAGGGCGAAACCGAGCTGACTGCGGAAGAGCGCCTGCTGCGCGCGATCTTCGGCGAAAAGGCCCGCGAGGTGCGCGACACCTCCCTGCGTGTGCCCCACGGCGAAGGCGGTATCGTGGTGGACGTGAAGGTGTTCACCCGTGAGAACAAGGACGAACTGAGCCCCGGCGTGAACGAGATGGTCCGGATCTACATCGCCCAGAAGCGGAAGATTTCCGTGGGTGACAAGATGGCCGGCCGTCACGGAAACAAGGGCGTTGTTTCCCGCATCCTGCGTGAAGAGGACATGCCCTTCCTGCCGGACGGCACTCCCCTGCAGATCGTGCTGAACCCCCTGGGCGTTCCCTCCCGTATGAACCTGGGACAGGTGCTGGAAGTGCATCTGGGACTGGCCTGCCGCGCACTGGGCTGGCACATCGCCACCCCCGTCTTCGACGGTGCGACCTACGAGGAGATCCTCGAGCATCTGGAAAAGGCCGAAGCCAAGATGTCCGCTCCGGAAGACGAGAACGATCCGCATGTAAACGAATATCATTTCCATAACGGGAAGCCGCTGCGCCTTGACCTGGACGAGGAAGGGAAGGAACTCTTCCGCCACGGCAAGATCCGGGTGCGGGACGGCCGCACGGGCGACTACTTCGAGAACCCTGTTACGGTCGGTATCATGTACTTCCTGAAACTGCATCACCTGGTCGACGACAAGATGCATGCGCGTTCCACCGGCCCCTACAGCCTGGTTACGCAGCAGCCCCTGGGCGGTAAAGCCCAGTTCGGCGGCCAGCGCTTCGGTGAAATGGAAGTGTGGGCACTGGAAGCTTACGGTGCCGCGAACACCCTGCAGGAAATCCTGACGGTAAAGAGCGACGATACCGTGGGCCGCGTAAAGACCTACGAAGCCATCATCAAGGGCCAGAACATCCCGACGCCCGGCGTTCCGGAGAGCTTCAAGGTCCTGCTGAAGGAAATGCAGGCCCTGAGCCTGGATGTACGCGTCCTGGATGCCCAGAAGAACGAGATCATCATTCCCGAACTGGATCCGGAAGATATGGCGCAGCCTGAACCTCCGGTCCGTCCCGCTGTTACCGCTCCTTCCGCGGAGGAAGTTTCCGAAGCGCAGGAAGAGGGCCTGGACGAGGAAGCGGCAGACGAAGCCTTCAGCATGTCCGAGGAAGACCTGGACTTTGGCAAGACGCTGGATGATGAAGGCGCGGATGAGTTTGCGATCGATGACAAGGACATGGAAGACCTTGAGGACTTCAATGTGGATGACCTGTCCGATCTGAACCTGGACGAAGACCTGTAATCAGCGGCCAGTGATTAGTTGATAGCGAATAGTGATTAGTGATATTTGAAGGGAGAGAGAGACCCTTGTTCGAACTTTCCAACCTGGATTCCATTCAGATCGGTATGGCTTCCCCGGAGCAGATCCTCGCATGGTCCCACGGAGAGGTTACCAAGCCTGAAACCATCAACTACCGCACCCTGAAGCCCGAGCGGGATGGTCTGTATTGCGAACGCATCTTCGGACCCACCAAGGACTGGGAGTGCAACTGCGGAAAGTATAAGCGGATCAAGTTCAAGGATAAGGACAAGATCTGCGACAAGTGCGGCGTACAGGTAACGCGCGCGAAGGTCCGCCGGGAGCGCATGGGCCACATCCAGCTGGCCGCGCCTGTCAGCCATATCTGGTATTTCAAGGGAATTCCGAGCCGCATGGGCATGCTGCTTGACATTTCCCCGCGGAACCTGGAAAAGGTCCTGTACTTTGCCAACTTCATCGTGCTGGATCCCGGCAATGCCGAGGAAACCGGCCTGAAGCGCCTGGAGCTGATCAACGACGCCCGTTACCGGGAGATCGAAGCCCGCTGCGGCAAGGGTTCCTTCGTGGCCAAGATGGGCGCGGAGGCGATCCGTGACCTGCTGGTGGAGCTTGACCTGGACAAAATGAGCGAAGAGCTGAAAGCCGAGATCGCCCAGCTGACCGAAAAGGAACGCGACCGGGAGACCGAAGGCCAGAAGCGCGCCCGCGCCGTAAAACGGCTCGAAGTCGTGGAATCCTTCCGGACGAGCCATAACAAGCCCGAATGGATGATCCTGACCGTGGTGCCCGTGATCCCGCCGGATCTGCGGCCCCTGATCCAGCTGGACGGCGGCCGATTCGCCACGTCCGACCTGAATGACCTGTACCGCCGCGTGATCAACCGGAACAACCGCCTGAAGAGGCTGCTGGAGCTGGGCGCACCGGACATCATCGTCCGGAACGAAAAGCGCATGCTGCAGGAATCCGTGGACGCCCTGATCGACAACGGCCGCCGCGGCCGTCCTGTGACGGGTCCCGGAAACCGTGCGCTGAAGTCCCTGTCTGACCTGCTGCGCGGCAAGCAGGGCCGGTTCCGCCAGAACCTGCTGGGCAAGCGCGTTGACTATTCCGGCCGCAGCGTTATCGTCGTCGGCCCGGAACTGAAGCTGTATCAGTGCGGCCTGCCGAAGGAAATGGCCCTGGAGCTGTTCAAGCCCTTCGTCATGGAGCGGCTGGTGAACCTGAAGCACAGCCACAATATCAAGAGCGCCAAGCGGGCCGTGGAAAAGGTACGCCCCGAGGTGTGGGATATCCTCGAAGAGGTTATCCGCGATCATCCGGTGCTGCTGAACCGTGCGCCTACGCTGCACCGCCTGGGTATCCAGGCGTTTGAGCCCATTCTGGTTGAAGGCAAGGCCATCAAGCTGCATCCGCTGGCCTGTACCGCATTCAACGCCGACTTCGACGGCGACCAGATGGCCGTACACGTACCGCTGAGCCTTGAAGCGCAGGCGGAAGCCCGCTTCCTGATGCTGGCCCATAACAATATCCTGAAGCCGCAGGACGGCCGCCCGGTCATTTCTCCCTCCCAGGACATGGTTATCGGCTGCTACTACCTGACGATTGTCAACGAGAACGCCAAGGGTGCCGGCCGCATCTTCTGCAGCAAGGACGAAGCCGAAATGGCTTACGCCCTGGGCCAGATCACCCTGCAGTCCCCGATCAAGGTCCGCATCGAGCGTACCTTCAACGGTGAGACGGGCAGCAAGCTGATTGATACCACGCTGGGACGGCTGATCTTCAACGACGCACTGCCGCAGAACCTGGGCTTCCGGAAACGGGAATGCCTGGACGACATGTTTGTCCTGGAAATCGACGAACTGGTCGGAAAGAAGCAGCTGAGCAAGATCGTTGACCAGTGCTTCCATACACAGGGCGAACACCGCACAGCGCAGGTGCTTGACAAGATCAAGGCGCTCGGTTTCAAGTACTCTACCGTTGGTGCCATCACGGTTTCCGTTTCGGATATCGAAGTGCCGGCCGTGAAGAAGACCATGCTGGAGGAAGCCGACGAGGCTGTCCGCAAGGTCAACGCCACGTTCCGCCGCGGTCTGCTGAGCGAAGATGAGCGGTACAACCGCGTTATCAACATCTGGACCGAATGCACGCACAACCTGCGTGACCAGATCCTGCCGAACCTTGGCAAATTCAACCCGATCCGCATGATGACCGACTCCGGCGCCCGCGGTTCTTCCGCACAGGTGTCCCAGCTGGCCGGCATGCGCGGCCTGATGGCTTCTCCTTCCGGAAAGACCATCGAGCTGCCGATCCGTGCAAACTTCCGTGAAGGCCTGACAGTGCTGGAGTTCTTCCTGAGCTCCCACGGCAGCCGGAAGTCCCTGGCCGATACGGCCCTGCGTACCGCTGACTCGGGTTACCTGACCCGCCGCTTGGTGGACGTCAGCCAGGAAGTCATCGTCCGCGAAGAGGACTGCTTCGAATCCCGCGGTGAAAAGGTCCGCGGCATTACCGTCTCCGAGCTGATGAGCGGCCGCCAGAGCATCGAGTCCCTGGAAGACCGTCTCCGCGGCAGGACCGCTGCCGAGGATATCGTGGATCCCGCGACCGGCGAAGTGCTGGTGCGGATGAACGAGCCGATCGATTACCGGATGGCGAAGGAAATCGTTTCCCGCGGCATTACGAAGGCGAGCGTCCGCTCCGTACTGACCTGCCGGACCGAGAACGGCGTATGCGCCCGCTGCTACGGCGAGAACATGGCCCACGGCGGCAAGGTCGATGTGGGTGAGGCCGTCGGCATCATCGCCGCACAGGCGATCGGTGAACCCGGTACCCAGCTGACCATGCGTACCTTCCATACGGGCGGTATCGCCGGCGGCGAGGATATCACACAGGGTCTTCCCCGCGTTGAGGAACTGTTTGAAGCGCGCAAGCCGAAGCGTGACGCCATCCTGGCTGAAATCGCCGGCACCGTCTCCATGCAGAAGACGAAGAAGCGTGAAGAACTGGTTATCACCAGCGACGAGGATCCCAAGGACACGAAGGCCTACCAGATCACGTACGGCAGCCGCCTGAAGGTTGCCGAAGGCGATCATGTGAACGCCGGCGACGAGCTGACGGAAGGTTCCGTGAACCCGCATGACCTGCTGCGGATCCTGGGCGTGAAGGCTGTCCAGGAATACCTGCTGAAGGAAGTCCTGAGCGTTTACCGCCTGCAGGGCGTCGGCGTGAGCGACAAGCACATCGAGATCATCATCCACCAGATGCTCCGCAAGGTGCGGGTGGAGGATGCCGGCGACACCGATCTGCTGACCGGTTCCCTGGTGGATATCTTCCGTTTCGAAGAAGCCAACAAGAAGGCGATCATGGAAGGCGGAACGCCCGCAATCGCCAAGCGTATCCTGCTGGGCATCACGAAAGCCTCCCTGGCGACAGAGAGCTTCCTGAGCGCCGCTTCCTTCCAGGAAACCACACGCGTACTGACCGAAGCCGCCATCCGTGGCAAGGTCGACCCGCTGATCGGCCTGAAAGAGAACGTTATCCTGGGCAAGCTGATCCCGGCCGGTACCGGCATGAGACGCTACAAGGATATCGAGATCAAGGATTCCTACAGCTTCTAAATACAAAAATCTCTCCGGAGTTCCGGAGAGTTTTTTTTGTGCCCGGGAAAGAGTGCCGATACCAGATTTTGTGCATGAAATACCTTGTATTTCCTGATGTTTTATCACGTACGGAAAAAAGTTCAGGGAATGCCGGAAACCCGTTGACATTCAAGGAATGGAATGATATGATAGTCGAGTTGCATCATGCCCCGGGATGAGTGCGCCCTTTTTGAGGTGCGCTTACGGGAGCGGGAAGGAGGTCTTCGGACGAATGGAGATGCTGAAAGCGGGCGGCCGGAAGGTTGTCGGGACAAAGCAGGTTCTCCGGGCACTGAAGGCCGGAACCGTTTCGCGGGTATATGCGGCGAACGACGCGGATACCTTCATTTACCAGCAGGTGGTACGCGGGGCGGAAGACGCCGGCGTTCCCTGTGTGAGGGTTCCGTCGATGAAAGAACTCGGAATGGTCTGCGGAGTGGATGTACCCACCGCTGCCGCGGGAATTCTGAAATCCTAAACTGCCTTACAGATCCTGAGGGTTGCGGGATCTTGGGGATATTATTCAGGAGGTGCTCTAATGCCCACAATTAATCAGCTTGTCCGTAAGGGCCGTGAACGGGCGACCAAAAAGCCTACCGCTCCTATTCTTCAGGGATGCCCCCAGAAGCGCGGTGTGTGCCTGAGCGTCAAGACACAGACGCCCAAGAAGCCCAATTCCGCTCTGCGGAAAATCGCGAGAATCCGCCTGACGAACTCCATTGAAGGTACCTGCTACATCCCTGGTATCGGCCACAACCTGCAGGAGCACAGCGTTGTGCTTATCCGCGGCGGCCGTGTGCGGGATCTGCCCGGTGTTCGTTACCACATCATCCGCGGTGCTCTGGATACCGCCGGTGTGGCGAAGCGGATGCAGGCTCGTTCCCTGTATGGCGCAAAGCGCCCGAAGAAGTAAGTCTTTCGCTGCCGACGCAGTCCGAAAGGCGGCATGAACCGCGGTCCTTCCTCCGGAAATTCTTCGGAACAGGAATGACGGAAGGGACGACAGGTGCGGAAGCCGCAGCCGGCCTATTCGCGGCCGGGACCCGGTGATGCTGACACAGGGTCTGAGGAAGAGGAAGCAAACTGCTTACATCAGGAAAATTATTGAGGAGGGAAACCTATGCCCCGTCGCGGTTTTATACCGAAACGTGAAGTGCTGCCGGATCCTGTACACGGGACCACGGTGGTTACCAAACTGATCAATCAGATTATGCTGGACGGAAAGCGCGGAGTTGCGCAGAACGTCTGCTACCAGGCTTTTGAAACGGTCGCTGAAAAGACCGGTAAGCCTGCTACCGACGTGTTCCAGGAAGCCCTGAACAACGTCGCCCCGCAGCTGGAAGTCAAGGCCCGCCGTGTTGGCGGTGCTACCTACCAGGTGCCTATCGAAATTCGTCCCGAGCGCCGTCAGACGCTGGCCCTGCGCTGGATCGTCGACTTCGCCCGGAAACGCGGTGAGAAGACCATGGCCGAACGCCTGGCCGGCGAGCTGATGGATGCTGCCAACAATACCGGCGCAGCCGTCAAGCGCAAAGAGGAAATGCACCGCATGGCCGAGGCCAACAAGGCTTTCGCTCATTATCGCTGGTAATACGGATCTGAGCGGCTGCCTGAGGCAGCAGTCTATGAAGATTCGTACGGAAGTTGAAAGGAGCAATCGTCTTTTATGCCCAGAAGCCATCCACTTGAAAGAGTCCGGAACATCGGTATTATGGCTCACATCGATGCCGGAAAAACCACAACCACCGAGCGTATTCTGTTCTACACGGGCAAGAATCACCGCATCGGTGAAACCCACGAAGGCACGGCCACCATGGACTGGATGGCCCAGGAACAGGAACGCGGTATCACAATCACGTCCGCCGCAACCACCTGCTTCTGGCATGATCCCCAGGATCCGGCCAACGCCCAGAAACAGTATCGGATCAACATCATTGACACCCCCGGCCACGTGGACTTTACCGTCGAGGTGGAGCGCAGCCTGAGAGTACTGGACGGCGCAGTCAGCGTCTTCTGTGCAAAGGGCGGCGTTGAACCCCAGAGCGAGACCGTGTGGAAACAGGCGGAAACGTACCACGTTCCCCGCATGGCGTACGTCAATAAGATGGACATCACCGGCGCTGATTTCTACCGCGTGGTGGACATGATGAAGGAACGCCTCGGAGCCAACGCTGTTCCGATCCAGCTGCCCATCGGCAAGGAAAACACCTTCCGGGGAATCATCGATCTCGTGCGTATGCGCGCAGAGGTCTACTATGATGACCTGGGACAGGATGTGCGGGACGAGGAGATTCCGGCGGATATGCTGGAGGAAGCCGAAGAATACCGCGCCAACCTGATCGAAAAGGTTGCTGAGACGGATGATACCCTCATGGAAAAATACCTTGAGGGCAACGAACTGACCGAGGAAGAAATCCGGGCAGCGATCCGCAAGTGCACCATCGCCTGCACGATGAACCCCGTCCTGTGCGGTACGAGCTACCGTAACAAGGGTGTTCAGCCGCTGCTGGACGCGGTGGTCGAGTACATGCCGAGCCCGCTGGACATCCCCGCCATCGAAGGCGTGGATCCGAACGACGCCGAGAAGAAGATGGAACGTCATCCTTCGGATGAAGAACCCTTCTCCGCGCTGGCCTTCAAAATCATGGTTGACCCCTTTGTCGGGAAACTTGCATTCTTCCGCGTATATTCCGGAACACTTAACGCCGGAAACTACGTGATGAATTCCACGAAGCAGAAGCGGGAGCGTATCAGCCGGATCATGCTGATGCACGCCAACCACCGGGAAGAGGTTGAAACCATCTATACCGGTGAAATCGCCGGTGCTGTGGGTCTGAAAGACACCACGACGGGCGATACGCTGTGCGACGAGAACAACCAGATCATCCTGGAAAGCATGGTCTTCCCGGATCCTGTGATCGAAGTCGCGATCGAGCCCAAGACCAAGGCCGGCCAGGAAAAAATGACCTACGCCCTGCAGCGTCTTGCGGAAGAAGATCCGACCTTCAAGACCTATACGAACCAGGAGACCGGCCAGACGATTATCGCCGGCATGGGCGAACTGCATCTGGAGATTATTGTTGACCGCCTGCTGCGTGAATTCAAAGTTGAGGCAACCGTGGGCAAGCCCCAGGTTACCTACAAGGAAACCATCCGCAAGCCTGCCAAGGCCGAAGGACGCTATGTCCGACAGACCGGCGGCCACGGCCAGTACGGCCACTGCTGGATTGAACTGGAACCGCAGGAACCCGGCAAGGGTTACGAGTTCGAGAGCCGGATCGTCGGCGGCGTGATTCCGAAGGAATTCATCTCCCCGATCGACCAGGGAATCCAGGAGGCTGCCAAGAGCGGGGCCATCGCCGGCTATGAAGTGGTGAACTTCAAGGCTGCGGTGACGGACGGTTCCTACCACGATGTGGACTCCTCCGAAATGGCATACAAGATCGCTGCCAGCATGGCTTTCAAGGAAGCTGTACGCAAAGCGGATCCCTGCCTGATGGAGCCCATGATGAAGGTCGAGATCATCGTGCCGGATCAGTACCTGGGCGACGTGATGGGCAATGTGTCCAGCCGCCGCGGCCGGGTCGAAGGCACGGAGGTGCGCGGCCAGGATCAGATCATTCATGCTTTCGTTCCGCTGAGCGAGATGTTCGGATATACGACAGACCTTCGTTCCCGTACGCAGGGCCGCGGCATGTTCACCATGCAGTTTGACCACTATGAGGAAGTTCCGAAGAGCGTCGCGGAAAAGATCATCGGCAAACGCGCGGACAACAATTAATCAGGACTATTATTGAGGAGGGAAACCCCAATGGCAAAAGGACATTACGAGCGGACTAAGCCGCATGTAAACATCGGTACCATCGGCCACGTTGACCATGGCAAGACCACCCTGACCGCGGCCATCACCATGACCCTGGCCCTGAAGGGCGAAGCGCAGGCCATGCGTTACGACGAAATCGACAAGGCTCCCGAAGAGAAAGCCC
>Ga0256407_10001060_pt1 | contig 61100 bp, 52 predicted proteins | sample RumenRJG_04DNA_FD_193489 | JGI IMG/M metagenome (GOLD analysis project Ga0256407, IMG submission 193489) | Bovine rumen microbial communities from Lethbridge, Alberta, Canada - RJG_04 | ecosystem: Host-associated > Mammals > Digestive system > Stomach > Rumen | place: Canada: Alberta... | reverse complement strand
CTGCACTGTCAAAATTTCCTCATTGCAAACATTTCAATGATCTCTCGCGCCCTCCGGCCCGACCGCCTGAAAAAGGCGTCAAAAAAATCGCTCACGCAATTTGTCATATTGTGAGCCGAAAAGCGTTGCAAAATTATAGCCGCTGACGGAACTGACCAAATTTTCTTCGCACTTTTTGCGCGAAATAACATTCTTTAAGAATTAAATGGTGGCTTTTGCAGACCTACACCTTTAATAATATAGCGGGGAGACAGACGCCTCCCCGCTATTCATGCTACTTGGCCGGATGTCCAGCCCACCCTATCAGAACAGGGAAAGTTGGCGCGGGTCCTCGCCGGGATGGGGCGGCATCGTGCCGTCGTCAGCCCAATCGATATCGTCGATGGCGCCCATGGCGGGGTCATCGCTCTGTGCGGGCGAGTCAACAAAGGCGTCATCGCTGTCGAAGGGGACCTCGATCTTGCTTGCCTGAGTTTTGCTCTCGCCCATCTGCTCGACTTGCTGCTTGAGGGCAGCGATTTGGCGATCCTTCTCTTCGAGGGCGTCCATCATGGCCTGGGCCTCGTGCTGCTTCTTCTGCAGGGTGACCTTAACGCGGTTGAGTTCAGCCTTGGCGTCATCACGCTCGGCCGTAATCTTGGCAAAGTTGGCAGCCTTCTCGTTGCCGTCCATGCTCAGCGAGTTGTATTTGCGCTTGAAGTCCTCGGCCGTGGCGCTCACCGAAGCGAGTTGCTGCTTGAGGCCGTCGATGAGGTTGCCGGTCTCGATGCTGCGGCGGTTCTGCACCTCGGCGTTCTGCTTTGCAGTCTGCTCAAGTTGCTCGATGGTCTTGAGCAGGTTTTCCTTCTCTTGGTTGAGCACGACATTGGCCTTGCGCATCTCGTCGAACTCAGAAGCACGCTTCTGGAGGTCGATGATCTGCTGGCGCAACGAAGATATCTCGGAGTTCTTCTTATCCTTGAACTGTTCTACTTCCTGGACGGCCTTCTGCAACTCCTCGGCCGACTTGAGTTCCTCGGCTGCGGCGTTGAGGCGCTCCTCCATTTCGCTCAGGTTGGCGCGCAGACGCTCGATGAGTTCGTCGCGCTGCTCAATCTGCTGGCTCAACTGTTCGATGGTGGGACCGTCCTCGGCGGGCAGTGTCGCATTGTCGCGGCGCTCAATCTCGGCATCGCGGTCGGCCACCTGCTTCTTCAAGTCCTCAATCTCGGAATTGAGTTCCTCGATTTTCTTGTTGAGTTCGTCAGCACCGTCTCCGCGTGCTTCCATTGCCCTGAGGCGGCTCTCGACGCCCCTCTTGTCGTTTTCCATCTGGCGCAGTTCTTCCTCCAGTTCGTTGACCTTGTTGGTCAACTCGTTGGCACGGGTCTGGGCCTGCTGGCGCTTGGACTCGGCAACCTGGGCCTTGTCCTTATACTCGCCGACGACCTTATCGACCTCCTCGGCCTTCTTCATCAGCGCTTCGCGCTCCTCCTTCCAGTCGCCCTTGAGCATGTCGATAACGGCCTGTGTGTGCTCGTTCATGAGTCGCGCAGCCCTGTCGGCGTACTCAGCATCGATGGCATACTCCGCATGCTTCTCCAGGGTTATGCGCACATCATCCTCATGCTGCTCCTTGCCGGCAACATTTTTGTCCTTGCTGAAGGGGTTCACAAAAGTAGTGGGCTGTCCGTAAACATCATAATCGTCGTTGTCGGAACCGCCAAAAGCGTTCTTAATTGATTTGATAAAAGACATAATTTCTAAACTTTTTTGTATTTGGTTTGTTTTAATTTTTTACACACATGGTCTGCGACCCGGCCGACGATGCCGCCCGAGGTCGATTTCACTTGAAGAGTCACCACTTATCACTCTGACATGCAAGCGTATGCATTTTTCAAATCACTTTAGGTTTTACCCTTAAAGCCAGAGGATTTGCTCTCCAGTCGGTAAAGTTACGACGAATTTTTCTAATAGGCGGCTAAAAAAGAGAACTATTTTCACTATTTGGACACGGTTTTCTTTTGGGATTACACATCATCAGAAAACAAAAAGGCTATGCCATAATACATTGACTGGCACAGCCTAAAGTTTCACTCGAAGCAACTAATTACTTGTTAGCCGTTTTTTTGGTGGCCGACCGCGTTGACTTCTTGCGGGTTGAGCCCTTGGAATGGTTGGATTCGTCGGCGACTATCTCGCGGCATTCCTCCAGCGTGAGAGCCTGGGCATCCTTGCCTTTAGGAATCTTGACATTCTGCTTCTTGTAGACGATGTAGGGTCCGTAACGGCCGTTCATCACCTTGAGGTCGGGTTCCTCGTCAAAAGTCTTGAGCACCTTTTTGGCCTCGGCCTCGCGGTGCTGCTTGATGATCTCGACAGCCTCCTCGAGGGTGATAGCCGTGGGCGACATCTCCTTGGGGATGGAGGCGTACTTGCCGTTATGCTTGACATAGGGTCCGTAGTGCCCCACTCCGATGGAAACCTGTGCGCCTTCAAACTCGCCCAGTTCGCGAGGCAGGTCAAAGAGTTTGATAGCCTCCTCGAGGGTCAGCGTCTCGATGCTCTGTCCGCGCTGCAGCGATGCAAATCGCGGCTTGTTCTCGTTGTCGGCGCTTCCCATCTGCACCAGGGGACCATAACGGCCGATTTTCACCATGACGGGGAGTCCGGTTTTCGGGTCATTGCCCAGCAGCCTCTCACCCACCTTGTGCTCCAGGCGCAGGGTGGAAACGTTGCTGATGCTGGGGTGGAAGTCCTCATAGAAATTCTCAATTTCCTTGTTCCAGACCACGTTGCCCTTGGCTACCTCATCGAACTCGTCCTCGACCTTGGCCGTGAAGTTGTAGTCCATGATCGAGGGGAAGTACTTCACGAGGAACTCATTGACCACCATACCGACGTCGGTGGGGATGAGTTTGCCCTTCTCGGCACCGAACAGTTCGCTCTTGGTGCTGCTGGAGATTTTGCCGCCCTTGAGGGTGATGATCTCGTACTCACGCTTCTGGCCCTTATCTTCGCCTTTCTCGACGTAGTTGCGGTCCTGGATGGTGGAGATGATGGGCGCATAGGTCGAGGGGCGACCGATGCCCAGTTCCTCGAGACGGCGCACCAGCGATGCCTCGGTGTAGCGGTTGGGCTGCTGGGTGTAGCGCTGGATGGCCGAGATGGACTTAGCCTCGAGTGCATCGCCCTGCTTCAGGACGGGCAGCGTGCGCAACTCGTGGGGTGCAGCCTGGTTGTTGTCGTCGGTACTCTCAAAATACACCTTGAGGAAACCGTCGAACTTCACTACCTCACCCTCGGCGACAAAGTACTCTTTGCGCCCGGCAATCGAGATGTTGGCCGTAGTCTTCTCCAACTCGGCATCGGCCATCTGTGATGCGATGGTGCGCTTCCAGATCAGGTCGTAGAGTTTCTTCTCCTGAGGCGTGCCGGTGATGGTATGGTTGCTGATGTAGGTGGGTCGGATGGCCTCATGAGCCTCCTGGGCGCCCTTGCTGGTCGTGCGGTAGCGCCTGATTTTGAGATACTGCTCTCCGATGTTGTCCTTGATCTCGTTGCTGATGGTCGCCAGTGCCAACTTGCTCAGGTTGACCGAGTCGGTACGCATGTAGGTAATCAAACCTTCCTCATAGAGACGCTGAGCGAGTCTCATGGTCTGCTTGACCGAGAGGCCCAACTTGCGCGCAGCCTCCTGTTGGAGCGTGCTGGTGGTGAAAGGCGGAGCGGGTGTGCGCTTCACCGGCTTAACCACAACGTCCTTGACCTTGAAGCCCTCAGCATTCGTGCGGTCAGTCTGGGCCATGCAGTCGTTGAGGAACGCCATCGCCGTCTCATGGTCGGCCAGGTGCTTGTTGAGTTCAGCCGAGAACTCGCTCCCCTCGCTGCCGGAGAACTGTGCCGACACGCGGTAATAGGGCTCGCTCTTGAAGGCCTTGATTTCCTTCTCGCGCTCAGCGACCAGTCGCACGGCCACGCTCTGCACTCGTCCTGCCGAGAGTCCCGGCATGATCTTGCGCCAGAGCACGGGCGAGAGTTCAAAGCCCACGATGCGGTCAAGCACGCGACGTGCCTGCTGAGCGTCGACCAGGTTCAGGTCGATGTCGCGCGGATGCTTGATGGCGTCGAGGATAGCCGGCTCGGTAATCTCATGGAAAACGATGCGGCGTGTGTTGTCGGGCGACAGTCCCAACACCTCGAACAAATGCCAAGCAATGGCTTCTCCCTCGCGGTCTTCATCACTTGCGAGCCACACGAGGTCGGCCTTAGCAGCCTCATCCTTGAGTTTCTTGACATGCTCCTTCTTGTCTTCGGGAATTTCGTAGAGCGGTTTGAAGCCGTTCTCCACGTCAATGCTGAAATCCTTCTTGTGCAAGTCACGGATATGTCCGAAACTCGACATCACTTTATATTCATTACCCAGGAATTTCTGAATGGTCTTTGCCTTGGCAGGGGACTCGACGATTACTAAGTTTTTAGCCATATACTATCTTAATGTGAAAAGGTTTCTGCAAAATCGGGTGCAAAGGTAATTCAATAAATTGAGATAACTGACAGTGAGGAGGACATTTTTTTTGACTTCACATTATTTTAATAATATATTATTAATGTGATTCAAAAACTACTGTTTTCGGTAGCGCCAACAAACGGCATGAAAAGAGTGCGTCCTGGTGGCTGGCAGTGCCACCGGGACGCACCCGAATCATGGTTACTATATACTATAAAATGCGAATCACTTCATCACCTTGGCGGTGCTGGTGGTGCCGTCGGTGTAGGTGGTAACAACGATCGTCAGACCGTTAGCCTCCTGCATCTCCTGACCGGCTACGTTGAAATAGCGTACGCCAGCAACGGTCTTGCTGCCTACCATCTCGCTCAGGCCGGTGGCGGGATTAACGATGAACTCATAAGCGATGGGATCGCTAGCGAGTTTGCCATTGGCGATAGCGTAAGCCTCGATGCGGTACCAGCCGTCCTGGGTGAAACTCAGGATGTCCTCGTACTCAGCCCACTCGGTGAACTCACCGTTCTGACCAAACTGTACGCGGTAGTAGATGGTGCTGGGCTCGCTCTCCTGAATCTCGATGAAGTAAGCGTGGATGCCGTCGGTGGTGTAGCCGTTGAATACGGGAGCACCAGTCTTCTCGGTGGGCGTGGGAGGTTCGGGAGGAGTTACTTCCTCATACAGCCATGCGATTTCCGACGAAGTCTTTACACGATCATAGGTATAGAATGCCTGGATACCGATGTTGCCGTTGTGATCATCATCGCGAACGAACAAGGGGTTGTCATTCTCGTTGGTGCGATACATGTAAACAAAGTAGTTTTTGAAGTCAACGGCACTACTGTAGATCCAGTAGGGAACCTCGTCGATGTCGTAATTCAAGTCAAACGTGTAGTCCTCGGCGGGGAAGGTGAACTGATAAACGTTGCCAAAACCGTCGTTAATCCACACAGCATAACTCAGGTTCTCCTCGTTCAGGGGATTACCGTCAACGTCGGTGGTGGGCAGAGTGAAGTAGAACTTCGAGAAGCCGCTCTCGTCACCGCAGTCATACCATTCATTGGCAGTGGGGTTGGCGGGAACAATCTCGGTGGGCGTGGGAGGCTCGGGATCATCCTCACCCTTCACCTGGAACTTGTCCATGCAGAAGTAGGCGGCAGTGTTCATGCCATAGTCACCCGTATCGGTTGAGTTCATGGTGAAGTAAACCGACTCCACCTCACCCAGGCTTGAGAGGTCAAAGAACGTCCAGTCGTTCAAGGCATGAAGTTCGCCATTGCTGAACTCCACGAGGTTGATGCTGACGGTCTTTTCCGAGCCATCGGCAGCAACACCATGAGCGATGAGTTCGAAGTAGTCACCCTCGCCAAAAGGATTGCCGAAGCCGTCACCATGCTCACAGCCATAATAGGGCCAGGGGTGGTTGCAAACGTACACGCCCACGGGCTCAAAGGTGGTCTTGCCTTCCTTGTCGACAAACATCACCTGGTTGCTCGGGCCTTCCATTGCCCAGTTGCTGTAGTAAGCCACGAGATAGGGCTGTGCGGGATCGGCAGTTACCGTACCATCGGCATTGATGACGCAACCGCCACCAGCCATGCAACCGCCGAAATAGGTAGTCCAGGAAGCGCTGCTGCCGGGCTGACCGTAGTCGGTCTGGTCACCACCGATAGCGGGGCAGAAACCGTCCCAGTAATAGCCTCCCCACGAAGCGCCCTCACCATCGATGAGGTGCGAGAGCATGAATTCGCCATCCTCGTCGCCGAACTCCAGCCACGTGTAGTCCACGTCATTGTAGCACTGAGTCCAGATGCCATAGTCATTGTACTCCAACGAAGAGGGGTTAATGGGCTTATTCAAGTCCAAAGTAACCACTCCTGCCCAAGCGGCCGAAGCCAGCAGGGCACTTGCTGCTAATGTAAAAATCTTTTTCATGTTTATTAAATTATACTTAAAGTTAAACAATATGTTGATTGTCAATTAATGTCCTGTAAGGATGCGGTTGATGAGTGCCGTGACATCAGAAATGTCGATTGTGCCGTTGCCGTTGTAATCGGCCGCCGACGGGTCATAATCGTTGAGCACACTGCCTAACAGGATGTTAATGAGTTTGGTCACGTCGTTGATATCGACCCGCCCATCCATATTCACATCGCCGGCTGCGGCCTTGACGACAACAATGAAACTGCCGGTCGCCTGTTTGCCGTTGCTGTCGGTAGTGACCTGGACCCTTGCCGAACCCAGCCTAAGGCCTGTAACGTGCAGTTCCAGCCCTGACATTTCGACCCGGACCACGTTCTCGTTGCTGCTCACCGCCGTCGAGACGGCCAGCGCGTCCATATTGTCGGCATCGTTGACGGCATCGAGCATCGAGACGACGGTGTCCTGACCGGCGCGCAACGTCACGTCGCTGATTGATACAGTTGGGTCGCAAGTGTCGGGATAGACCGCCATCGCAGTGAACCAGTAAGCGTCCTGCAGGCGCACCTGCCGCTTCAACTCGCATGTTGCCCGGTCATAGAACAGCACCCAGTTGTGGTTGAAAATCTGATAGGCATACATCGGCGCCGCCTCGGTGGTCTGGACAACAAGGTCGCCCGTGTGGGGGTCAAAACTCAGAGCCGACGCATACAGGCCCTGATGGTTGCGTGTGCCGTCCCAGTTGATTTCGGCGGCCTCGGGCAAGTCGATGAGGTGGTCGGTAAACTCCCTTGTGTCGAAATCATAGCAACTGATGTAGTTCTGGAACTCATCATAATAGTAGTATACCTTCTCGTCGACCGGGTCCACGCAGAGCATGCGTGCACGCCATGCACCCCATGAACTAATGGCTCCGCGGGTCTCGTCGAGGCTGTGCACCTCACGCGCCACGAGGCTAACAGGGTCGATTCGTGTAAAGTCAGCGACATAAGGCCCCGTGCCGAAGTCATAAATCTCGCGGCTGTTGTTTGCTACATACAGATTGCCGCCTGCCGTCACAAAGACAGTCACGATATCGGGGAAGGGCAAGGTCTTGACAACAACATCGCTGACGGGATCGATGACATGGAGACCTTTACCCTGCTGAACGGCAAACACGTACTGGCCAAAGCGCACCATGTCGCCACACTGGTCATAGTACAGGCTGTTATAGTCACCCTTAGCGCTTGATGCAGTGCCGGCAATGGGGCCGGTAACGGCCATCGTGTTGACATCGAGCACAAAGATGCCCGCGCTTGTAGCCACATAGCCCTTGTCGTTGTTGACAGCGCAATAGCAACGGCCGTCGTAGACGCTGTCGGGGTCAGCGCCAAAGCGCAGCAGGCTTGCCTGCTGCTTGAGCGTAGTGCCGTCGAGCACCGCCAGCCTCGAGCCATAGGTGCTGCCGGCCGACTCCGAGCCATTGGCCTGCTTGCTGACCAGGTACAGCCGACCGCCGAAAAGTTGTCCATGCTGGGTGGTCACACCCAGTTTCTGTGTCGGGTTGACGAGGGCGTAAGCATTGTACACCATCTCGTCATAGTCATAGTCGTAATAGTTGATGGAGCCCTGGTTGGGTCCATAACGGTCCTCGTTGACGAAGATGATGCCGTTGGTGAAGTTAAAATCCTGTGCACCAGCCATCAAGGCCACAAACAGGGTGATCCAGAACAGCGCAACGTGTTTCATAACCGGTTTCTCGTTAATAAGCCAGCAATATGCCGATCAATGCCGTCACGTCGTTCACATCGATGGCACCATCAATGGCGACGTCGGCGGCTTCAATTACAAATCCAGAGGGATTCCTGCCCAGCACGTAGTCGATGAACAGCGTCACATCGTTGATGTCGATTTCACCGTTACCGTCGACATCGCCGCGCTTGAGAGGAAGGGCATCGGGGTGCAAATCCTCGGCACCGCCGATTTCTGTCGAAGTTTCACCCAGCCAGCCGCAGTATGCCAACTGGCCGCAGTAGACCTTGACAAAGTCGATGTGGTCGAGATCGACGGGGTTACCGTCCTCGTCAACCGCCCAGTCGATTTTGAATCCCGGCTCCATGTTATTGGGCAGGTTGTCTACATAGCCTTCGCCAAAGAAGGGCTGGAACCAATTGTTCCCGTTGCCGCCACTCATATCGACGGCGGAGTTGGGCAGTTTCGTTCCTCTGAAGGTCAGCACCGTGTCCTCGATCCACAAGGGCCAGTAGGGCTGATTGTGGAACGCATTGCGCCATACATATCCGCTGGTGCTGTCGGGCACCTGGTCGTTGCTTGTCCAGTAAACATACTCGACATCGGTAATGAAACCCCAACTGGCATGGGGCACACGGGGCTTGTTTTCGTCGGGCTTGTAATAGGTCACCTCAAAGCCATGCTGGCAACGGTCATAACTCGAGCCCTTGATTTCGTACCAACGGTCGCCATCGCTGGGCACACCGTCGCCGTCCTCATCCACGCCCACCATGATGATGCCAGGCTCGCAACTGCCACCTGCCACATCGGGCACTGCTTGGCTCTGGATGGCATTGCCGTAAATCTTGACGTCATAACCGTGCCTGTTCACCACCGGGTGGTCAAAGCCGAACACGATGTATCCGCCGTAACTGCCCAGGCTGACGGTTGCGTTGGTCGAGCCCACCAGCACCGCTTCGAGTTGGGCATTGATGCTGTCCTGGGTATACCCCGGCTTGTAGGAGGGGAACACGTTCACGAACTGCCCGGGAGCGGGCATGTAATCATACACGCGGGCGATATAGGGCGAGTTGCCGGCCCATGCCGACATCGCTGTTATCATTATTGCGATGAACAAAGATTTCCTCATATCACATTACATATAAAACTGTTTCACAATCCGATGTGAATCATGCGACATAAGGGTCAGGAGGCACAGAAATCAGCATTGATTTCCAAAAAATGCACAGAGTGTTGGTGATTGCCCTGCATCATCTTGCTTCGCCAGGGTTCAAATGCCGCGTGAACCACGATAAATGGCCGTGCGGAGGCAGGTCTTCTGACTTCTCCCCCATCGCGATGGCGCCTTCCCGGTGATGATGCAGCATGACGTTGCTACCAGTGGCATCTGTGCCTCGCGATGTGTTACCAAGGAGTTACAGCAGCGGGTACTGTTCAGGATTCACACCTGATTCCCTTTTGATTCCAGGCCCCGAATGGGGCTCAAGAAACCTCGACACGCTCAATAATTTGCTGCAAAGATACTGCTTTTTTATATACCTTACAACAAAAAAAATCTTTTTCCTCTCGAAAAGACAGACCGGTGACGATAGCGTCTCACTGCCAAAGGGTTACATTGCCCGTAGCAAGGGTGCGCTGGACATCGATAAGGCGCTGGTTGCGGCTGCCGCGAAAGCGCAGCGAGATATCCCGCTCGGCCTGGACAAAGGGGCCGTCGACGAGCACGTCGAGTTCACGCACGGTGTCAAGCAGCACCGGATTTCCCATTATCTCCTCCCAAGTGTAGCCCGTGAAGCACCAGACATTGTAGCCCAGTTCCTGCTTGATGCGATGGATGAGGTCACGGGTGCCGGCAGGCTGCTGCAAGGGGTCACCGCCACTCAGGGTGACAGGCGCCTCGTTATAGGCAATGACCTGCATCAGTTCATCGAGGGTGCGCTCTTCACCGCCCATGAAATTCCACGAATCAGGATTGTGGCAACCAGGGCAACGATGATTGCAGCCCGCCAGATAGATTGACGTGCGCAGGCCCGGTCCATCGACACTGGTACCCTCGACGATGTGCAGTACTCTGAGCATTACTAATAGTTGTAAGTTGTAAGTTTTTAGTATGATTACCAGAGCCTAACGATGTGTTTTAGGCAATACATTCCATACTTAAAACTAAAAACTTAAAACTAAAAACTTAAAACTTACAACTCTTAACTTAAAACTCTAAACTGATATCACTTGTGGACGACGCGGTCCTTGAGTTCGGCGAGTTTGCCGCTGTTCCAGCGGTCGGTAGTGCCGACGAGGTAGCCCGTGATGCGCTGCAGGCGGTCGATGTGATGACTGTGGCACTCAGGACATTCCTCGAGCCCCTCGGTGGCGTCTTCATAGCCGCAGTCCATGCAGCGGTTGCGGTTGTGGTTCACCGAGCAGTATCCCATGTTGTACTTGTCCATGAGATCCACGACGTTGGCAATGGCCTCGGGATTGTGGGTGGCATCACCGTCAATCTCGACGTAGAAGATGTGTCCGCCGCGGGTGAGTTCGTGGTAGGGAGCCTCGACCTCGGCCTTGTGCTTGGGCGAGCACTTGTAGTAAACAGGCACGTGGTTGCTGTTGGTGTAGTAGATTTTGTCGGTCACGCCGGGAATTTCACCAAAGTCCTTGCGGTCGCGGCGCGTGAACTTGCCGGCAAGGCCCTCGGCCGGAGTTGCCAGCACGCTGTAGTTGTGGCGGTAGCGCTCGCTGAAGTCGTTGACACGGTCACGCATATAGGTGATGATCTTCAAGCCCAACTGCTGCGCCTCTTCGCTCTCGCCGTGATGGTGCCCTGTGAGGGCAATCAGGCACTCGGCCAAGCCGATGAACCCGATGCCGAGCGTGCCCTGGTTGATGACGCTCTCGACCTTGTCGTCGGGCCCCAGTTCACTGGCACCGTTCCACAACTGCGACATGAGCAGCGGGAACTGTTTGGCCATTGCGGTCTTCTGATACTGGAAGCGGTCATCGAGTTGGCGTGCCGTGATTTCGAGCATATTGTCGAGTTTGGCAAAGAAGCGGTCGATGCGCTCCTGCTGGTCCTTGATGTCCATGCACTCGATGGCCAGGCGCACGATGTTGATGGTCGAGAACGACAGGTTGCCACGTCCGATGGACGTCTTCTCGCCGAAACGGTTCTCGAACACGCGCGTGCGGCAGCCCATCGTAGCCACCTCGTGTTTGTAGCGTTCGGGGTCATCGGGACGCCACTGCTCGTGGTAGTTGTAGGTGGCATCCAGGTTGACGAAGTTGGGGAAGAAGCGGCGGGCCGTCACCTTGCAGGCCAGTTGGTACAGGTCGTAGTTGCGGTCGCCGGGCTTGTAACTCACACCCGTCTTCTTTTTCCAGATCTGGATGGGGAAAATCGCTGTGGAACCGTTGCCCACGCCACGATAGGTGGAGTTGAGCAATTCGCGGATGATGCATCGGCCCTCGGCGCTGGTGTCGGTGCCATAGTTGATGGAACTGAACACCACCTGGTTGCCACCGCGCGAGTGGATGGTATTCATGTTATGGATGAAGGCCTCCATAGCCTGATGCACACGGCGGACGGTCCTGTTGATGGCGTGCTGAAGGATGCGCTCATCGCCCTGCAGGAAGTCGAGTTCGCGCTCCTCATAGTCGTCGAACTTGACATCATACAGGCGGCTGTAGTCCTGCCCCATCAAGGCCTCGAGGACCTTGACCTCCTCGACGAACGTGCGGCGCACATAGGGTGCCAGATAGAAGTCAAATGCGGGAATGGCCTGTCCACCATGCATCTCGTTCTGAGCCGTTTCCATGGTGATACATGCTATCACGCCAGCCGTCTCGATGCGCTTGGCGGGACGCGACTCACCGTGTCCAGCCATATAGCCCTGCTTGAGGACCTTGTCGAGCGGGTGCTGCACGCAGGTGAGGCTCTTGGTGGGATAATAATCCTTGTCGTGGATATGCAGATAGTTGCCGCGAACGGCCTCACGGGCCTCCTCGCTGAGCAGATAGTCGTCGACGAAGGGCTTGGTCGTCTCGCTGGCGAACTTCATCATCATGCCGGCAGGCGTGTCAGCATTCATGTTGGCATTCTCGCGGGTGACGTCGTTGTTCTTGGCATTGATGATTTCCAGGAACAGGTCGCGCGTCTTGGCCTTGCGGGCCACGCTGCGGGCATGGCGATAATTTATATAGCAGCGGGCCACCTCCTTGCGGGGGCTCTTCATCAGTTCCAGTTCCACCTGGTCCTGGATATCCTCGACGCTCATCTGGGCACGGCCGCGCTGACCGATGCGGTCAGCAATGCGCTGAATGAGGCTCTCGTCTTCACCGGCATCGGTGGCGAGCATGGCTTTGCGAATTGCGGCCTTGATTTTTTCCTCGTTGTAGCCGACTACGCGGCCATCACGCTTCAACACTGTCTGTATCATATCCGTGTATTGATAAAAAAGGGAAGGTTTCTGTATATTATATATTGCTATCGTAAAAAAAGCCGGTTTTTCCGGTAACGGTTTGCAAAGGTAAACAATGCTGCGCAATCTACAAGCATTTTTGAAGAAAAAAATCGTTTTGGAAAACTTTTTGGACTTAGTAAAAATATACTTTTTTGATTCACAAATAGTTACAAAAATTTTTGGAAAACTTTTTCCAAAAATCAAGTTATAAAAAATTATCAATTAGCCATTTAGGATTGCAACTCCCATCAACAATGAGGGCGGAAACCGCCAGATTCCCGCCCCGCTATGATAATACCGCCACCTGCACCATGCAATGAGTGGAGTTTTCCAATCAGTCAACGTTGCATTAATATTGTAAAGGGATTTTTATGACATACCCTCATGACAAAGCCTCCGCTTGGGAAAGCAGAGGCTTTGCCATGTGTTTTACAGCAGATCACAAAAAGAGGATGTGCCAGAATTTTGACACATCCTCTAAGAGTCCTTTACGCCGAGGCCCCCCGATGAGGGGCACCTCAGTTCACGGCGTCATTACTTCATAACCTTGGTGGTGGTAGTGCTGCCGTCGCTGTAGGTGGTGACAACGATGTTCACACCATCAACGGGCTGTGCACTCTGCTGGCCGGCCAGGTTGTAGTAAACCACGTTGCTGACGGTCTTGGCAGCCGCAACTTCGTTAACTGCGGTCGGGTTCTGGATAATCAGATGGATATCCTTGTAGATATCGTCGAAGGAGAACGATGCGATCTCTTCACCGACAACAACCACGAAGTACTGCTTGGTGTGGTCGAGGCCGTAGAAATTACCATCCTCGGCGGGAGCCCAAACGTTGCCGTCACCATCCTTCAACTCAAACTCGGTGTCGTAACCCTCGAGGGAAACGCGAACGTCGTTGGTGTAATACGGAGTGCGGAAAGCGGGCAGACGATGCTCGGGCAATTCGTACATCAGGGGTACACCGAAGAATTCCAGAATGTCGGCCTGCGACTCGGGGCTGAAGCAATAGTTGCCCGAACGCATCAGGCTGGCATACTCGGCCTCGGCATCATCATAGGCCATGTAGCGGTACTTCATGTGAACGTCATAGTCGTTGAGCATCCACAGGGTCAGGTAGATGTTCTCACCCTGGTACCAGAAAGGCATGTTGGGATCATCGGGGTTGCCGAAGGGAACTTCAACAATCGTGCCGGGATTCTCGGCAGTAGCCTCAGGGTCGAAGGTGGTGATGTAGCCGGGATAGCCTACCCAACCCATGTAGCCACGGTAGGTCACGGTGTCGGTAAACAGGTCACCCACGGGAGGATTCCAATTGTAACCATCGAAGAGGTCGAGGTTGTCGAGTTCAACCTTGTCAACGGGAATGTTGCGGCACCAAGCGGTCACCTCAAGGAAGACACCCTTGCTGGTCATATCACTACCATTGTCGTAGCCATCGAGACCCAAGCCGATCACCTTGGCATTGGCAGGCAAGGTGGCGGTACCCTTGGCAACGTCACCCTTGGTAAAATCGAGGGCGGTTACCAGGTACTCAGGCTGGAATTTCATAAAACGGATGTTGGGATCGGTGTCAGGATAGTTCTGGATGTCCTGATACACGTTTACATCAACTGGCAATGCAAACATCAAGGTATCACCAACAGGCTGGTTGATGTTGACTGCATTGACTTCGATTTCAGCATTGGCCACGCCAAAGCCAAAAGCCAACAAAGCGAAAGTTAAGAGTAACGATTTCTTCATAGTGCTTAATTTTGTATATAATTGATAATTCAGATGTAACATAGATATAGGTGTTGCAAAATTACACCTATTTTATTTATCTCACAAATCTTTTTTACAATAAATTTTACACCCCAAAATCTATTCCCTGTTTTTGATACCCATCACAATCTGTCCAACCAGGAAAACCGGCGAGGTGCCAAAGATGATGAGCAGCCAAGTGCGCAGGTCAAGCGGAGCACAGTTGAACAACGGCGAGAAGCACTGCACGAGCACAATCTGCCCCACAAAGATGACCAGCATCACGGCCCAGAAGACCTTGCTGTCCTCGATATTGTTGAAGGCCCATTTTCCCGTCTCAAACGACCTGGCATTCAACATGTTCCAGAACTGCAGAAAGACGAAGACGCTGAAAAAGATGCCCATCTCCTCGGGACTGATCCTCGGATCGACACCACGCATAAACACGGGGCCACCGTTAGCCTCACGGATGAAATAATAATACAACCCTATCATCAACACGGCAAAAACCATTCCCGTCACCAAAATGAAGCGCATCATCTTTCGCGTGATGATACTTGCACGGGAGTCGCGCGGCTTGCGGCGCATGAGCACACTGTTGGGAGGCAGCGAAGCCAGGGCGAGTGCTGCAAAGGTGTCCATAATGAGGTTCACCCACAGCATCTGTGTCACCGTCAGGGCCGGCTGCTTGCTGAAGAACGAGCATACGGCAACCACCAGGCAGGCGCACACGTTAACGGCCAACTGGAAGAGGATGAAGCGCTGGATATTGCTGTACAGCGAGCGTCCCCACAACACAGCCTTGTTGATGCTCGCAAACGAATTGTCCAGAATCGTGATGTCGCTGGCCTCCTTGGCCACGGCGGTGCCGTCGCCCATCGACAGGCCCACCTGGGCGGCATTGAGCGCCGGGGCGTCATTGGTGCCGTCGCCGGTGACAGCGACCACCTCGCCCTGCTGCTGCAGCAGGCGCACGAGTCGCGCCTTGTCGTCGGGACGGGCACGCGCCATGATTTTGATGGATTTAGCACGCTCGGCGGCCTCATCGTCGCTCAGGGCGGCAAAATCCGGCCCGGTAATGATGGCATCGTCATGGTCTGTGTCGCTCCACAAGCCCACCTGGCGCCCGATTTCGCGCGCCGTGGCGCCAGTGTCGCCGGTAACAATCTTTACCTTCACGCCGGCACTGCGGCAGTCGTTGATGGCAGCAGGCACATCTTCGCGCACGGGGTCGCTGATGGCCACGATGCCCACGAACGTCAGCGGCGGCACATCGCCCGCCTTCAATTGCTTCACGACACTCACGGGATCAGCATCGGCAGGCAAGACGCGATAGGCAAATGCCAATGTGCGCATCGCCTTGGCTTGATAATTAATGAGTTCGCTGGACACCTCCTCTGAAGACACTCCGCCCAGCGCATTAAAGCACAAGTCCATGACAATCTCGGGAGCGCCCTTCACCAGCAGCAGGCGCTGGCCGGTGGCACTGTCGATGACGGTAGCCATATACTTGGTCATCGTCGAGAACGGGAACTGCGCCAAGGGTTCGCTGTTGTCACGCAGAGCCATGTAGTCCACACCGGCATTGCGGAGCCACAGCAGCAGGGCTCCTTCGGTGGGATTGCCCAGCGCTACGATATTGTCAGGATCGCTATCGTCGAGGTAGGCCGTACTGTTGCAGGCGATGCTCTCCCCGACTATGGTACCCACCTCATTGTTGGTCAGACTGGCCCCGTCGGGCAGGCCATAGAAATGGGTCTCATAGACCTGCATCTTGTTTTGGGTCAACGTGCCGGTCTTGTCGGTACAGATGACGGTGGCAGCACCCATCGTTTCGCAAGCGTGCATGCGCCGCACCAGGTTTTTGTGCTTCAACATCTTGCGCATACTCAACGCCAGCGACAGGGTGACACTCATGGGCAGTCCCTCGGGCACCGACACCACAATGAGCGTGACGGCCAGCATTACAGTCTCGATGAAGTATTGGGCATCGGCCACGGCGCCTTCAGAGCCGGAAATGATAAATTCTATCACGCGGCCCAGCACCAGCAAGCCCGCCATGATGTAACTGCCGATGGAAATCGTGTGCCCCAGACGGTCGAGTTGCTGGGTGAGCGGCGTTCTCACGTTGTTGTCAATTTGCGCGTCACGGTAGATTTTGCCGTACTCGGTCTGATCGCCCACGCGCTCGACATGCATCACCGCATTGCCCTCAAGAATGGTGCTTCCGCGCAGCAGCAGGTTCACGGGATAGGTGGCTTCATGGCTCGACACGCCTGTTTCGTGCGTCTTCCACGACGAAGGCTCGCCGGTGAACGAACTCTCGTCGACGGTAAGGGTGAAACTCTCGACTACGGTACCGTCGGCTGGCACTTTCTCGCCGGTTTCCAGAATCACGATGTCGCCTACCACGACATCGCGGCGAGCCACCTGCGTGATATGACCCGAGCGCAGGACCTTGACCATAGCGCCGTCGTCGCTCTGGTTGAGCAGACGGAACTTCTTGTTGGCATTGACTTCTACCAGAAAACCCACCAGCGTGGCCAACACGACAGCCAAAAAGATGCCCAGGGGCTCAAAGAATATCGAGGCGCCCATGTGCAACCAAAAATACTCATAAACCGACAAGCCCACCGAAAGCGCCAATGCCACAAGTAGAATCTTGATGAGCGGGTCATCAAACTTCTTCATGAACTGCCGCCACAACGGCTCACGAGCCGGCGGGGTGATTATATTGGGACCATATTGCTGCCGGCTGGCAATCACTTGCTCGGCCGACAAGCCTTTTGAATGAATCTTTTTAGCCATAAGGTAGTGTCAATTTCTTCTTTTGAGATGTGTCAGTAGCATGCAATAACCATGCCAAGACCCACGAGGGGCGCTGTCCGTCATCCGACAGTCAAAACAACGAGAACAACAACTACCGCCCCTTGCTGAGCCGGTCGGTGTTGTCCTGGGGGTGTCGGGAACCAAGCCGCTATGCGCCCTCGGTCGAAGGCTCAGAAGGCTGAGGCTTGGCGGATGGTAACGGGCGACGTTGGAAACGCTTCTTGTTGAAGATCGAGTCCCAGCGCAGTTTGATCACACCCCATAATGCCTCGAAGAAGATGCTGCTGTTCATCTTGCTTGTTCCAAGCACGCGGTTGATGAACACGATAGGCACCTCCTTGATTGTGAAGCCCATGCGATGGGCGGTGAATTTCATCTCGATTTGGAACGCGTAGCCCTTGAACTCGATAGCGTCGAGGTCGATACTCTGCAGCACCTCGCGGCGGTAGCACACAAAGCCCGCCGTCGCATCACGCACCTTCATTCCAGTAACCAGACGCACATAGGCCGACGCATAATAACTCATCAGCATCCTGCCCATCGGCCAATTAACGACATTTACCCCTGAAATGTAACGCGACCCGACGGCCACGTCGGCATCGCCGCTGGCACACGTCCGCTGCAGTTCGGGCAACTTGTCGACCGGGTGTGAGAAATCGGCGTCCATCTCGGTGATGTACTCGTAGTCACGTTCCAGCGCCCACTTGAAGCCGGCAATGTAGGCAGTACCCAGTCCCTGCTTGCCCGCACGTTTCAGGATGTGGACACGCTCGGGCTGCTCGGCGATGATCTCATCGACGATAGCGCCCGTGCCATCGGGGGAGTTGTCATCCACTATCAGCACATCGAACTGATGCTCCTCAAGCGCCAGTACCGCAGCGATGATAGCACGGATGTTCTCCTTCTCGTTATAGGTGGGAATGATTACTATACTGTCTGACTTCATTGTGCTTAAATCTAATATTGTTTGCTCCTCACACTTTTAAACGGCAAAGATAGTGCAAACCGCATACAATGGCAAACAAAAAAACACTTTTTTTTGATTTGACATTGTTAAGGTGCAGCCTATCTTCCCCAAGGGGCCCTGCAACGCGGGGAACGATAGTGCAAACCGCATACAATGGCAAACAAAAAAACACTTTTTTTTGATTTGACATTGTTAAGGCGCAACCTATCTTCCTAAAGAAGCGAAACCACCAATCTACGGCTCCGCCTTTCAGCCTTTTATAATAAGCAAGAATCGTGCCATCGCGTCAATGGCTGGCGCCACTGCGGGGCCATGTCACCTCAGCCTGATTTGCCAGTAGCGGTACAACCATGCAATCAGCAACGTCACGACAAGACTCACCGCGACAAATGCAGCAGGATAGGCCGTTACCAGACTGGGCTGCCACTGCACCATGATCATCATCGGAATCCTCATGTAGATGTAGATGGGAAAGAGATGCACTCCCAGCCACTGCAATGCCCCGTTGCCGATACCCACCTTCATCGTCAGCATAACCACCAGCAGCCCAAACGTGATGCTCAAGGTATTGTAGGTCAGACACAACCTGTCGACATACCACCCGCTCCAGAAACCATACAGTTGCACGGCAACCGACAGGGCCAACACAGTGAGCAGCAACCAGTACCAACGCTGGAGGAATCGCTCCACCTGGTCTTTACAGGCCGAGAACATGAAGCCTACAGGGAAAGCCATCAACGTGTCAAACCAGTAGGTGTCCTTGAACAGCGACAGCACCAACAGCAGAGCGAAACACAGGACGAACAGGAATACCGCCCGGTGCACCCACCGCCGCAGCGGCAGCCTCAACGCCACCCACGCCAGCACATAGCACATGATGATGACGAAGATATACCAGTTGCTGTTGCCCACATTCTCCCACCCTGTCAGCGATAGCAGAACCTGGGATGTCGTTACGTGAAAGCCCAGCGCCCAATCGAGCAGCACAAAGGCCATTACCGCCACGTCAAAGTTGAGCAGCGTGGTCAGGATGCGCTTGGTGGGATACCTCTTGAGGTAGGCCTCGCCTTTCTGCTTGAACGACTCGCTGATGCCGTAGCCCGAATAGAACAGGAACATCACCACCATCAACTGCCCGAGGCAATTGTTGAACGACACAAACCAGTGGTCGCCCAGGCCTTCAAAGCCGCATTCCAGGTCATTGAGGTAGCCGACTGCATGCTTGAACAGCACGGCCACAATAAAGAAGCCCTTCACGCTATCGGTCTTGGGCTTGGACAGGTAATCGGCATGGAAGCCACCAAGGTTTACCTCCACACGATACAGGCACAAGACAAAAAGCAGTAACAGCAGGCCTAACAACATAATTCTATCGCCATTGATTCAACGGACAAAGCACATAACTATCGAAGCGGCAAAATTAGTGTTTTTTGGCAAGGCACGCAAATCCGCTTCGCCCAAGATAGGCGGCGCCTCGGGTGTGTCAATGCAAAAAAATTGCTTTTTTGCTTGCCACTCCTCTCGGCTTGCACTATCTTTGTGGTTTAATATCAATTTTGAGAACGTATGCACAATACAAGCAAACAATATGACGAGGTTATCGCTCAGTGCCGTGAACTGTTCATCAACAAAATGAAGGACTACGGACCCTCGTGGCGCATCCTCCGACCCCGCTCGGTCACCGATCAGATTTTCATCAAGGCCAAGCGCATCCGTACCCTCGAACTCAATGGCGACACCATGGTGGGCGAGGACATCTGGCCCGAATTTGTCGGCATCATCAACTATGGCATCATCGGACTCATTCAACTGCGGCTGGGCTGCAGCGACACCGTGGACATCAGCAACGAACAGGCGCTGAGCATGTACGATGAACTCATCGCAGCGACCAAGGCGTTGATGATTGCCAAAAACACCGACTACGGCGAGGCTTGGCGTGACATGCGCATCTCCAGTTACACCGACCTGATCCTCACCAAGATACAGCGCACCAAGGAAATCGAGAACCATGGCGGTGCCACCCTGGTGAGCGAGGGCATCGACGCCAACTACCAGGACATGATCAACTACAGTGTGTTTGCCCTGATCAGGCACAACGAGCAACTGTCAACCGATAGCCAGGGCTAAGCCCTAACATCACTACAAAATGACCATCAAGGCTTTTATCAACGCTGTCAAGTACGAGAAATGGTGTCGTGTGATGACGATACTCATGAGGCTCGTGGTGGGTGCAGTGTTCGTCTTCTCGGGATTCACCAAGGCAGTAGACCCCTGGGGCGCCGCCTATAAGGTCACAGATTACCTGAACGCCTGGGGGATGGACGGATGGACGGGCATCGCCTTGTTCATCGCCGTCAGCCTGGCAGCCTTGGAGTTCTTGCTGGGAATCGCCATCGTCGTAGGCGCCTACCGCCGCAGTGCACCCCTGCTTGCCCTGCTGCTGATGCTCGTGCTCACCCCGGTCACGCTGTGGCTCGCCGTCACCGACGCGGTGCCCGACTGTGGCTGCTTTGGCGACGCATGGCACTTGAGCAATTGGGCCACCTTTTTCAAGAATGTGCTGCTGCTCCTGGGACTCGTTTACCTGCTGATGTTCAACAAGTCGGTCAGGGGCATCTATGGTCCTGCCGTGCACTGGGCCGTCATGGCAATCTCGTTTGCCATGGTCATGGCGGTGGCCTACTACGGCTACTTTCACCAGCCGCTCATCGATTACCGCCCCTACCCCGTCGGCACACGCCTGGCGGCGGTCACCGAGGATGACGGAGGCAGTGAAGATGACTTCATCTTTGTCTACAGCCGCAACGGCGTTGAGCAGGAATTCACCATCGACAGCCTGCCCGACGAAGAAGACGGATGGGAATATGTCACCCGTTACCACGCCAACAGGCCGCGCGGCAAAGTCATTGTGCAGAACGGACAGACCGACAGCGGCATCGCCATCCTTGACGAGGACGGCACCGACATCACCGCCGATGTGCTCACCACTGGCAAACCGGCCCTGTTGCTGCTCTTCCCCGACCTGCCCGAGGTGGGCGTCGTCAACTCCTATAGCCTCAACGAACTCAACGATGCGGCGCTCGTCAGCGATATCGACGTGATTGGCCTCACCCCTGCCACGGCTCAGGAAATCAAACAATGGAAGGACATCTCGATGGCCTCCTATCCCATCTACAATATGGATGACAGCGAACTCAAGATGGTCGCCCGCGGCAACCCCGCTGTCGTCTTTGTCCAGAACGGCCTTATCACCTGGAAACGGACGCTCTCGTCGCTCGAAGGCGCCGAGCAGCCCATCGAACTGGCAGCCCTCGCCGACGACTACGACACCGACAAAATCATGACCAGTCTCATGATCGCCTTCATGGTCGCCATGCTGGGCCTGCTGGTACTCAACCGCTCCCACTTGGTCATCAAGAGGCTCTTCTTCAACAAGAAAAAAGAAAACGACTCTAATCTCTAAATTCCAACCTAACGATATGATTCTCAAACCAGGACAAATTATCGACAATAAATGGCATGTGGTCTACCTCATCAAGGAGAACCCCTATGCCGAGAGTTACCGCGTCGAGGACGAGAGCGGCAATCCTTATTTCATGAAGATGTACCGCCTCAAGTGCACCCCCGACAAACTCATCGTCGACGGTGACGTCACCGAAATTGCCGTCAGCCGCCGACTCAGCCACAAGAACATCGTGAGTTACATCGCCGACGGCAAGTACAGCGACGAGTCAGGAGAATGCCGATTCCTCGTCGCCACCTACTTCAGCGGCGAACTGCTCAGCGAGATGCTGCAGCGCGAGGGAAAACTCGACCGCGACACGGCAGTGAAAATCTTCCTCGAGATGCTCGAGGGATTGCAGTACCTGCACGAGCAGCCCGGCATCCTGTTGCACAACGACATCAACCCCACCAACGTCATGCTCAGCAGCAAGACCGGCGGCGTGGCCGAACTCATCGACCTGGGGCACATCTCGCCCTGCTTCATGGGCAATGCGCCCTTCGACACCGCCGACCTCGACCCGCGATATGCGAGCGGGCAGTCATTCCTCGGCAAATATGACGAACTCAACGACATCTTTGCCGCTACCGCTGTGTTCTACACGATGCTCACCGGACGGGCTCCCTGGGATGTGGAATTCCCGCCCGAGATGAGGCGCAAAGACAAAATCAAACTCGTCCAGGCTGCACGCAACGAGAAGGGCGAAATCGACGTCAGCGACATCGAGGACCAGAAACTCAAGGACATCATCACCCAGGGTATGGCCCTGGCCTATACCGAGCGCATCGACACCGTCGATGAACTGATTGAATATCTGCTCGCCGACGAGGACAGCGAGGAGGCCCGCGAACTGCGAGAGCAGATTGCCGCACGCCAGGCGATGCGCGAACGCCGCGAGATGGAAGAAAGCGAAGACGAGCACGACAGCCGCAGCAGCGAGCGCAGCGACCCCATGACCAGTGCCGACGTTGAAATCAAGCGCGGCAGCGGCAACGGTTTCGCCGACATTGCTGGTATGGACGAACTCAAGGAGATGTTGCGCAAGCGCGTCATCCTGATTCTCAAGGACAAGGAACTGGCCGAACAGTATAAACTCACCCCGCCCAACGGTATGCTGCTCTACGGTCCTCCGGGCTGCGGCAAGAGTTTCTTTGCCGAGAAATTTGCCGAGGAAACCGGCTTCAACTTCATTCTGGTCAAAGCCAGCGACCTGGGCTCAATCTACATCCACGGTTCACAGAGCAAAATCGCCGACCTGTTCAAGAAGGCCGAGAAAAATGCCCCCACCGTGCTGTGCTTCGACGAGTTTGACGCCTTCGTCCCCAACCGTTCCACCGACAACTCCGGCGGCAACCAGGCCGGCGAGGTCAACGAGTTCCTCTCGCAACTGAACAACTGCTCCAAGCGCGGCATCTTTGTCATCGCCACCAGCAACAGGCCCGACAAGGTAGACCCCGCCGTGCTGCGCACCGGACGCATCGACAAGCAGGTCTATGTGCCCATGCCCGACCCCACGGCGCGCAAACTGATGTTTGAACTCTACCTCAAGGACCGCCCCTGCGAGGGCATCGACAGCGACGCCCTGGCGGCCAAGTCCGACGGATATGTCGCCAGCGACATCGCCTACATCGTCAACGAGGCCGCCACCATCGCTGCCTTTAACCACGAGCCCATCACTCAGGAACTGCTCATCAAGACCCTGGAAGGCATCAAGCCCTCGGTCAGCAAGGAACTGCTCAAGGAATACGAGGGCATGCGCGACCAGATGGAAGGCATCTCCCGCACCAATGCCCTGCCGCGCGTGGGATTCAACACCAACAACTGAAAACAATAACACTAAACACTAATAATATGGATCTCAACAAATTAATGATCAACTACCTGGCCGAAGAGGGCTTCCGCCCCCATGAGACGCCCTTCGGCATCGCTTTCAAGAACGAAGGCTTCAATTTCCTCTATTTCAAAGACGAGGACGACGAGCAGTACTTCCGCCTGATGATGCCCGCCATCTTTGTCGTCACCGAGGACAACGAGGACACCATCATGCAGGTGATGAACGAGGTGAACGGCAGTATCAAAGTCGTGAAACTCTACACGATGGACATCGAGGACGAAGAGGGCAAGAGCGAGAGCAGCGTGTGGGCTGCATTCGAGATTCTCGCCGACACCACGCCCGAACTCAGCGACATCGTTCCGCGTGCCATCAGCCTGTTGCAAGGGGCACGTCTGGCCTTCCTGAGCAAACTGCAGGAAATCGCCGACAAGTAAAGCATCACACTACAGTGTCAAAAACGAGGCGGGGACCGATTGGTCTCCGCCTCGTCTTTGTGTTATCATGAAAAAACTTATTGTCCGAGTATGATGTCGGTCAGTGCGTTGACATCGGCGACATTGACCTCGCCGTCGCCGTTGACATCACCGGGCGTCTCAACCGAACCCGACAATATCATGTCCAAAACGGCGTTGACATCAGCAATGCTCACCTCGCTGTCGCCGTTGACGTCGCCGGGTATCACCACAATATCCTCGATATTGACGATTCGCGAGAAGCGGGTCCACAACTCGTCACAGACGTAGTTGTCGCGGGCGAAGGCAGGGACCGCCACGGTCACTGCACCATAGTGGCCCTCATCAAAGCAGTTGACCCCGGCAAGCAATGGCGGCAACTCAGGTTTCACGATGAGTTGCGTCAACGAGGGGCAGTTGCGGAAGGCAAGGCTGTCGATATGGTCCATCGTCAGCCCCATGGTCACATGTTGCAGGTGACCGCATCGATAGAACGCCGACTCACCGATGCCGACCACACCGTCGCCCAGCGACGCCTCACGCAGGGCCCAGCAATCGGCAAAGGCTGCATAGCCGATTTCGCAGCCCTCGCCGTCGAAGTCATCAATATCGATATCCGGATCATTGTTGATGGTCAAATCTGTCAATCCGTTGCACGAGATGAAAGCGCCGTCGCCAATGGCCTTCACGCTGCCGGGTATCGACAGCCGCTTGAGTGACCGGCAATCCTGGAAGGCGTAGTATCCGATTTCTTCAAGACCGTCGTTCAGGGTGAGTGACGACAGGCTGATGCACCCCTGGAAGGCGGCATAGTCAATCAAGGCAACACTGCCCGGCACGTTCATGCTCGACAGGCCCACACAATCCTTGAAGGCATACTTGCCGATGCGGCTTATGGTCGAGGGCAACGTGACGCTGGTCAACTGCCGGCAGTTGCGGAAGGCATTGTTGCCGATGGCCGTGACGTCATAGGTCACGCCGCCGGCCGTCACCTGGGCCGGGATGTCCACACGGCCCTCATAGGACTTGAAGGTGGGTGTGCCATAGGTCACCGTGGCCTCATGGCCGTCGACCTTGTAGAACACGCCGTCAACCTCCAGGTCGCTGCAGCCCGAGTAAACCTCGGGATAGAGGCGATGCTGCATCTGCTGGGCAAAAGAAAAATCCCAATGGCCGACGATAAACGCATCAAGCGCGAAATAACCGTTGCCACTGCCTTCCCAGCCCCAATTGATGTGATACATGCTGCCGTCAAATCCGTCGACCACATAGGCATGGCCTCCCTCATCTCCATAACCCGTGTACAGGATGGGAATGCCCTCGGTCAGGTCTTCAAGCATCAAGGCGTTCCACTCATCGGCGCCGTAATCGTCACGGTGCAACGACTGGGCGCTCAGGTTATAGCCGAACACCTGCATGGCCACCAACTGGTTCCAGGCGCCACTGCCGCTGCCGTCGGTGCCGTATTCCATCGTTGAGCCCTGGCCGCAGTAGCGCATCAGCGTAGCCACCGCCTCGCCCTGGGCGGGAGTATAGTTCTGGTAAACATAGCCGTCGAGCATATTGTCCCAGTCCAATGTCGTACCGGGCAAAGCAGGCACATAGATTTTGTTGATGATGGTGGTATAGGCGGGCAACTCTGGCAGGGTGTCAGGGAACTTCCAGTAGTACATCACCTGGGCCATCGCCGTGGCGATGCAACCCGTCGCGCAACGCTCACCGTGGTAGAGGGGGCACTGGTCATAGTAGGGTGTGCCTTGGCTCCAAGTGCAGGGCAGCAGCGGCTCAACGACGGTCGTCGCCGTGAACTGCGGCTCTACCCGTGCCGCCGGATGGGTGTGCAGCCATTCCATCTGCTCAGCGTAGTGGTTGAGCATCCAGTTCAGGTTGCACGGCAGGGCAGCCATGTCGGGCAGGCCGTCGCCATAGGCCAACACGGCCTGGGCACGATCATCACCGGCAACGATGACAAAACCGCCTCCGGTGTCAAAGACGTAGTAGTCGGCCGCTTCGGGCAAGGCAGCCGACGGCTGGCGGTAGGCCAGCCGCAGGGCAGCGGGATTCACGGCCAGTATCTTGCTGCCGCCACTGCCCTGGGCGGCGACGAAGCGCGATGCCGCCTCACCGGCAGCAAGGGCATCAACAGGCGCCGCCGTCATCGGCAGGGTTGCCAACAGCATCACTAATATTATATATAATGTTATTCTTCTCATATTGCCTGTTATTTGGGTTTCTAGTCGTGGGTGAAAATCTCTAATCTTTAAACCCTAAACTCTAAACTGCGGCTTCGCCGCATTGCATTGTAGTTTAGGGCTACAAATATACCGTTTTTCTTGTTACATCAGAAATTATAGCGCTTGATTGTGATGTAACTGACCACTATCGAGCCTCTCATCCGCGCGCGGTTGAGCCTCGCTTCGCAATAGAAATACTGGACCGCTTCGGGATGTTCTTGCAGGAAGTTCAGATACACCAGGTCGCAAGCCTTCAGCACCGCCCCGTCGTTACCCTCGACGGTGGCTTTTGGGTATTCCTTCCTGAAGGACTCCTTCATCTTTTTGGTAATGGTATAGGCCACATCTGACTTGGGCACCGGCTCATAATCAGGCGGCCCCGATACCACAGTAAAAAAGTAATCGACAGTAAACTCCGGCTCATCAGACTTGTCACACGAGGTGAGAAGCGGCAATGATACCAAAAACAGCAACGGGACACACAACAGGGCTGCCAGATGCGGCGCCGGACGTGGCGCCTCGGGCACGCACAGCCTTCTGTTCCTAAAAAACAGGACACAGGAAGCCACAAAAAATAACTTCACGTAACTCATAATCATCCAAATTTTAAATAATCAGGTACAATAATAATCAGGTATTCCTTTCCAAAAGGATGCTGCAAATCTAACAAATAATTTAATAAAAAACAAGAAAAATTTAGAAAAAATGTGGAATTTTTAGGTTTAACTTGATTTTCCTCCACAATATGGCATAAAAAAACGTCCAGCAGCAAGGATTTCCGATTCACCTTGCTGCTGGACGCAGGATTACGTGTTATCGTCCAATGAACGACTATGGTGCCGAGACTTTTCCCAGCAGGATGTCGATGAGGGCATTGACATCGGCGATATTGACTTCACCGTCGCCGTTGACATCACCCCGGGGCAAGAGTTGTCCCGACAGAATCATACCGATGAGGGCATTGACGTCGGCAATGCTCACCTCGCCGTCATCGTTGACGTCACCGGGCAGGACTTCGGCCCGCATCACCCAGAACGATGCCAGGGCGTTATGCTGATCTACGGCCATAGACGTAATGGGTTTATTCATATAACCACCGGTATAGACCGTAGCGGCAGGGGTTGAGTAGTTGGTAAGCGAATCCCGTTCGCCCTGCGGCCATGTGTCGTACTTGTTGGAGTAACTGGTCAGGGAGCCGTCGGCGGGAATGATTGTCATGCGCTGATGGGTGCCGATGTTGTTGGGGGAGTTGTCATCCCAGGCCGCCTTGTCATAGTCGACGTGCAGCACCAATATGCCCTCGGCAGCCAAGTACTCATCCCAGCCTGTCTTGACGCGGTACTCGAGCAGGTAGTATTCGTCGGGGTTGGCATCGTTGGTGACCTTGACAGCGCCTCCCTCGTCGGTATTAAGCGGGGCGAGCGTGTAGCGGGTGTTGGGGGCGGCCTCGGTAAGGTCCATCCACCCCATGAAGTGGCGCTCATAGGAGGTGTAGCCCGCGGGACGGTGTCCGCCACCCAGGTAGCAGCCGTTGTCCATAATGTCCCAGTTGCTCATACCGTAGTAGAAACCGCCATCGGTGGGATAGAAGTCGGGCAGACCCAAGCAATGGCCGAACTCATGGCAGAAAGTGCCCACGCCGTCGATATTGGTGCTCGTGTCGTAGCGCCCCTCCAACTCATTGAAGACTGCATACTTGTCGATGGTCACCCCGTTGAGTTGGAAGGGACCCGTAGTGCTGCACCCCCATTCAAAGGACTCGGTCATGTCCCACTGGCAGGGCCACACCGACTCGGGGACGGTGTTATAGGCCTGGGCTTCGCCCACGCCGGCATAGAGCACGACCACGACGTCGACAAAGCCGTCACCGTCGTTGTCGTAGTTGGAGAAATCAACATCGTTCAATCCCATGCAGGCATCATAGATCATGGTGCCCAATTGCATGTCGACCTCGGTACCGAATATACGCTTGTTTTTGCCATAGAAAGAACGGTTCTGCGGCAGGTCGACGGGGCCCAGGATTTCGAAACGCGGTGAGAACGCACCTCGGGACTGCGACTCAAAATAGTGCAGACTACTGTACTCCTTGAAGTTGAACTGGTTCTCAAAGGTCACCACGGGGTCGTCATCGATGAATCGCACATCGGTGTAATTGGCCAGAATGATGGGGATGCGCGGCGAACCCATAGTGGGTACCTGCGGCTGGCTGTTCTCCTCTTCACGGCGAGGCATGCGGCGCACACCGGCACCCATGGTCATCTGGTTGCGGTAAGCGACAATGAAAGCCTGCTCCTCGACGCCACGATGGCCCTTGTCGTGGGCCAGCACATCGCTCAAGGCGCCGCCGGCAGTGTAGCAGTAGTTGCCCCTGTCGTCAAGGGCCACCGTCAGGCCGTCCATAGTCATCATCGAGTGAACAAACTCCCCACCCCGCATCACCAACGTCACTGTCGTACCGTCGCTTTGCACGTGGGTAAAAGGCTCTGGTTTGGCAGGGGCAGCCATCATCATGGCCCAACACGCCATCACGACCACGGCCGTGAGTATCAACTTTTTGGTCATCGTTTCTTGTTTTTGGCTGATTCTTGGCCGACATATTCCTTCATCGCCCGTTTCCAATCCATGTCAATATTCATGTCCTTGAAGTTGTCGATTTTCCAGATTCCGTCTTCCTTGACCAGTATCAAGGCCACAGGCTTAGCCTCACCCAGGTTGTGTAACATGAACTTGACATCGGCCTCGGTCGGCGACACGTTCAGCACCTCAATGTCGCTAATCGACAGTTGATGCCAGTCCTGTCCCATAATCCAGTAATCGGCCTCCCAAAAGCCCAACTCATCGGCATGGTACAGGCTGTCAATCTCGCGAATCTGGCGCGACAAGTCATTCCACTCCCGGCTGCAATAATTCCGGTTGAAGTCACCACGGCGGGCACTGGCGCCTGGGCCATCGAGCATATCCAGGTTGCGCAGCGAGTCCTCAAGGGTATACTCCTTGAACACGTCGCTGTAAATCTCCTGCACGCGCTGCTGAACAGCCTCGGCATCGGCAATCTGATTCGCACTGTCCTTGACATAAGGTGTACCTGCGTTCTCACTCTGGCTATGGCATGCACACAGGGCACACACCATCACCATCGACCATATCCATTTCATCATTTGCATTTTTATTGATTGTTTTCTTGTCGTGCAAAATTACACCATTTCTCAAAATCAGCAAAACACACGATTAAAAACCAACAAATAAAACAACGGAGTGTATGGCATTGGGGTCGCCTCAGGCGACATTCTGTTGCATCGCATTCCCGTGGTGATACAGTCTTACTCGCTTCGCTCGGCAGTCCGCATCACCACGGATTACTCAAAGACTCGCCTTCCAGGCGAGATGATGGCGAAGACAGGCAGCACCTCAACTATGGTCAAAAAACGGCTTCGTTTTTTTGCCATTGTGTTCGGCTTGCACTACCGCTGCCTGTGGCGAAGGTAGGCGGCGCCTCAACTATGGTCAAAAAACGGCTTCGTTTTTTGCCATTGTGTTCGGCTTGCACTACCGCTGCCTGTGGCGAATGTAGGCGGCGCCTCAACTATGGTCAAAAAACGGCTTCGTTTTTTGCCATTGTGTTCGGCTTGCACTACCTTTGTAGCGCTATGCTCAAGTTCGTTGCCATCATATTGAGCGGAATCGCAGTCGGATTTCTTCTCAGAAAACGGCGGCTGCGGGTGGTGCCCCATGCGGTGACTGTACTCATCTGGGCGCTGCTGTTCTTCCTGGGCGTCGAGGTGGGCGAGAATCCGCAGGTCATCAACGGCATCAGTAGTCTGGGATTGGAAGCCCTATGGCTGTCACTGGCAGGCATCGCGGGAACAGTGCTCTTCTCATGGGCTCTGTGGCGGTGGGTCGACTGCAAGAAGAAAGGAGGCGAGTCGTGAAAGGGAGCCTCATCATCGTCGGGTTCTTTGTCCTGGGCATCGTCTGCGGGGTGATGCACTGGTTGCCAGACCTGAACGCCTTCGGCAACGTCAGTGTCTGGACACTTTATGCCCTGCTGTTCTGCGTGGGCATCACAGTGGGCAACAACACCACACTCCTGAAATCCTTCAAGAGCCTCGATCCGCGACTGATGCTGCTACCCTTGATGACCATCATGGGCACACTCTGTGCCACGGCCATCGCCTCGCTGGGAATGCCGCACCGCAGCCTTGCCGACTGCCTCGCCGTGGGCTCGGGATTCGGCTACTACTCGCTGTCCAGCATCCTTATCACGCAATACCAAGGTCCGGAGTTGGGCACTGTCGCCCTGCTCGCCAACATTGTCCGCGAGGTCATCACCCTGCTGGGTGCTCCGTTGCTGGTCAGACACTTCGGGCCGCTCTCCCCCATCTCTTGCGGCGGCGCAACAACGATGGACACCACGTTGCCCATCATCACACGCAGCAGCGGCGAGGACTTTGTCATCCTGTCACTGTTTCACGGTTTCCTTGTGGATTTTTCGGTCCCCTTCCTCGTCACCTTCTTCTGCACACTGTAGGCCTCGACACTCTTAGCCCGAACACAGCCACGGTCACTTGGCACACGCCTCGGGCGGGAACTTGTCAATCTGGTTCATGCGCGTCATGATGGTGTTGTGCATCTTGCGCATCTTGGGCGTGGGATGGGCGCTGTCGCGCGACAACGGGTTGGGCAGCGACACGGCGATATAGGCACACTGGTCCTTGGTGAGCCGGTCGGGGGTGGTGCCGAAATTGCATTGGGCGACCGCCTGGGCTCCATAGATTCCCTTGCCCATCTCGATGGAGTTGAGATACACCTCCATGATGCGTTCCTTGCCCCAGATGGTCTCAATCAGGAAAGTGAAGTAGGCCTCAAGCCCCTTGCGCAGCCACGAGCGGTGTTGCCACAGGAACACGTTGCGGGCCGTCTGCTGGCTGATGGTGCTCGCTCCGCGTTGGCGCTTGCCCTCCTTGGCCTCGATCTGCGCTTTCTGAATCTGCGCCAGGTCAAAGCCGTTATGTTTCAGGAACAGGTTGTCCTCGCTGGCCATCACCGCCTGAGGCAGGTTATGGTTGATTTTCTCGAGTGGCACCCACTCGTGGTTGATGGTGGGCGACTCGCCGTCCAGCATCTGCTCGCAGGCTCGAATCAGCATAAGCGGAGTGACGTAAACGGGTACATATTTCAATATCACCACCGCCAGTGTCGTCGAGGTGAAGAAGAAAATCAGCAGATTGCGAATCCATCGCAACACTTTATTCATACTATTTGTATTTTGCTTCTTGGTGGCCATAATCTTTGTATTTTTAAGTCTTGGCACAGTCGGGGCAGAGGCCCTTGAGGACATAGTTGATGCTATGCACCCGGAAATTGCCGGGCAGGGCCACCAGCGGCACCTGGGTTGTCTGCAGGCAGAAGGTGCGCCCGCAGAGTTCGCAGTTGAAGTGGGCGTGCATGTGGTCGATGGTGCCGTCGTCCTCACCGCAATGGCAATCGGGGCTGCACACGGCATACTTGAACATGCCGGTGCCGTCGTCGATGGCATGGATGAGGTGATGAGTGAGGAAAAGGGTGATGGTGCGGTAGATGGTCGACTTGTCCACCGTGTCCAGTTCGTCCTCAAGGCTCTGCAGCGAGAAGGCCTCTTCCTGCGCCATCATCGTGCGCAACAGCAGGATGCGGATGGCCGTAGGCTTCACCTCGTGCTCCTCAAGCCTTTCAATATATTTTGTTTCGTCTGCCATAGAATCAAAAATGATCATTTAAGTCCTCAATACCCCGGATTCTGGGCACTGCCACAGGCTGTAAGCGTTTCTCCGGGAATAGGAAACACGATGGTGTAGCCCTTAACATCAGCATCCAGTTGCGGGCGGTCGGTATAAGCAAGAGTAAAGCGACCGTAACGTATCAGGTCATTGCGACGCCAACCCTCCCATGCCAATTCGAGCATGCGCTCCTCGAGCACATTCTCGAGTGTGGCAGTGCGGTCGTCCATCAAAGCACGACGGCGCACTTGGTTGAGCAATTCGTCGGCCAGGGCCCCTGCCCTGCCGTCACGCAGCATGGCTTCGCATCGCATCAGCAACACATCGGCATAGCGGAACAGCACGATGTCGTTGCGGCGCAACTGCCCATCGCTCATGGCTGCCAAGTCAATCTCATACTTGTGCATCCGGGCGCCTGCAGTGGTCTCGTATGGGCTGTTGGACAAGTCCAGACGCACCTCCATGGGATAATAAACCAGCGGCGAACCGTCATCGAGGGTTACTGGAGTAAAGGTATTTTCGAGATAAACCTCGTCGGTGTAATAGGTCTGTGACAGACGGAAATCGTGGCCGTCAGTACCGTAACCGAAAGTCCGCATCGCCTCGATAGTGGCGCACGGGCCGTTCTCACCGTTCAAACCCAGTGCAGCGGCATGATTGTAGTGCAACGAGCGGAACTGCTGGGTGAAGCGGTTGGCATAGTCATAGATATCCATCGGGATGGTGAAGATCAACTCTGGCGACTCCTCATTGTTGATGCTGAAGTTATCGCCGAACTCCTCGGCCAACGCATAACCCACGTCCTGCAACTTGGTACAATAGTAGTCGACCGCCTGCCAGGTGTTCATCTGCTCACCGTCCACCGTCCACATCATGGCGGAGCCATCGGGTCGGGAGTCATCGGTCCAGTCATCGTCGGCATACACCTCGGCATTCAGCAACACCTTAGCCAACAGGAACTGCACTACAGGGCGTGTCATGCGGCCGTAATACTCACCATGGCGCGGACTACGCTCGTTGATAAGGTCGTATTCCACTGCCTGCAACTCACTCACGATGTGGCGGAAAGCCACCGAGCGATCCTGCAGTTTCATCTCCTGTACGGTGGGGCTGGACGTGGTGAACAACGGCACGCGGCCATAGAGGTCCATCGCATAGAACAAGAACATCGCGCGCAGCGAGCGCGCCTCGGCACGCAGATGGCGCACGTCCTCGTCCGCATGGCTCGACGCAAAGGCATTGATGCGCTCAAGGGCGCGGTTGCAGGCCAGCACCTCCTTGAACAGGTAATTCCAGGTGTCGCCCGTGAAGTCCACGTTGCCAAAACGATGCAGGAACAGGTTCTGCCAGATGCCGCCGTCATACCAGTCGGCGCCACGGGTGGGGATAATGGCTTCATCGGTGCTGAAGGTGTTCAAGTCCCACACCCCGCGAGCGGTGCCTTGTAAGCCTTGTGAATCGCCACTGCCGCCAATATTGCGATAGATGGGCCCAAGTGCATTGAGTTGCAGGTCCGACAAGGTGTTATAGGCTTCATCGGCAGGGATGCGGTCGGTGGGCTCATCTTCCAGAAATTTGTTACATGAACCCAACGCGAGCAGGGATACCATCAACAGGATCTGATATATCGTAGCAATCTGTTTCATTGTCATTCGGGATTAGAACGTGACGGTAACTCCAAGATAATAGGAACGGGTCACAGGATAGACATTCTTGTCATCGACACCCAACGTGCCACCTGCAGACGAACTGTTAATCATAGGCGTGAGGCCCGAGTAACCCGTAACGGTCAGCAGGTCATCAATGGTCAGGGACAAGCGCAGTCGGCTCACCGTGCGCTGCAACCACTGGCTCAACGGCACATTCCAGCCCAACGTCACGTAATCAATGTTGACATAGTCGCCGCGCTCCAACCAGTAGTCGGTCGCGGTCTGGTCATGGATGTTGCGTTCAGGCGCATCGGCCAGGACGTTATAGCCTGGCAAACTATTCATGTTCATATAGGTCAGGGCCGTGCCATTGTAAATCTTGTGGCCAAAAGCACCATTGACCTGCATCGTCACGTCCCATTGCCTATAGCGGAAATTGATATTGCTGCCCAGCAACACCTTGGGCATCGCCTGGCCGCACACGCGGCGGTCCTTGCCGTTAGCGATATTCACGTCGCCCGAGCCGTCCAAGTCAGCGATTTCATACACATAGCCTCCCGAGCCGTCACTCTTGAGACCAGTGCAATGCGGCAGATAGAACACGCCAAGCGGTTGTCCCACAATCTGATAGACGATGTGGTTGTTGCCACCATGGAAACCCGCACCATTGAGGTTCACCAGATCCACTTCACCCGGTGCCTCCAGCCAGTACTCGTTGTAAAAGCCGCTCAACGAGAGCAGTTTGTTGTATTGATAGGCCACATTGGCATTGATGTTGAGTTCCATGTCCCGTGTGGCAAGCGGGGTCAGTCCCAACGCCACCTCGACACCGCTGTTGCGCATCGAACCCAGGTTATCGAGTAACTTGTTGTAACTGAATGGCGGCACGCCCACGTTATACAAGTACAGCATATCACAGGTTTTGGCAGTATAAAAGTCCACCGACGTAATGATGCGGTTACCCAGGAACGCGGCACTCAGTCCCGTGTTGAAACTCCGTTTCACCTCCCACTTGAGGTCGGGATTGGCATTGCGCAACTCGTCAAATGTCACGGCAAGACGTTGACCGACAGGAACGATGCCAGCAGGACTTAGCAGGTTTTGGATCAAGTAATTGTCCACTCCTCCTAAATTACCTGCCAGTCCGTATCCGATGCTCCATTTCAAGTCATCGAGCCAGTCCACTTCATGCATTATCGCCTCCCTACCGATGTTCCATGTAGCGGATATCGAGGGGAAGAAACCCCACTTGTTGCCGTTGCCGAATTTGCTGGACCCGTCGGCACGCATCGTTGCCGTTAGAGAGTAACGGCTATCGTAGTCATAGGCAAAGCGCCCCATGAACGAAGCCAGCGACGGTGCATTGCGGTAACTGCCGGTGCCGTCCCACAAGGTTACAGAGCCCGACTGGATGGCGTCGAGGCCGATGGCATCGGTCGAGAAGCCTGTTGTGGTTGTGTAGAAGCCGGTGTGCACGTCCCGTTCCACCTCGGCAAGTCCCATCACGTTGAAATGATGGGCACCCAAACGCTTGTCCCATGCGATGGTGGCGTTTCCAAGCCATGACTCGGTTTTGGCACTGCTACGGTAGCCTTTGCCGCCGCTCCAGATGCTCGTCGGCAGGAATTGGGCAATTTCCACCTCGTTATGGCTATATGCGCCAAACAGGGTCAAGGTCCAGTTGCTAGTCAGGTTAAAGGTCAACTTGGCATGGGTGCTCAAGTGGGTAATCTTGTTCTGGGTGCGGCTATCCATAAGGGCCAGCGGATGGTTAATCTGGTTGGATAGGGTGAAACCGTCCCAACCGCCGCCACTATTGCGCATGGTGCCGAAGGTGGGGTTCCATGCTTGAGCCGAGTAGAATGTTTTCTGCACGTCATAGACGGCCGTCAAGTCTTTCTGCACATTACCGAACATGCCCACTTCGATATTGAGCAGATCGCCAAACATGCGCTGGTGCATGTTCATGTTGCTGGTCAAGTTTCGCAACTTGTCATGCAAGATAACGCCCTGATGGTCCATATAACCCAGCGACACGCGGTAGCCCGAGCGCTCGCCACCACCCATGAAAGCGATGTGGTGGTCCTGCAAGAAGGCCGTCTGCTGGATGGCCGTCTGCCAATCGGTGTCAAATCCCTTGTCGATAAGCATTCCGCCCTGGCGGGTCACGGCGCTGCGGTAACCGACAGCATTCAGCATATCCAGATTTTTGACAACATGGGTGACGCCAACGCTGCCGTTATAGGTCACTGTGGTGCGCTGGGCCGCCCCCTTCTTGGTGACGACCTCGATGACACCCGAAGCGCCACGCGAGCCGTACTGAGCAGTCTCGCTAGCGTCCTTGAGTACAGTGAAACTCTCAATGTCCGACGGATAAATTGATGACAACGTGCTCAAGTCGCCAAACACACCGTCGATGATGATTAACGGGTCATTGCCGCCTGTGACCGAAGTCGTACCGCGCACTCGCACGGCATTCATTGCCGCGGCACCGTTATTGCTCTTTTGTATCGTCACACCGGCAACGCGGCCGTTGATAGCCTCCAGCGGGTTGGTCACCTGCTGCTGGCTCACCTGGTCGGCTGTGACCACGTCGCGAGACAGTGAGCGGGCCACTGTGTCGGCAGGCAACTTGTTCTGGGCCGCCAACGGCAAAGCCGCAGCCAATAATGCCATGGCAATGATACGCCTTAAATGAGATGTGTGTTTCATCATTCCTCAGGATTTGTGATATGTATGTCAAAAATTGAGAAATTGACTTTGCCATAGACGCGTTGCTGTGAGAAATGAGGCAAGACGCTGAAGTCATGCTCACTAGGATGCTCCATGATGAACAATGTGCCGTCATGCACCAGTGATGACTCCAGTACCAACTTCGGCACCTCGGCAAACCGGGGCAGGTCGTAGGGTGGATCGGCAAAGATGACGTCAAACGACTGGCGGCAGGCAGAGAGGAACTTGAACACGTCGCCACGCACGAGCGTCAGGTTCGGGTCGCCCAACTGCTGCTGCACCCGCTTGATGAACTCGGCCTGGGTGCGCGCCTTTTCGACAGCCGTGACGTGTGCACAACCACGCGAAAGGAACTCAAAACTCATCGCTCCCGTTCCGGCAAACAGGTCAAGCACCGACTTACCCTCCAGGTCGATGATGTTGGACAGCACGTTGAATAGATTCTCGCGCGCCATATCGGTCGTGGGCCGCGCCGTGATGTTGGTGGGCACGTCAAAACGCCGGCGTCCGTATTTTCCGCTGATTATTCGCATAGGGCAAGTTGTATCAGTTCCAGGGGTGCCTGCATCGCATTGCGGCCGAGCCTCATGGCTGCGGCAGGATAGACAGCGGGCATCACAAATTTCACATATTCACGCAGCACGGGCGACATCTGGGCACGCAGGTCGCCATCGCCCAGCAACTGCAATTCGTCGGTCAATTGGTCGAGGCCATGGGTGCGCCACGCGTTTAGGACAAAATAGGCGGCATCATGGGCATCGGCATAGGGATAGGTGTTGGCACACACCAACCTGTCGTCACGATAGATGGCCAGGTCCATGTGCCCGCCTGACAGGTGGACGAACATGCGGGACACGGCAGCACCGCGATTCAACTCCTTGAAGTGTTCACACAACGGCACCAGATGGTGGCATACCGAGGGATAGTTGAACGTGCGGCCCATAAAAGCCTGCAGGCCTTGCGGCATCAGGTAAGCGACCTTGACACCGTTTTGCGGAAGCGGACACACCGCTGCATCGCCCGGGTCGCCCGGGAAAGCGGCATGCACCAGTGCAAGGCAGTCATCATCGGTGGTCTCCTGCGGCAACAGCACGAAATGCGGCGAGCGCACGATGACCCTGACACGCCTGTACTCATTGAGCAGTTCGGGCGTATCATAGACAGCGTCTTCCAGGGCCTGCAGCGTCTCGCCGGGCCGGGCCACATCACCGACGATGAGCGAACCGGCGACCGACGGAGTGAACAGGATATAGTCCACTTGCTTGTCGTCGATGGAAACCAGCAGTTCCCAAGCCTCGGGATGTTCGATGTTGATGTGTTTGTTTCCTTCCATTGATTTCGCAAAATTACACAAAAAACAGCGATTCCTGCCATCGGCATATAATTTTTCAAGTTTTTTAAATCAAAGGCCGACGGCTTGAGGCATCCGAAATAAATACTGCCCATGTGTTCAACTTGCACTTATTTTCACTACCTTTGCAACACAGTAACAATATCGAGTAGTAGTAATTATGAGAACGATACACATTTGGGCCGCGGCCATGTGCCTGATGCTGATGGCAGCATGTTCCCAGGACGCAAAAGTCGCCAATGGGCAATTCCCCTTCCTCGACAAACTGGGCATCACCTGCGATGCCGAATTGCTTTTGGGTGATACCATCTCGATGCCCGACATCTACTGCGGCGACGCGACACAGTCGGTTGATGACCTCAAGGGCAAGCGACTTGACACCGAGCAATACGAGGCACTCATCGTTCCCGCCGGGCCCGATTTTGCTGACACGATGAGCAACTGGCTGCTGCTGGGCGTGCGTGACGTGGGCGGTGGCAACACCCTGGCGGCCTACTATGCCTGCAACGGCATGGGTTACTGTGTAGACCTCATCACCTATGACAAGCAAGGCAACATCCTCGATGCCATCAATGCCCGCGAACTGCACCTGCTGTGGCGGTGTGACCTCAAGAATCCCAAAGACGACAACTCGTTCACACTGGATGGCTTCATCACCTTTGACGGCCCCAACCGCTTGACGCTGCACCGCACGATGGGACGCTGCCTCATGGACTTTGACGGCGACCTGAAAGGCAAGCCGCAGTGGTCGCAGCAGTGGCAGCAGCAATACTTCATCAACCCATTGGGGCACTTCGTGCTGCAAGGCCAACAGGTGACCGGTCAGCAGGGCGATGTGGACCAATATGCCGTCCTGGATTTCAAGTCCTGGGATATGCTGATCTGCTCCCGGCACGACCCTGCCGTGATGGACGTCTGGAACGATTACAGCGAACTGGTCAACTCGACCTACGACCCCGACTACGAGTACAATCCGTTCCCGTGGGACATCTCAGAACTCTACAAGATGAATCCGCAGCGCTTCCTCAAGTGGATGGCGGCACACCGCGGTAAAGACAACCGCCTGCTACCGCAGTTCAAACTGCCTGTCGACGAGCGTCCCGCCCTGCTCGAGGAAATCAAGCGCCTCGACGACAGCAGTGCCCGCCAGTGGCTCACCGACCTTGTCAACTCATGGGACGACAAGCCTCTCACCAAACACCTGTAAACGTCGAATGAAAACCCTCATTACCATCGTCACTGCCGTCCTGCTGCTCATGGGTTGCAACGGCACTACCACAACACAGAAAATGAACGATACGGCACCAGCAATCCCCGATCTGCTGCAGGTGGGACACAGCATCCTGAGTCGCGACACCATCGAGTCGACGACCTATCCCCTACTGAGCGAGCAGCAACGCACCAGCCTTGCCCAATGTACCAAGAGCGACGTACCCGACAGCACTCAACTCATCGGCGTGCGTGCCGTCAACGACAACATCACACTCGTGGCCTACAAGTTGCCGACAGGTGAAAACCCAGACAGTTTCAATGTCTACTTCGCCACCATCGACAAGAACGACGCAATAATCGACGTCCTGAACCTGCGCGAGTTCCACACCAGTGAGCATGACGGACCCATGCGGCTGGGCGGCAACCGTTTCCACACCACCGATGCCGAGGTGCGTTTTGACGCAGCGGACCACTTCACCCTCCACCGCGTGATGACCCTCACCAGCCTCTATCACAAGGGCCACCGACTGACCGAACTGTGGCGCGCCGAGTGGGACAACCACTACGACATCGATGCCAACGGCCACATCCACTTCCAAGGCCAGCAAGAGACCTATTGCAGCAACGACGACTTCGATGAGTCCATCATTACTAAATACAAAAATCTAGACATCCCTGACAGAAATAAAACTCATGAGTGACATACATTTTGAACTTGACATAAAAAATCATCATAAATAACTAATTGAACGAATCTTTTTATTACTTTTGCGATTGCTATATAATAATTCTAATCTTCCTCAACTATTCGAAAAATGATGAAAAAGATTATTGGTTTAGCGTTTTTCGCTCTGTTATCATTCATCACGATGACAATAACATCTTGTGATAAGGCCACTTTCCTTAAAGTTGATGTCGACACTATTACCACGATGATTCGAGGCACCGAAGGCGACATTCACATTGAAACCGATGGAAAGAATGTAGAAATTATCCATTCACCACAATGGGTAGAAGCCAGTTATGACAAAGAGCACAGTGTTCTCCACTACAAGGTTGCACTCAATTCCGACCGCAAATTAAGAGAAGATTCCATTATCTTGAAAAGCGCAAACTTAACCCATGCAATTGCCATAAAACAGAGTTTCAAGGCATCATATATCAGGTTCAAGCCTGCCGAGGTTTCTCTTCCCATTGAAGGAGGTGAGACAGAAGTTCAAGTCGAAGTAGATTCAGAAGGACCATTAAGTGTCAACAACCAAAATATAGCAAGCGTTCAGGGCCATACTATAATAATCAAGATGGGTCCCAATTCATCCACAAAGACATTGACCAAGGAAATCACAGTCACATGCGATGACCTGTCTACTATTTTGAAGGTTGTTCAAGAGGCTAATAAATGTAAGAGATGTGGTGGAACTGGACATTTAAACAAAGCCTGCTCTATTTGTGGCGGCGCGGGCGCTCACGTATGCTGCAACTATACAGGAAAAGAAATATGCCCTGAATGTGGTGGTTCTGGAAACAAAGTTTATTTTTAATACCTTAAAAATATGAAAAAGATTTTTTACTTTATTATTTTATTCATTTCTTCGTCTATCGTTATCGGATTCTCTTCCTGTGGGCCAAGTGCCGAAGAAAAAGCACGTTTGGACAGCATTCGTGAGGCTGATTCCCTTAGAGTTTTAGACTCAATCCGGATTGCCGACTCTATTAATGCCGAACTTGCAGCGGCTCAAAAACGAGAAGAGTTACGCAAAAAAGTTGATGATGCCGCTGCTACAATCCAGGCTGACTATCTCATCAAGATGCAGGCTTTGGGTAAAATTGTGTATGCATATAACAACGACAACATGTACGATGTCAAGTCGGTAACTATTTTTGATGTCGGCACCGGCAAACAGACCAAGATCGACCTCAAGGAATCTGAAACCATGGGCATGCTATTAGAATTGAAAGACCAAGGCAACGATAAGGACGTCGTGGCCACTGTCCACTGCGGCGGAAGCGGCCCATTCTGTTATTACTTTACTATTGACGTGAATGCAGAAAAAGTGATTAAAACGACCTCTGATCTAGAATAATACATAATAATCAATAACTTCAAAATAAAAACATCATGAAAATGAAAACCAAAAGTATGCTATTTTTGTCAATGGTCTTGATACTATTGGCATCGTGTGACAAGAACAAAGACAAAATTGAAGCAATGACTAATCAGTTCATTGCTGCAGTTAATGGACATGACAAGGCAACTGTTTATGACATGTTCCCTGACATTAAAACGTTTGAAAGTCTATCCATACCCGACAGTATTCCAGCAGGTAAGATTACAATAACCAAAGATGACAAAGCCGGTGGCTACATTGCATCGATAGAAAATGCCCGCAACCAAAAGATTTTATTTAAGTCAAAGGGAGACGAATCATTCATCATTCAAGACACTTATTGTATCTTTCAGTTAGATTCTGCTCATAACGAGCTGGCACTGAAAACAGGTGTTCCAATGAAACAGATTACCGATAGAAAACTGAATGCTCTTTTCATTGACGATAGTGACTATCTCAAGTTCTTGTATAATAAATATAGTGACATTGTTAATGGAAATCTCATTTCTGAAGGCGGCACTTATAATGCCTCTGGCGGTTGGTATCCTTCTGTTACAGTTCATCAATCTATCCGCAATATCGGCAGTGTACCCATCAGTTGGGATGAGTACTCCGTAGAATTCTATTTTTATTGCCCAGAAGGAACAGCGGCATCAGAAAAGCAAGTTCTTAATGGTGTTGATCTACAGCCAGGAGAAGCCTATACCTACACAATCTATGACTTAAAAGGTTATTACAATGCAGCTCAATATCACGATTTTTCATGGACTGTCACTTTCACTTACAAGAACCGTTCGCCACTTGATGCGTTACTGCAATATGCGAAATTATCAGGCAAGGAATATGACGAATTTATGGCTGCAAATCCTTCTGGAAGTAAATCTGATTCAAGCGACAAAGCCAAAACTAACGGTAAAGTAAGCAAAGTCAAAGTTACTGGCGTCAACGTAAGGTTACGCAAAACTCCCGAAATGTCTGATGGTAACATTATCAAAAAATCCGATGGTACAAACCTACATCCTAACAAGGGTGACATCCTAGAGTGCTTAGGAGAATCAGGTGACTTCTATCGTGTTAAATTTAAAGGCCAAGATGCCTATATATCCAAGAAATTCGCTGAACCGCAATAGTATACCCTCTGCTATGAAATTATCTAACTTGTTTTTGTCAGTCCTCCTATTTGGAATGTTGTTACTTACATCCTCTTGTGGCAGGAAAGACAACAAAATCGATAACCCGTTTCATGACAGTGAAGCTATTGAAGAAATAAATTCTGAGACTGCCTATGTCAGTAATGAGGATGGCAACGAATCCTATCGCCCTGATACAGCAAAATTGTTTTATGAGGGGCATATTGATAAGGAAAAGACGTTTATCGTCATTTCCAAATTGAATTTGCAACTGAGTGTTTATGCTGAGGTCAACGGCGACACTACGCTGATTGTGCGATATCCGGTTTGTTTGAGTCGAAACAAAGGTCAGAAAGAGAAGTCTGGTGATATGAAGACACCAGAATCCGAGCCTGGCAAACCTTTCACTATCAAACAAATTCAAGATGCAAGTGATTGGGAGCATGACTTTGGAGATGGTCGCGGCAAGATTCTCGCCTATGGGCATTGGTTTTTGCGGTTGGAAACACCGTTCTCAGGCATTGGAATCCATGGTAGCACCAACAACGAGGACAAGATGCCTGGTCGAGACAGTGAGGGATGCATAAGAATGCGTGATAATGACCTTAATCATCTACATGACAATTATGCTCATGTGGGTATGCCTGTTATTATCAAGGCAGAGAACCAAGGCAACCTTCCTTTCGAGAACAAAGCCTTGAAATCTGGTGGCAAATTGCTCAACCCGTCCAATGGCCAGTGAACTACTGACCATATAAGAATGCATAATGATTATTGCTGTCTTTTAATCCTGTGATGTTTCTCATGAACAAGAAGATAGGTTATTTTGTCGGAATCGCTTTGGCTGTAATATCAGTTCTAATTGCAGCATACGTGGTCATCTGGCCTAGTCATAACGACGACAATGAGTTCAATCCCTTTGAGCAATCCGCAATCAATCAAGCAAATGCCACTGACAACACTTCAACAAATACGACATCCGATAAGAAAACCGGTGTTTTAAACTTTACTGTTCAAGGCTTGCTTGGTGAATGCGGGGCTAAAATGACCTTTGCCAATGTCGAGGGAGAACTATTTTATAATCCTAACGGTAAAAGCACTAATGCGTCAAGCCTAGAGCATCGAAATGTATCACTTGTTTCCTATGATGAAAACTCCGGAAAATTGATTCTTCAAGTCAAGAAAACAGGTGTATTGACTGGCACATTAGATGGTTTCCTATATAACGGTGTTTATGAAGGTAGTTTCCTGAATGTCAATGGAGAAACATCTGCTTTTTCAATGAGAGAATGAGATATTCGCAATTATCAAGGGATTTGTGATTCAATTGTGATTAGATCTTTCGACCACAAACATTTGTATAACCTATAAAGCCTTGCCCTGCATCGCCAAGAATGATAATTCTTTATCAATTATGGTGATGCGGGGCAAAGTATTGTTTAATCTGGGATTTTTCACTACCTTTGCAAGCAGTAACAAAAAACTATTTTATCATGGCAACAGTTGACGACAAGAAAATCATCTTCTCGATGGTGGGCGTGAGCAAGACCATCCAGCAGAACCAGAAGCAAATCCTCAAGAACATCTACCTCTCATTCTACTATGGCGCCAAAATCGGCATCATCGGCCTCAACGGCGCGGGTAAATCCACCCTGATGAAGATTATCGCCGGTCTGGAAACGCAGTACCAGGGCCAGGTGGTGTTCGCTCCCGGATACACGGTGGGCTACCTGCCCCAGGATCCGCAACTCGACCCGACCAAGACGGTCAAGGAAGTGGTGCAGGAAGGCGTGCAGCACGTGGTGGACACGCTCAAGGAATTCGAGGAAATCAACCTCAAGTTCGGCCTGCCCGAATACTACGAGGATCCCGAGAAGATGGACAAACTGTTTGCCCGTCAGGCCGAGTTGCAAGACATCATCGACGCCACCGATGCCTGGAACCTGGACAACCGCCTGGAGCGTGCGATGGATGCCCTGCGCTGCCCCGAAGGCGACCAGTTGACCGAACACCTGAGCGGTGGCGAGCGGCGCCGTGTGGCCCTGTGCCGCCTGCTGCTGCAGAAGCCCGACGTCCTGTTGCTCGACGAGCCCACCAACCACTTGGACGCCGAGTCCATCGACTGGCTGGAGCAGCACCTGCAGCAATACGAGGGCACGGTCATCGCCGTGACCCACGACCGCTATTTCCTCGACAACGTCGCCGGCTGGATCCTCGAACTTGACCGTGGTGAGGGCATTCCCTGGAAGGGCAACTACAGCAGTTGGCTGGAGCAGAAGACCCAACGCCTCGCCCAGGAGGAGAAGACCGAGAGCAAGCGCCAGAAGACCCTGCAACGTGAGTTGGAATGGGTTCGCATGGCGCCCAAAGCCCGCCAGGCCAAAGGCAAGGCGCGCTTGAACAGTTACGACAAACTGCTGAATGAGACCGTCAAGGAGAAGGAGGAGAAACTCGAGATCTTCATCCCCAACGGTCCCCGTCTGGGCAACAAGGTCATCGAGGCACAGCACGTCGCCAAGTCCTTCGGCGACAAACTGCTGTTTGACGACCTCAACTTCATGCTGCCGCCCAACGGCATTGTGGGTGTCATCGGCCCCAACGGTGCCGGCAAGACCACGTTGTTCCGCCTGATTATGGGTCTCGAGAAACCCGACAGCGGCATCTTTGAGGTCGGCGAGACCGTGAAGGCCGTCTACGTGGACCAGCAGCACACCAGCATCGACCCCGACAAGACAGTCTATGAGGTCATCTCGGGTGGTGTGGAACTGCTGCGCATGGGAGGCCGCGACGTGAACGCCCGCGCCTACCTGTCGCGCTTCAACTTCAGCGGTGTGGACCAGCAGAAGAAGTGTGGCGTGCTCTCGGGCGGTGAACGCAACCGCCTGCAACTGGCACTCGCCCTCAAAGAGGAGGGTAACGTCCTGCTGCTCGATGAGCCCACCAACGATATCGATGTGAACACCCTGCGCGCCCTGGAAGAAGGTCTCGAGGACTTCGCCGGCTGTGCCGTGGTCATCAGCCACGACCGCTGGTTCCTGGATCGCATCTGCACCCATATCTTGGCCTTCGAGGGCAACAGCAACGTGTTCTTCTTCGAGGGCAGTTACAGCGAATACGAGGAAAACAAACTCAAGCGCCTTGGCAAGGAAGAACCCACCCGGGTGCGTTACCGCAAGTTGGACAGTTGACAGTTATGAGTTAACAGTTAAGAGATAAAAGATAAGAGATAAAAGTTGGCACAATATGAGACATCTGGTTATAATTCTTCTGGTAATGGCTTTCGTGTCCTGCAGTAGCGAATGGAAGCCTGGCGATAGCATCAACAACGGCCACGATTTCCTGGCCAATGCAGGCATCAGTGAGGACTCGCTGGTGCTCAGCGGCAATGAGTTCAACTTTGACAACGATGGAGAGAAACTGCCTCACCGCATCCTGGACCTGGCCACTTGCCAGGCCCTGGGACTTGACAAGATGATGGGCGTGGACACTAATTACAGCATCGTCCGCGTGTGGGGTGTACAGAACTATCCCGACAAAGGTATCACCTTGCTGCTGGGACAAACCTCCTACAGCGACACCCGCACTTGCTGGCTGGCAACCTACGGCAAAGAGGGCATGCTTGACTTCATGCGCTTGGGCGAATGCGGCGGCATGAACCTCTCCTATTGGGACGATATCGATGAACACACCCGCCTCGTGGGCATCGACTCGATGCGTATGGTCATGCCTGACAAGTTCGGCAAACCCATCAACGTGAGCCGCTGGGTTTCCTACAACGAGCAGCACGATGGCGCTGACACGGGCACCGACTCCACCCTGTGGTTCATCGACAACGAAATACCCATCACTATTGGCAACAACGGTCATTTCACGGTAGGGAAAATCGGCACCGTATACAGCGCCGACACAACCGTGATCACGCCTTACTGGCGTTACAAGCGCCAACTCGAGTTGATGGGATGGGCACCGCTGAGCGATACAACCTTCTGTGACAAGGTGGAGGCCTTGCTCAACGAGACACGAGGCCACATCACCGACCCCACCCAACTGCAGGGCGACTTCAGCATACTGGCATTCAACCGCATGTTCTGTGACACTGAGCGGTTCATGCAATGGTGCTGTGACCACCCCGAGAGCCAGTTGACGCGTGGCCTGGTAAAAATCATGAGCGAAATCAATCCAGAGTACCTGCTGGACGTCCTTAGCAAAATCAAGAATACAGCCCTGCAGCAACGCTCCCGCGAACTCTTCGGCATATAACCTGCGGCATCGCAGTTCTCGCCCTGATGCGACCGGGATTGTCATATTTTTGTAAAAAAAGTATTGCTTTTTTGTAAATAAACACTATCTTTGCAAAATAGTTGGCATGGCAGCATCAAGGGCTAAATGATAGCCTAAAAGGCCTGTCAGCGTCACCGGTTTGCTTTAAAACATAACTATTTTATAAAATCCGTCATCATTTTATGAACAACCAACAGCCACCGTACAATCAGCAGCCACAATACGGCCCGCAACCCCAATATGGCTACAATCAGCCTAATCAGCCTCAATACAACCCCTATGGACCGCCGCAACCCGTCAAACCCAACAACTACATGGGACTGGCTATCTTCTGCACCATCTGCTGTTGTCTGATTACCGGCATCATTGCCATCATGAAGGCCAACAACGTGAACTCCTTCTACGCTATGAGGCAATATGACGCCGCCAACCTCGCATCCTCCGAGGCCAAGAACTGGTGCATCTGGAGTATTGTCATCGGACTCGTCATCAATGTTGGCTACCTGATTATCGTTGGCGGTATGGGAGCCGCACCCTTCTTCTTCCTGTAACCAGGGTCCTCATCATCCATCCCGATAGCAGAATCCCACCACGCAACAGCCACCACTGTTGTGGGGTTGTATCTGCATGATTTATCGCTGACCATTGAGGCCCAAACGCGTCATATTGCTGCTCTTGATCGTCCTGCTATGCGGAACGTGGCTGTACTGTTTTAACCCGACGCAATTCATTTTCTCGCCCAAATGCCCCTTCAAGATGCTCACTGGCTGGGATTGTCCCGGATGCGGCATCCAGCGCGCTATCCACGCGCTCTTCCATGGGCACTTTATCGAGGCCATCAGTTATAACTACTACCTGGCCTACTCGCTGCCTTATGCCCTGTCGTTCGTCGTGGTCTGGGTCGCTCCTGACTACGGGTGGAGCCAGAGACTGCGCAACTTCATCCAGGACCGTCGCGTCGTCTATTTCTACATCATCACCTACTTCATCTGGCTCTTCGTGCGCAACATCCTCCACATCTGACACGCACGAGGCGATTTCTGTCGCGAAAATTGGTCAAAAAAATGAGTGCAGTATTGCGGGTTTTTAATAAAAAGTGTATTTTTGTGCCTTGATTAGAAAACATAAACCTGAACATTATTTTAAGATACTGCAATGAAAAATATCCTGATCATCGGCTCGACAGGACAAATCGGTTCGGAGCTGACAATGAAGTTGAGAGGCATCTATTCGGGAAATGTTGTGGCTGGCTACATTCCCGGCGCTGAGCCCAAGGGCGAACTCGCCGAGAGCGGCCCTTCGGAAATCGTTGACATCACCAATGCCCAACAGATTGCCGCTGTTGTCGACAAGTACAACATCGACACCATCTACAACCTGGCTGCCCTGCTGAGCGCCGTTGCCGAGAACAAGCCCCAGTTGGCTTGGCACATCGGTATCGACGGCTTGATGAACGTGCTGGAAGTGTCGCGCGAGAAGAAATGCGCCGTGTTCACCCCCAGCAGCATCGGTTCCTTCGGTCCCAATGCCCCCAAAGACGGCACGCCCCAGGACACCATCCAGCAGCCGCGCACGATGTACGGCGTCACCAAGGTGACCGGTGAGTTGCTGAGCAACTACTACGCACTGAAGTTCGGTGTAGACACCCGCTCGGTGCGCTTCCCCGGCCTCATCAGTTACGTTACTCCTCCGGGCGGCGGCACCACCGACTATGCCGTCGACATCTATTACAGCGCTGTCCAGGGCAAGAAATTCATCTGCCCCATTGCACCAGGCACCCTGATGGACATGATGTATATGCCCGACGCCCTGCGCGCCGCCATCGAGATTATGGAAGCCGACCCGTCGCGTCTGGTTCACCGCAACTCATTCAACATCGCTTCGATGAGTTTTGACCCCGAAGTCATCTACCATAAGATCCAGGAATACATTCCCGGATTTGAGATGGAGTACGAGGTTGACCCGCTGCGCCAGAGCATTGCCGACAGTTGGCCCAACAAGTTGGACGACACCTGTGCCCGCGTCGAGTGGGATTGGAAGCCCGAGTACGATCTCGACGCCATGACCAAGGACATGATCGAGAAACTCCGCATCAAGTTCGGCCTCAACAAGTAAAACACGACAATGAAACGGTTTCTACTGGCCCTGTCACTCCTTGCCTGCCTGTTGCTGAGCGGATGCTCAGGCAGCAGTTACAAATTGGCCAAGGACTACAGAACTACCGAGACGTTCGGCTACCTTGTGTTCGTCAGCGAGTCTGGCCAACAGTATGATGACCTGTGGGTCAACATCTCGGGCCTTGACAAGACATTCCAGGCTTCGACGGCACAGATAGTGGACGGTGAGGTCCAAGGCATGAAATATGGAGCCCAGCAGGGTCCCCGCAGGGTGATGGTTCGCCAGAAGAACGAACGTCTTCTCTTTCAGGAAATAGTGGAAATACGCGCCGGCGAGACTACTATCATCAAGTTCAAAGACTGATTCAAAGACTGATTCAAAGACCGTTTATAACACGACAGCGCCCGCAGGATTACCTGCAGGCGCTGTTGCTTTTTACCCTGAAGCGGGAATACCCGGCATCAACCCTTCCTGAGTATCTCAATGAGTTCGGCTACACCCTGGGTTGCAGGCTTCTGGATGACGTGTACCCAATCGGGTACAGCAGCCGGCTTGGGGTCGATGTAGTAGATGGGGGTTCCACGCTTGACATACTGGATGAGCGCGGCGGCAGGATAGACTACCAGCGAGGTGCCTATAACGACAAAGATGTCAGCGTCATGAGCCAGTTGAGCCGCAGCGTCCATATTGGGCACGGCCTCGCCAAAGAAGACTATGTGGGGCCTCACCTCGTCACCGTAGGGGTCACGTGTGTCGACACTGGTCTCGAGGCCCTTGTCGGTCAGTTCGTCACAGGGCAAGGTATACACCCGGTTCTCGTGCCTGAGTGAACGCACCTTCATCAGTTCGCCGTGCAGGTGCAGCACGTTGGCGCTGCCGGCACGCTCATGCAGGTCATCAACATTCTGGGTGATGACACGCACGTCGAAGTCCTTCTCGAGTTCCACAAGTCCGAGGTGAGCCGCATTGGGCTGTGCACCCTGCAGTTGCAGGCGGCGCTCGTTATAGAATTGGTGGATGAGTGCAGGGTTGCGCAAGAAGCCCTCATGGCTTGCCACATCCATCACGGGATAGTTTTCCCACAGGCCATCGGCATCACGGAACGTCTTGATGCCACTCTCGGCGCTGATGCCCGCGCCAGACGAAATCACTAATTTCTTCATGCTCATAGTCCTTGAGATAAGTTTTTTTAATAATGTGAGAGCAAAAATAATAAAAAAAAATCAAAAACGGTCACCACAATCACATAAATAACTATCTTTGCACCGTTTTTTACAAAAAAAGTAGATTAATCAATGGATAAACTGAGTTATGCATTAGGCTTGAGCATGGGCGGAAACTTCATTGGCTCAGGCATCAAGAAACTGGATATCAACGACTTTGCCGATGGACTGAGAGCCATCTTTGAAGGTGCAGAGCAGAAGATGACCTTTGACGAGGCCAAGCAGATTGTTACCGACTTCTTCACCAATCTCGAGAAGGAAGGTGCCGAACAGAACGAGCGCCTGGGTCGCGAGTACCTGGAAAAGAACAAGAACGCCGAGGGTGTCAAGGTTACCGAGAGCGGTCTGCAGTATCAGGTTGTGAAAGAGGGCGACGGCCTGCAGCCCGGCCCCAACGATGTGGTCACCGTACATTATACCGGCATGCTGATCGACGGCACCGTGTTTGACAGCAGCGTGGAGCGCGGCGAGCCCGCCACCTTTGCCGTCGGCCAGGTCATCCCCGGCTGGGTAGAGGGTCTGCAACTGATGCGCGAGGGTGCAGCCTACAGGTTGTTCATCCCATCCAACCTCGCCTACGGTTCCCACGGCACTGGTCCCATCCAGCCCAACTCCACCCTCATCTTTGACGTACAACTCCTCAAAGTCGAGAAGAAGTAACCCACTCCCATCGAATCAATAAGTTTTCAACATTTAAATACACTGAAATGAAGAAGTTTTTTGCAATGGCAATGGTGGCTATGCTGATCGCAGGCATGGCTGGTTGCGGCGGCAATGAGTCAACGACCGAGGCCAATACCGAGAATACCGAGCAGACGGCTCCCGACACGGTTAACCAGATTAAGGACAACCTGACCCTGGGCCGTGAGTTCCTCGAAGAGAACGCCAAGAAGGACAGTGTCAAGGTCACCGAGAGCGGCCTGCAGTACATGGTACTGAAGGAAGGCAAGGGTGCTAAGCCCGGCGCCACCGACACCGTCACTGTTCACTACACCGGCACGCTGATCGACGGCAAGGTGTTTGACAGCAGCGTGGAGCGCGGCGAACCCGCCACCTTCCCCCTGAACCGCGTCATCCCCGGCTGGACCGAGGGTCTGCAACTCATGAGCGAAGGCTCCAAGTACCGCCTGTTCATCCCCAGCGAGTTGGCCTATGGCGAACGTGGTGCCGGCGATGACATCCTGCCCAATTCCACGCTCATCTTTGACGTCGAGTTAATCAAGGTCACCAAGAGCAAGTAAAAACATTTTTAATCACATAACAACATTATTTCATTAAAAAACTACAGTTTTATTATTATGAAGAAGATTTTAGTATTTGTAGCAGCAGGTATGCTCTCTATGGGCTTCATGAGTTGCAACGACAGCGCATCGTCATCTTCGGACGCAATGGACTCGCTGAGCATGGTATTCGGTGACCTGGCAGGTGCCGACATGAAACAGCGTATTTCCATGGACTCGACCATCGACATCAACGAATTGCTCAAGGGTATTGAATATATGGCTAACGCCGACACCAGCAGGTCGTTCCAGGCCGGTCTGCAGATGGGTATGCAGGTTGCCCAACTCTATCAGGGCATCAACATGCAGTGCGGTATGCCCATGAACAAGGCCCTGTTCATGAAGCATCTGACCGACGCCCTCAACGCCAAGACCCCCATGAGCCAGGAAGATATGGCTGCCATTCAGAGCAAGATTGAGCCCCTCATCGACAAGGCTATCGAGCAGTCGCCCATGGCCAAGGAGAACAAGGCTAAGGGTGAGGAGTACATGAAGAAACTCAAAAACGACAAGAGTTACACCTTCACCAAGTCGGGTATCGCCTACAAGGTTGTCAACCCGGGTGAGGGCAAGAACTTCTGCGACAGCGACGTTGTCAAGGTGATTTACGTCGGCAAGCACATCGACGGCACCGAGTTTGACAACAGCAAGGGTGAGCCCAGGCCCATGAACCTGAAGCAGGTTGTTCCCGGCTTCGCCGAGATTCTCCAACTCATGAAGCCCGGCAGCAAGTTTGAGGTTGTCATCCCCAGCGACTTGGCTTACGGCAAGCAGGGCAGAATGCCCAATATCAAGGCCAACGAGACCTTGCTTTTCGAAATTGAGACCGTAGGTATTCAGGATCCCAACGAGCAGCCTGCTATGCCTCAGATGCCTCAAGTGCGCATGAAGTAATCCCATCGTCGGAATACCGAAACGATTACCGCCCTGACCTATCGGCCAGGGCGGTTTCTTTATGTCGCATGATGGACAGTTACAGTGGTTACAGCCACAGCGAGAAATCCTCGCGCTGGAGTTTGGGATTGGGATTGAGGATGCCGATTTTGCCGTTGGTGTAGGTCTGCCCCATAGCCATGTGGCGGCAGCAGTCGTCGAACAGACGTGCCATCTCCGGGTCGCGGACCAGATTGCGCAGCACAACCACACAACGGACATCCAGCAGGCGCGTCAACACGGCTTCGCCGACAGGCATGTTGACCAGTGCCATCATCGGCGCGTCATCACAATCGCCGGCAGACATCATTTCATCGAGGGCGACCTGGAGGTCGTCATAGCACTCTACCCTATCCAACTGGCTCTGCAACACGCGCACGGCAAGTGGCTTGTGCTCCAGTTGCGGGTCATACAGGTAGAGGTGGCTGCGACGGCTCACCTCGAGCATGGCGACACTCTCGACACCTGTGGCGGCTCCCGCCTGCAGGATGCGCAGCGGTCCAAAAAAGTTGGCCAACCTGAACAACAGCCTCGCCTCGCTCTCGCTGATGAGGTCTATCTCGCGGCGTTGCTCCCGCGTGGTGCCCGACTTGATGGTGTCAAGCAACTGGTGGATGCCTTCATAGGCATAATAGGGCAAGCGCTGGCGCCACACGTTACGCACGAAAGCGTAGGCGTAGGGCGAATGTATGCCGAAGCCGCCACTGCGGTGGTGGCGGCTCCAGGCTGTGAGATATCGTTTCAGGGCGCTCAATGGCCGATGATTATTCGCTGATTTCGGTTTCCTCGCTTTCTTTCTTGCGCAACTTGTTGCCAAAGATAGCGTAGTTCAGCGCCAACAGCAGCAGGATGTAGATGGCTATCACGCCAATCTTGGCCCAGGTCTGCGTCTTGGTGACCTCGTCGGGATCGAACTTGAAGTCAATCTCATGGTCACCGGCTGGCAACTGCAGGGCGCGCAGCACGTAGTTCACACGACCCATCTCGACGGGTTTGCCGTCGACGGTCACCTTCCAGCCCCAGGGGAAATACACCTCGCTGAAGACGGCAACACCGCCCAGGGCGCTATGGCTCTTGTAGGTGAGGTGGTTGGGGGCATAGGAGGTCTCGTAGATGGTGTCGCCCGGCTGGGCAGCCCTGGCCTCGCCCAATTTATCGCGGAACTTGGTGTCGGCGACAGCGCTCTTGGCGGGGTTGAAGTCATTGAGGAAGGCCATCTCCTCGTCAGCATTCTTGACATAGGTCAGCGAGTCGACAAACCAAGCGTTGCCCAATGCATCGGGATTGCGCTGTGCGGTATTTTCATCGATGATGATGTAGCGCGTGTTGAGCATATTGAGCACTTGGAAATTGTTGTTGGCAATCTGATGCTCAATCAGGTCGTTGTAACGCGACAACTTGGCGGCATGGTAACCGCCCACGGTCTTGTGGAAGTAACTGGGCGCTGCATCACCAAAGTTCCTCACATCAAACACGCGGTAGTTCATATCCTTGTCCTGCAGAATCTGGGCATCAACGGGACGCATGGCAATAGGCGTTTCACTCACCTCGTAGCGCGAAGTGAAGGTCTCGGAGTCGATGTAGCGCTTGTTCACGGCGTACATGTCCACCAGCACGATGCCTGCCACAATGAGCGTTGCAGCCAACTCGTTGAGTTTTCCCTTGAGATAAAGGAAGATAACACCACAGCCAAGGGCGATAAACAAGAGACTGCGCAGGGCATCGGCACGCACCATGCTGCCGCGCACGGCGGCGATAGCATCATCGACTTCAGGATGCTGCTGCAAGAGACCCATGGAAACAAGTTGCTCATTCTCCTGAACCGAGAAGTGGCCGAAGATGTCGGGAATCAATGCTGCCAACAGGCAGACAAAAGCACTGAAGCCGAACGAAATGATCAGCGGGATGCGGTACTTGCGCCAGCCGTCAGGCTCCTTGAACAGTTCCCGCAGGCCAAGCACCGCGAGGATGGGCATGGCAATCTCGGCAATGACAAGAATCGACGCCACCGTGCGGAACTTGTTGTACATCGGGAAGTGGTCTATCATGAAGTCGGTGAGCCACATCATGTTGTGACCCCACGAGAGCAGGATGCTGATGATGGTGACGATGAGCAGAGCCCACTTCTCGGGGCCCTTTACAATGATACATCCCAGCAGGAACAGGGCAAAGATGAGTGCACCGACGTAGACCGGGCCATTGGTCATCGGCTGGTCACCGAAGTATTGTGGCATTTGACTCAGAACCTGGGCTTCAGTGCTGCCTATTTTCCCGCTCTCGGCCAAATCCTGTGCCTTGGGCACATCCATCAGACTGAGGCCTCGGTTTTGACCGTGCTCTGGCTTGATGGAAGCACCACCCTTGCAGTTGGGGATGAGCAGCGTGAACGTCTCGCCCTTGCCGTAACTCCACTGGGTGATATAATCCTTGTCCAGGCCGCCCTTGGTGGGCTTTGCATTTGCGGCCTCTTCGCCAGTGGGCGTGAGTTCGCTGTGCCCGCCACGGATGGTTTCCTTGGAGTATTTATAGGTCATGTACAGGTTGGGGGCATTGGCCGCCAAGGCCAATCCTGCAGCCACGGCAAGCGAGGCCGTGGCGATGCACCAGCGTCCCACCTTCTTGTCCATGATGGCCTTGACCAGATAGGCGATGATCAGCAACGCGACGATGAACATCGAGTAATAGGTCATCTGCACATGGTTGCTGGCCAGTTGCAGCGCACCAAACAAGGCAGCGATGGCAGCGCCGCCCAGGTATTTGCCACGGTAGCACCACACGATGCCAGCAATGGTGGGCGGGATATAGGCAAGCACCATCAGTTTCCAGATGTGGCCGGCCCCCATCAAGATGAAGAAGTAACTCGAGAAGGCGTAGCCGATAGCACCCAGCACGGCATAGTACCACTTGACCTTGAAGGCCAGCATCAGCAGGAAGAATCCCAGCATCAGCAGGAACACCCAACTCACCGGCGTGGGGAAATACAAGCGCAGCAGACCCTGTAAGGGGGTCAGGTAACTCGTGCCCTCATAGGACGGTGCAATCTGGAATGCGGGCATACCGCCGAACAAGGCATCGGTCCACCATGATTTCTCACCCGTTTGTGCCTCAAAGGTGTGTAACTCCTGGCTGTTGGCGATACCCTGCTGGGTATCGTGCTGTTGCAGGACGTCACCATTCACATCGTTGGGATAGAAATAAATCCATGAGATGACGGCGAAGGTTATCACCGCAATCACGAAGTGGACCACGTCGGCAAGCGACAGCGACCCAATCAGTTTCTTGTCTAAATTATTACTCATTATTATGGTTGATTTTTGTTGATTCATAGGGAAACACCCCGTGACAACGGTTACACCGTGTTGTCAAGGTTGTCTCACGTCGTTGTTCTTGTTGCCTGATGTATCAGAATTCGGTAAACGACAGCGGCATGGTGTCCTTGAAACTGTCAAGGATATAGATTTTCTCCTTGCCGGCAAGGATGAGTTCGATGGGATGACCGTTTTTCTCAAACTCCAGGAAAGCCTGGCGGCACACGCCGCAGGGGGCCGTGGGCTCTACGACGAACTCGTCTCGCGTGAAAGAAGTGATGGCAACCGACTTGACGGGCACACCCGGGAATTTTGCACCGGCAGCATAGAGTGCGGCACGCTCGCCACAGATGCCTGCAAAGGCCGCATTCTCCTGATTAGCACCGATAAAGATCTCTCCATTGTCAAGTTCCAAGGCGGCGCCAACCTTGAAGTTGCTATAAGGCGAATAGGAGTTCATTGTGGCCTCGCGAGCAAGGTCAACTAATTTTTTTTGCTCCTCAGTGAGTTCATTATAAGAATAAACCCTTACCTTTGTCGTGATTTTCTTTTCAGTCATGAATGAAATTATGAGTTTTAACTTTGAACGCAAAATTAAAGTTTTTTTTCCGATAAACAAGCAATTATTGGTTTTTTGCTTGATTTTTGTGCTGTTTTCGGCCTTTATGGCCCCAGCACAGAGCAAACAACAACGATATCTGGACTACATCGACCGCTACAAGACTGTCGCCTTGCAGCATGAGCGTGAATATGGTGTGCCGGCCAGCATAACACTGGCCCAGGGCATCCTCGAGAGCAGCGTGGGCCAGAGCAAGATGGCCCAGGAGGCCAACAACCACTTCGGCATCAAGGCTTACCACTGGAGCGGCGAGGTGTATGGCGGCGATTCGCTCGGCTCGGTGGGTTACCGCAAGTATGGCGCCCCCGAAGACTCGTTCCTCGACCATGCCAAGTTCCTCAAGGGACCGCGTTACAGCGTGCTCTACGAACTCGACGTCACCGACTACCGCAGTTGGGCACAGGGGCTTAGGGACTGCGGCTATGCCGAGGACGTGAACTATCCCGCCAAACTCATCCGCATCATTGAGCAGTATGAACTCTACGCCCTCGACGGCGGCATGCGCCTTGACAGCAAAGCAACCGCCACAGTCGAGGTCATCGAGGAGGAAACCACGACCGACAGCGGCCGATGGCACCACCGCAAGCGCCGCAACCGCACCACCGACCATCAACAAGTGCAACAGGAGCAGAGCCAAGAGAACCAGCAACCCTTCACTCCCCTGCGCCAGGGTCAGGTTTCTTCAAGCGCGGACAACGATTAGTAACGATTCAGCCATCATCCCCACGCTAAGGCGCTAAGAGTTTAATATTTAACATATTACATTCTTTGTTTATGATATGTCAGACGAAATAAAATGCTTCAATCTATCAAAAAGCATCCCTGTTTTGACTATGATAATTGACTGAAAATCAAAAAAAACTTTGCGTCTTCGCGACTTCGCGTGAAATTTGGTGGAGGGCGCTTTGGCTGATTAGTTAGCGACCCGTTAAAAAGATAAAAACTATTATCTATTAACTGTTCACTATTAACTAAAAAAGCACTACCTTTGTAGTCATCTAATGAACCTAACTTAATGTCAAACCTTTAAATAACTGATTTTATCATGTTTGGAAAATTTCAGGAACATCTCCAGAAGGAACTCGCCGACATCCAGGCTGCCGGTTTGTACAAGAACGAACGCATTATCACCACGCCGCAGCGCGCCGACATCAAGGTGAAGCCCAACGACGAGGTGCTGAACTTCTGCGCCAACAACTATTTGGGCCTCAGTGACAACAGCCGCCTGATCAAGGCCGCTACCGAGACCATGTCACACCATGGCTACGGCATGTCATCGGTACGTTTCATCTGCGGTACCAGCGATATCCACAAGGAACTGGAGGCTGCCATCGCCGACTATTTCCACACCGAGGACGCCATCCTCTACGGCTCATGCTTTGACGCCAACGGCGGTCTGTTCGAGGCCCTGTTGACCGAGGAGGATGCCATCATCAGCGACTCGCTGAACCACGCTTCGATCATCGACGGCGTGCGCCTGTGCAAGGCTAAACGCTACCGCTATGCCAACGCCGACATGGGCGAACTCGAGGAGTGCCTCAAGCAGGCCCAGGAGCAGCGCTTCCGCATCATCGCTACCGACGGCGTCTTCTCGATGGACGGCAACGTGGCTCCCATGGACAAGATCTGTGACCTGGCCGAGAAATATGACGCCATGGTCATGGTCGATGAGTCACACTCGGCAGGTGTCGTTGGCCCGACCGGCCACGGTGTAGCCGAGCAGTTCGACATCTATGGCCGCATCGACGTCTTCACCGGCACGCTGGGCAAGGCCTTCGGCGGTGCTATGGGCGGTTTCACCACGGGTCGCAAGGAGATTATCGACATGCTGCGTCAGCGCTCACGTCCCTACCTGTTCAGCAATAGCATCGCTCCCGGCATCGTGGGTGCCAGCATCGAGATGTTCAAGATGCTCAAGGAGAGCAACGCCTTGCACGACAAACTCGTGGACAACGTGAACTACTTCCGTGACAAGATGATCGCTGCCGGCTTCGACATCAAGCCGACTCAGAGCGCTATCTGCGCCGTGATGCTCTACGACGCAAAGTTGTCGCAGGACTTCGCTGCCGAACTCCAGAAGGAAGGCATCTACGTTACCGGCTTCTACTATCCCGTTGTGCCCAAGGGCCAGGCCCGCATCCGCGTGCAGGTATCGGCCGGTCACGAGCGTGAGCACCTCGACAAGTGCATCAACGCCTTCATCAAGATCGGCAAGCAGATGGGAATCATTAAGTGAGTTGACAGATAACAGATAACAGTTAACAGTTAATAGTTAACAGTTAATAGTTAACAGTTGCATCCGCCAACTAACAACTAACAACTAGGGACTAAGGACTAGAAACTAGGGACTAGAAACTAAGGACTAAGGACTAGAAACTAAACTGCAATCATTATAACACCCGGAAAAACCTCGTTTTTAAGACGGTCGCAGGTGCATTCACCCGCGACCGTCACTCTTTTATAGTATTTCCATTTGCTGTTACAGGCGGTTGCGTTCGTCTTGGCTATCTTGTCCGTTTTTTGTGAAATCAGTTTTATACCCTGTTCATGATGAAACGATTTCTTTTTATAGTACGACGATCTTTTTGCCCTGGTGGATGTAGATGCCGGGGACGGTGGGAACGTCCTTGCCCACGGGCTGGCCCATCAGGTTGTAGTAATTGTCGTCCATCGAGCGGCGCGCCTGGTCGGTGGCCACTTCGTCGATGCCTGAAAGAACATCATCGCGGTAACGCATGCCCTTGTAGATGATCTTACCGTCTTTGACGACATGGCTCAATCCGCACAATTCTTTATAACATTCGCCGCAGTCGGCATCTGGATATTGTGTGAACGGTGTCAGCAGATCGCCCCACTCGCGGCTGTCAAAGCCGATACCCTCGACCAGATAAGCCAAGGTGTCGCCCTGTTCACCTATATAAGCGATACGGCTGCAGAGCACCCCGTCAATCTCAATCGGGTCAGCCTCGACAAAATTATCAGTGTTCAGGAGATTCATGTGTGGGTAGGCTTGGTTATTGATGTAATAGTCAATATCCCACATCCCTTCCAAATTTTCATGCAGCAAACGCACATCATCGTTGCCCTGGTAGGTATAGAAATTGATGAAATTAGTCATCCAACCCAGCGGTTCGTTCCTGAAACTGAGAATGCAGGCTTCGTCTTCCCGTAATCCCGCAACCAGTTCTTCATCGCCATAACTGATACCATTTGCATCATAATTCTTGGAATAAACTGCTTTGAACACTCGATTATAGGAGTCAAGTTCAGGGTGATTGCCCTTGAACTCATAGGAATAATAATGGCTGGTCGTGCCCTCGTCACTGATTTCTACATATTCGTTGACCCACTTCACGCCCTCGCGAATCACGGGCAGATACCTGTCCTCCACATAATTCTGGGGATAGATGACCTCGCCATTTTCGACAACCTTTTCAAGATTGTAGTATGCAGTGGTGTGGATGCCTGTAGTTACCGGCATGAAAAAGGCCAAGGGATAACTGTTCATGCCCATTGCGCCAATGCCCTCAATGACCTGGAAGTAATCCCCACCTTGACGTCTATCAAATAAACGCTTTGCATAATGCCCACCTACCTGAATGGTGTCCAGCTGCAGTTGAAGGTTGAACCAATCGTCATTGATTAGATTCTCCCAGTAGGTGACTGGATCCTGGAAATCATAAAGCAGGAATTCCTCACCCGAAAGAATGACATCATCTGGTGCGAAACCATAAGGAGTAAGGCAAATAATGGCATCGTCAAAGAAAATGCTTACTGGAACAATGCCATACACTTTTTTGTTTTCCTCTCGCAAGTAAACGGGAACTACATCCTTTGGCTCACTATACTGATCATCAACGCACATGTGCATGGCCTTATAGGTCTTGCCATTGATGACGGTGTCACCCTTGATTTCAAGTGTGCGGTAAACCTTATTGTCTCCACGAGCAGGATTGGTCTCATAATCTTTCTCATAATGGTAATCCTGGATGCTGTAGGTCCACTTGACGCCCTCGCGCACGAAGGGGACGTACTCGTACTCTTGTGCCACTGCCTGGGTCATGCCCAGCAGGGCCAAAATCAAAATAAATAATGTCTTTTTCATATCTGTAATTGATTAATCGGTTTTAGTATTGTTCTGATTTGCAAAGATACATAATATTCTCTGAACACTTTTACCCCACATTTTAACATTTTGTTAACATTTCTTGGGCTAGCATCACAGGATGCGGCCTGCAAGGCGGATGGTGATGACGGGATAGACCGTGTTGCGACCGAAAGACGCTTGGCTTTTATACGCTACTTGGGTAAGGCGTTTGCCGGTTATTCCGTCATAGAGCCTGGGCCTACCCCAAAACTGCACACCGAGGTCAAGTTGAACGTTCAGACGGCGAGCACCGGGCACCGCACGGCCAAAACCGATACCCAGGTAGGGACGGAAACGGTTCGTTAGCATGTAGGCACTAAACGAACCTTCGGCACTGGTAGGAACCAGATAGCCATAATACCCGATCGTCGCAGGGCCCATTTCGGCAGGGACGTCGTCATAGTCGCCGCGGCGAACGTTGAAGTCGGCAATCTTTCTCCAAGCCCCGTAATCGGCATTCTCGAGAGATTCCACTCGCCGATGCCAAGCCAGATATGCACCCACGGTCACGTGGAAGCCCGATTTTGACGGTTTGAAGGGGTAATAGTCCATCAACAGGTGTCCCGATGAATTAGTGAGATGGGTATCAGCCTTTTGCTCGGGCAATGGCTCAAGGTCAGGGTCAAGCAGATAAAGTTTCTTGTTGAAGTCCTCATAGTCCTCATAGCCATGGAAATAGATTCCCAGCAGGTCCACACCAGCCCGAAGGCCAAAATGGTCGGTCATCATCGTGCCCATGTCAATGGTGAGGCCCGTAGAACCAAGACCACCCGACAGGCTGAAGTGCTGAAACACATTGTCCTCCTGCCCCAGGCAAGATAGACCACACCACCCTAATACCGCTAGAAATATTGCTTTTTTCGTCATGGCTATTGAAGTTATTCGTCAAAATCTTACACCGATGGAGAGTTGGGCGTTACCGTTCCTGGCATTGCTGCCTTCATATAGCGTTGTCAAGCTAAGGGTGTATCGTACCTGGACAAAGAATCTTTCGGTAAAGTTGTAGGTAGCGCCAAGGCCGAGGCCGAAATCAAAGTTTCGGTAACCCAAGCTGTGCTTTTCTTTCATCTCTCTGCCACGCTCTTCCCACTTGTCGGTAT
>Ga0256407_10001059_pt1 | contig 61104 bp, 73 predicted proteins | sample RumenRJG_04DNA_FD_193489 | JGI IMG/M metagenome (GOLD analysis project Ga0256407, IMG submission 193489) | Bovine rumen microbial communities from Lethbridge, Alberta, Canada - RJG_04 | ecosystem: Host-associated > Mammals > Digestive system > Stomach > Rumen | place: Canada: Alberta... | reverse complement strand
AACAATAAATAGACCTAATTCTGTAAAGAATCTAGTGTACGCTGCACGTAGGATCAATAATCCATCATCTGCATCTGGACAAGGTATAGACTGGTACGATGGAGTGTGTGGTCCATTAAGACAGAACTTCGCAGACAGACGTATCTATCAAGGCGACGCTCTAGTAGATAAATATAGTACATCTGTATTAGGACCTATCAACTGCATTGATAGTGTTTATATCCGTAGTAGAGGATTGACATTTGATCAAGGCATCACTTTGACATTTGAGTATGATTTGAAATCAGTTGCCATGATGAATCCTAAAGCAGTAGCTCTTGACCTTATAGCTAACTTCTTTACTCTTACCGGTAATTATGGAGGATTCTGGGGAGGTGCTACTAGATGGCATCAACGTCCAGAAGAGCTAGGAGCACCCGTAGGGGATATAGAAGCACTCAGAAATGGTGATATATTAAAATTCGTGTCATCTGTCAAGGATAGTTTCGTGAATACTGTACAAAGTATCTTTAGCGGTAGTGTCGAGGAGATTGTAGAAAAGGTCGCTACTGTAGTTGCAGGCGGCTTGGCCGACCATCTGAGTGATATCATGGATAGATACTCTCCTCTAGGTGCTGCACAGATCACTAAAGCGCTGTTGAGAAATACTCCTACAGGCAACTGGCACCTTGTTATAGGAAATCCGTTAGACCCTATAGCAACTATAGGGAATCTATGTGTAGAAAGTACAGATGTAACATGGGGACCTATTTTACAAGGTGATGATTTCCCATCTAGCATTAATTTCGAAGTAAGGCTTCGTCACGGTATGCCTAGAGATATTGGTTCTATTCAAACTATGTTTAATATGGGTAAAGGCAGAATCTATGTAGATATAGATCCTAAAGTCATTGAAGCTCAGCAATCATCTAATGCAGGTACTGCTAATGGCTTCAGCAGAAATTATCATTCTGTATTTGGTAATTAATCATTTTATATAATATTGTATATACTATGGACACTATAATACTTGAAAGACTTGCGGTAGATGACGAAAATATTGAATGGGGCAGACGCATCATTAATAAAGATGATATAAATGTTGTCAATATAGTCACTGCTAATAAAAGTCATAATATGAGATGTGATAAGCTGGCCATGACGATGGGTGTGACTGATATGAACCAGATATCCATTCTCAATGAGATAATGAATCCTTTCACAATAGAAGAAGGTAAGTCATATTTAGTACCTGATGGGGCTATTAGTAAATATTACGATAGCACTGAACCACAATATCCCGTAACTAAAAGCAGCGCAAAGACGGCAAGCGGAAAAGAATCGTCCCTTACCACTACGCAAATTACGGAGATATTGGAACCTGAAACAGACAAAGATAGACAAAATAGATTGAGCAAATAATATGGGATACTTCAGCAATTTATCACCAAAGCTATTGCAGGATAATAAGATGCATATACTGTATCCTGTGAACCTAGCTGTGTCTACTAGTTATAAAGATACTAATACTATACATAATTCTGATAGCAACACATTAAAGCTAGAAGCATCGTGTGGTACTATATGGACTGATAGTATGGACGGACGCAAGAGCTCTGTTGGATTTATCCATAATAATGATTTTTATAGCTTGCCGTTCAGACACCCTATATTTTACAAAGCATTGTCTATGTTTAATGGGTCGGCAGAAGAGAAAGGTGATATTTCGATGTATAATGTATGGAGCTATGGCCATATGCTAAGCCCTGCATATTATTTTTCTCCACATTTTGCTGACAGTAATATGAGCGACGTGGCTAGATTTATCAGTACAGATTCTGTAAACGGTACGCCCTTGTACAGATTATCTAGCTATATCAATATATATGATCCTAAATTGTCTTCATTCTATTCAAAGTTCACCATAGGTTCTGATAGAGTAGAAACTTATTTCTATCCATCAGAGTTTTCTCAGAAATATGGATTATGGACTCAGGAATACATTTCGGGACAGCCTATCAAAGATGAACTGCGTGTCAATGTAGATACGATGTTAAAATATTTGGTCGATGTTAATCGTAACAGCAATTCATATTCGTGGTGGAGTATTCATGACGATATAAGATATGGCCTTTCGGGGTATAGATGGTGGGGAACGTGGCAGCAGACACGTTTCCATCCACGTTTTGTACGTCTCTTCCCTATATACGTAAAAGACGAAACTACTGTATCAAATGCTAGAGGAGAACTAGAAGACTTTAAAGAGATGGTTGCTTGGCAAAAAGATATGGCTCCGAGACCTCCTGAAGAGTTCAGACCAGACATGCTTGGTATCAATGACATGTCTTCAGTATATATCCAAAAGCATGACGTTGGTGAAAATAGATTCGAAGACGCTGTAAGCAATCATTCTATAGATCTTATATCTATGGGAGATACGGGTAATCCAAATCCAGGTGAAGAGAAAGCTAGATTCGTAGGTATATGCGATAATGCTATCACATATGGCTTTGTGAAGAATACTAATTATGTAAAGATATATAGCGCTGATACTAAATGGATATCTGTTCCTTTCCAGGACAAGATGGCTATAGAATATGTTCCAAATAATCCAATATTTAATGCAATTAATTATTCATATCCAGAATATGGAGAAGGATTGTATACAGATAAATATCTTGCCCCACGGAATCTAGATATGGTCATCCGCTCGTATAATGTATATAATGTAGAGAGGAGGGCTTTAGGATGGCAGGGCAGCGGTTATAATAATAGAAAGCTCAAAGTATTGTTTAGTGATAACCCTATTATGAGCTATATGTCTTCTCGTAGCGGAGTGTATCGATTATATAACAGTGCAAATATGATCAATTCAATCAAATGGATTACCGATTCAAATGGGATGCTTGTGATGAAATTTGAAAATACGGCAGATATGCTGATAGATAACGTCGTTCCTAATGTGAACGTATAATATATTAGAAAGCCTAGTTCTTAAACAACTAGGCTTTATTTTTATTACCATGAACCAAATCATGAATATCTGTCATATATATTGTACATTGATCAGCTTCTATAGTGACATCTATCACATCCTGACTGGATGGAGAAGAAACTCCTGCTAAATTGATATTGTTGAAATTATTAGTATACGACGCGAATCTGCATCCCATAAGACAGATAGCCATAACAGATGTATGTTCTGTAGCTAAAGAATTAATAGCAGATATAGCATTTGATGCCTTAGACCTTAACAACATTCGGCCTGCAGGAGTATCATTGAAGAATGATCTCGCATCATGTATATATATCGTCATATTGAACTTCTGTAGATTCAAAGGAATGAACTCACGCATATATGTTGTATCATAGATAGCGTTCATAAAGCCGTGCATCATTCTAGAGGTCTTCATATCTACAGTTTCATTCAATCTCATATTGAATTTCACATTCAGATAATTATTCTCATCTATGTAATATGTAGTAAGTATATCCCCAAGATCTATAGAAGATATCATATATGCATGATTCTTGATTAATTCGTAGAACATCTTACAGCTTCTCATGAAGTCTGCTACTCTAGTGTCTTCTATATTTGCATAGTCACTCGAATTATCATGGAACAAAGGCTGCTCTGTTGGTGTGACGGTTATCTTGCTATCTGCTACAACCCGTTGATTATTAATGGCTTGATTTCTAGCGTCTTCTAAATCCGCTATTTCATTTCTCAGAATCTCTGCTTCCCATGGATTACTTGACCCAGCTAATTCTTGCAGCTTTGTATTGATCATATCATTATAGAATGCGATCTCTGCGTCATATTCATCAGAGTCTGCTTCTACTGGTGGAGCATTCAGATCAGATGTTTCTACATATGTGTCTATGGAAGGAACCCCACATAGTTTCATATATAACCATTCTGCTGCTGTTAATATGCATCCATTGACGCATGGTACAAGATAATTCATATCTATATTATACGGGCATGGTTGCAAGTCTATTCCATTGTTTATAGAATCATCAATAGTATTTTTATATTTATATGCTAGCTCAGATTCCAGGTATGACGAATAATCTCTAGGTGGTAACTGCATGATTTTCTGCATGTCACCGAAGAATGGAGAATAAGTAAAGTCTACATCTACAGTAACAAATGGAATAAAAGGATCATCTAATCGGCTATATCCTGTCTTTTCAGATCCTAATCGATGTTCATTCAAGCCACCTTTAAGTGCTACACATGAATCATTCTCTCTTGTACCGTTGGCAAGAAAATCTTTATGTCTATATTTTCCCAGCATCTTTTGTATTAAGAAATGTATCGTTCCTGTGGATCTGTTATATTATCATCAGACTGTGTGCTATAAATGAAATCTTGTTCTATCTTATTGACATAGAACTTACATTCGATATTACGTGTCTCTATTGCATTAGTGGTATAATCTATCACAATATTAGTTGATACGTCATTAAACGTAGATTCTTTGCATTCAAATCGAATTACAGCAGCTCCCGCTGCATCTGTTAGCATTACAGTAAACATTGGCACAAATTTAGATTCAAAGTCGGTATTGTAATAAATCATAATGTCATTAAGGATAGCCCATATAATATACGAGCTATCCAGTTTGAATGTTACATTGACTTCGCCTTGTGTGAATACTGCAGGATGATTAGGATCTCTAAATGTGCGTCCATGTGGATGCCTCTGATCTTGCTGCTTGATATTGCTTCGCGACGTAACCGGAACTAATGCAACCTTTTGTAAATGAGCATTAAGATATTCTGTCAGATTAGGATATATGCACATCCTCTGAGACAGGTAAGGATAATACTTGCTCTCTACCTCAGCAGGTACAAACCCTTGGGGCACTCTAAATATAAATTGTTTTGACGTAGACGCAGTAATCATTTGAGTATCACTCGGTTATATCTATATTTTTTGTTGTGTTTCCTTTAACTTGTACTGTAGGCGTTGCTGTGTTCCTCCAGGGCATGAATGCGTGTGAGTATTGAACATTTGTATGAAATCTGACGTGACTACTTTTTTATTGCCTTTAGAGCCGATCTTGAGCTTCTTGCAATCAAGGTCTATAGTATTGGCTTTCAAAGTAATCTTATCTTCTCCCATATCTATTGTCATGCCGTTCCCTTTAGCATTCTGGATAGTAATATTATTGTCAGGTGATATAGTTATCTGATTAGAGCCTGTTTCTGTTTTGAGCTCGATTTGAAACCCTTTACTATCAGTATACATGACAACGATGTGCTGGCCGTTCTTAGTATTGATAGCTTTACCTCCTTGAACACTTTGGCCCAAGTTCTCTTGGTTCATCAGTACCACACCGTTCTGATAATCAGAATCATTCATATGTACTGTAGGAAACGGGCAAAAATAATAATAGGTCTCATCATCCTTCAATACATTAACTTTAGACCCTAGAGGAGGAATCTGGTTATATATAAGAGGTGTTGCCCACGGAAGGTCATCTGTGGGGATCTGAGGTTGGCCCGCATCTTGATCCGTATGAACACCAAATAATCTTACCTTGACTCTATTAAAATGTCTAGGGTCTGTATTGTCTTCAACTATCCCTGTGAATATCATAATCCTTAGTATGTATAACTTCTTGATTATTACTACCTACCCATTTTTTCTTAGGGCTAGTCCTTGATTTAATAAATTTACCTGTGCACAACACATCTGCGAGCTTAAATACTTCGCTCAATGTACTGTCGTCTATTATCGCCTGTGTTTCGAACCCAGTATATACCCATATCGTCTTTGTTTGCCCAAATCTTTCTCTGAATCTGCGAAGGATCCCTAGGAATTCTTCTCCTCCGAATAATGGGTCTCCTCCTGTAAAGGTGATGCCATCTATATATGGATGGTCTACCATATCGAAAAGTTCATTTTCTTTTTCTTCTGTAAATGGCTCTCCAGCATCAAATGAATGTGTCTGCGGATTGAAGCAACCAGGACAATTCCATTTACAGCCTGCAAAAAAGGCAACCACGCGTAAACCTTCGCCGTTTACATCGTCTGCGGGATATACATGTATAATTCTCATGTTATTGTATTTTTAATTCAGTATAGTGATATATTTACGTGCATTCGTGTCCTTAAAAAATAACAGGAGAGGTTGTTCAGTTCCTCTCCTGTTTGAATATATTATCGAACCGCGATTACATATCGGAAAATCCACCAGTGTTGAATGGATTAGATGCTTTCCCATCCATGTTTCCAACAAATGGATTAGCGGGCTCTTTAGCACCAAATGGATTCGATTGTGGAGTAGTTGCACCTCCGAAAGGATTCGCTGTACTCATCTGTGGCATATGACCTTGTGAGATCGCAGCAGCTGCTGTTCCTGCAGACGTTGCCATAGTAGTATTGATCTCATTGTAACGTTGTTCAAATTTAGCCCATACTTCTTCAGCAGCAGCAGCAGTAAATTTGCTCAAATCATATTTGACCAGGTTGTCTGCAGTTACTTTCAAGTTCTTGAATGCTGCATAGAACTGAGCTTTCCATGCCTTGAATGCGTTCATATCGGTTCCTACAGTGACATATGCATTTGATGCAGTCTGGACTAGCTTGTCCATGCCTTGTGCGTAAGTTTGCAAACTTACGTTATATTCAAGTCGTCTGTCGCGGCTTTCATCATACGTCAAATTAATAACGATAGCCCTTGAGCTCGAAGGTACGACGAGTTCTGATAACTGATCATACAGACCCTGCTCTTCGAAGGCCTTGCCCATCGAGTAGGAAATTCTGAACAGTACGAACTTGCCGACAGTTTCAGGATTGTTCTTATTGCTGATTATCTGACACAATAAGAACTTGTTATCGATTGTGCGGACTGTAGCCTTTCGCAAAGAATTATTGTCTTTAAGTGCAGTTAGCATTTTCTGCAATACTTCATCTCGGCCTCCAGCTACACGAGGAGAGATCTCATTGAAGATAGGGTCACCCTCACCTGAAGGATCATTGATCAATGTAGAGATTGAATTGAACACCGAAATAGATGTGTGTGGGTCCTTCATAATAGGATATGGACGGACCGTAACAATGTTGCTCTCTTTGTAATTTAGAGAGAAGACGCCTTCTTCGGAAATCGGAACATAACCGAGATCACCAACTTGCGCAGTAACTTGCGTGCTTTCGACATTATCCAACCAGTCATCACCGTCAAACTCTGATTCAGGCATTGCAAATTGCATAATGCCTTTAGACTCATTAGACTGAAGTCCTGGATCGGATTCGGCTTCGTTGGCCACTAACGATTCATTGATAGGCTCTTCTACAGGGTCACGTGGAATCGTGCTAGTGCCTGCTGCAAATGGATTATAACTTGCAGCTTCACGAGCGGCCTTTTCTGCAGCCAAACGCTTCTTGCGTTGATACTGCGTTTCTTTTACTTCTGCTGACATACGTAAAAATAAAATAAATAAAATACTATTGTTTAATAAGATACATTGCTCTTACATTTATATAATCATCTGAAAATACTTATATTTCTGCTTTACTTGAAGAAATATCTCGTCAATACAGTATTTTGTACTATGATATCGATGACGCATATAGGCTCGTCATTGACGTTATAAGCCTTGCATTGTACTCTGATATCGACACCATCAGGCTTAACAATCCATTCATTAATAGCTCCCTGTACTATCCTTTCTATCTCACCGCACTGCACTGTGGTTTCAAATATATAATGTTCCAGATCTATGCCGAATGTGGGCTTCTCTATAAATTCTCCAGGCTTTGTGAACAACAGCATTTCTATCTGCTGGACCATAATATCCCATTCGTTGCTCAATTCAGTGAGATTATATCTGTACCGGTGATGGGTATCAGGAAAAGCAAATATATCGAAAGCCATACATGTAAATACCATATATTGTATTTACATCGCAAATGTTCCCTAGGAAACAATATACATATCGTTCAGGAGGTTCAGTTGATTCTTTTAGCACTCCCATAAGAATGCTATGGCATGATAATATGCCGATAGGGTCTTTTGCATACCCTTACAAAAGCGAAACGGGTGGAACTTCTATATGGGACGATGATAATATAGATGATGTTTTTGCTATTTATACGTTAGGAGGTTGGCAATTCTGTCAGACAGATAGAAAAGAAGGCAATATCTTCAAGATGTGGAAGATGGGCAGAGAAGGCGTGCCTGGTGATGTAACAGGAAAATTATACCGCACGTCCCGTATAGCCTATCATGTGAACCCAAATACTCCATGTGGAGACATATTCATGAGAGAAATGCCTAGAGGGAACAATGACCCAGAATGGAGATTCTTGACATTCAATGTGTTACCTTTTCTAAATGCATATTATAACTATAATGGGTCTACTGTAGAGGATGACGTAAGGAAATATATAATATGTTCTTCGTCAGATTGTAATGTACCTAATGAATGGACATATACTCTTCATCTGGCACCTAGATACGTACTTACAAGCAATGACAATCGGGAAATAAAGGCTATATCAAAAGACACGCCTGCAGGAATAGGAAAGGATTATTATAGTGTAGAGCAAGCATCTAGGACTATTGCCGGACCATTCTCTAGTTCAGGTAGTTATGATACTCCTAATAATATACATGTTTCATGGGGCGAATGGATGGGCGTCCGAACTAATAATGATGACCGGAGAAAATATCGATATTTTGAAATCGATGTGCGAGAGAATAACAATAATGGCATGATGTTCACTAAGACAGACAGCCACTTAGCAGTCTATAGTATATTCAATAATGAATCGTCATACAAGAGACTCATATGGATTCTAAATCACCAAGATATACCTTCAGCAGGAGCTACCGAAACAATAGATACTGCCCTAGAAACTATAGATGGAAGAAATCTATATTCATGTCATAAAATAGGGAACGAGCTGAGATTGAAATTAGGTGACCAGATAAGAATGGATGATGTTACACTATTCTTATTCGATAGCTGTGAAAACGATGAAGAAAGAGCCATCATAAGAGATACGCTGCTAGCAAAATACGGCACGGTCATAAAGAACCTGGGCAGTCCAAACCCTTATCCATTACTGTGCTATAAGCCAAATATAGATATTCTTCCAGAAGGCAGTGCAACTCTGGAATTATTCAAAGAACAATGTACTATACGTAGAAACTAGTAATACTATATGCATACTATTTATATAAATGAAAATATAGCTGTTCAAGTTGAATCAGCCAAGATAGCAGGGTCATTATATAAGCATGTGTCTTATGTCAACAATGATAAATATATGTGGATTCCTCAGGGTAGAAATGTTCCTGGAGGGTTCGAATCTTATGGCGCATTGCAGACCCTTAGCACAACTCATATGACTATATGGTTCAATAACATATCAACTGTCAAAGAGGCTGTTATCAAATTTATTGCAACATATAATAATTCTAGTGTAGACATATGGAGTGATGACGAAGTACATTATGCCTCATATAAAGAAAGGATATCTAATATCGAATTTGACAGATATATAGATGTGTTCTTACCTGATACGGCTTCATTGAGATCTCTATTTCCTAATCAATGGAATGACGGAGAACGTGCATCTATAAGTGCGAAGCTGTATATCGTTAACAAAAATGACAATAACACAGAAGCAGCTACGCTAGAGGAACAGGTCGAAGAGCCATTCTTTACTTTTAGTATAAACGACCCAAATAAAGATATAGTAGGTATAGAAGCCGTACCTAATGGTAATCATATAGATGTTACTATAACCACGCCAAATGCCGCAGCATTTGCGAAGAAGCACAATAAAGGGTATGCATGTTACACCATCACCCAATATACACACGATGGCATGGTGGATACATCAGATACTATAACTGGAGTAGCTGAACGCCGTAAAGTGAGGTCTGATAAATATCTTATCAGTCTAGATAGTGCTCTTGCTGACGGCTCACTAGCATTCGCAATCACACCATCTGTCCTAGACATCTCTGTGAGTGAGGTTGTTATTGAAGCAAGCGCTGCATTTTGGTATGATGACAATACGTCGCTGGCTGATAAGCATACTGGTATCTTAGATACTAATGCAGTATACATAACGAGAGACCCTGTTTCTCTAGCAGATAAAATACCATTGTCAAATGGTTTTTACGATGTAACATGGGACGACGCGTTAGTAGTGTACGCAGGTTCTGCTGCTAATTTTGTGGAGAGCCACAGATATGACCACGTGCCTGGACCAAGTTCCTTGAACGTGTACAATTGTATCAAAGTATCATCCCCTAATGAAAATGCATCAAAAACGAGTGGATATACATTGTTCAAAGTGAACGTGGACAAAGAACAAGCTATATCTACTCCGACATCTATTATAGTACCTTATCATGATGTGATATGTACGGTAGGTGTTGCTGCACTCGAAAATATTGAAAATCAGACAGATACTACTCGTAACGATATATGGACAAGTCAGAAATAAAGTTCAAATATAGATCAGGGTCCACTGTTGTAACTATACCATCAAGCATAGGACTTGGGGAATATTATGTCAATACAGGTTCGGGCTTCATGTATCTGAAGAGTAACAATACTGTAGACAACAGCTTGTTGTTTCCTGGTATCATTTTTTCAGCAGTAGACGACGGTGCTGCAGATGATGATCTTCAGCCTAATGATACATATATTAATGCTACTGACAAGCATTATCTATTGTTTGAAAAATATGGAGTTAATTCTGGAAGATTCGTACCAGGAACTATTTCATCTATATGTATAGCCCATGCTGATTTAGCGGAGGTTATAAATAATGCTATTAAAGTCAAGGTGGATTCTTCTTATATTGTCCGTGTGACTAGTGAACTCGCTAAAGGCGCACCAGTCTTTGCTGTTATAGGTTATACAGATGATAGTTATAAGCTGAAGAATCAATTCGGGTCATCCTCTATGGTGAAATTACGAGATATAGATTCTAATGGATACGCTACTGTTGATTATGTAGTGAGTGGGTATCTCTTAATGAAAAATCCACCAACATCGGATAATATTATCAATCTAGGAGTTACTGGTATGTCCTGGCATATATATGACGAAGATATCACTCTAGAGGATGGTACGCATATGTATGGAACTGTTCGTTTGATACGCAGATCAAATGAATACGCTCTAGACATATATACACCATATGCATCTGTATGTAACCGATCATGCGTTACTGTATATGAAAATGTCCAAAACGGATTCAGAATATCTATAGAGAATGATTCTACAGATAGGTCCGTTGGATGTTTCATATCCACTACAACACAACTATCTGTTAAGGAAGCCCTTACATTTGCATTGTCATATCTTCCGATGGTATACGGGAAAGTAGCAACATATAGAAGTGGTAAGAAAGTATTCCCTGCTATAGCATCAGATGCTACTATAGCAATATCTATAGACAAAGCAAATCTGTCTAACGGCATTGTCAACAGTCTAATGCACGCAGGTATACACAATATCAAAACACCTTCACGTACAGATAGCTTCGTTACTCTTAAAGTTATCAAGAGCAATAATACATTCTTAAAGGAATCTGTACCAGTTCTAGGAGGCCTAGAATTAAAAGTACAACCTCATAAATGTAGTATACCTGTTTGGGTGATAGATACGGATGATTATGAGAACGTTCCTGTCAGCTTCATACATGGAACTATATTCGGAGACGAGATGACATCGGATACATTGAGCGCTTATAATCTTAATAATGACTGGGATATCTCATTGAATAACAATATGTTAGATGAATTATCTGGGTCTACAGAGTTCGTCCATATATCGTCTATGTATGCAACACACAGAGAAACTCTACTAGGAGGAGATAATACATGGACTCCTAATAGTAATGCTCGTGCAGCAGAACCTGTGTTCCTGATAGTAGATTATCAGAAGATGTCATTGGATTTATCTGGGAGATCACAGTCCAACACTGCAACTATCCGTAAATACATAAGATTGAGCAGCCAACAAGACACAACGATATCAACGCCTCAAGGTGACATAACTATAGACATTTCGTAATATGGGTGAATTAGTATCATTTAGAAATATAAGAGAGGATGATCTATCATTCGCGTTCTCCTCTGCTAGAGATAGTAAATATTCTGGGGCTTTTGTAAAAATAGGTTCAGGAGCTGTATCTGTGCAACCTGATAAACGGCGCATACTGTTCCCACATATAGGCTACCCAGAGTCGCCAGGAACTCATGCAATAGCTATTATGCCTCATTCCTCTATGTCTATGGGAGGTTTTGTGTGGGAGGAGTTCAACACGTCTAGTTTCGGGGACGCCTTAGAGTTCACTTTTATAGAAGGTTCCACGAAGGATACCATGACGTATCCTTCTAATGATAATACATATAGGCATATTCATGCTAGACTGTATAATGTTACTGGATATCCTTTTGATTATTACATAAATGGTATGCTAGGTAAAGATGTAGATACTGATCTTATACAGAGCACATCTACTACTATATATCCTGGAGCATCTATGAGTTATATTCATGATGTACCAGTCCTTCATGCAAATAATACTAGAATATGGATCAGTGATATAGCGAGCCATCTGGAAACTAGAGGTGTTAATAATGTTTCATTGATAGCCGATAATAGGTCTATGTATGAGAAGGACGGCGATGCCGCTTATGACTATCCTACCTCATGTGCCATGATTAATAATCATGATGCAAGCAAACTCGTTGATAATGATACATTTACAACAGCAAAAACTATACTGTTGGGTTATTTAGACGACAAAGATGATCTATATAAGCATATCAGTAAGCCAGTATCTGCATACATGTCTAGCATGCGTAGAGAGTTCTTATCTATCAGAGTGATGAGACCACATATTATAACGCCATTAAGTACAAATGAAAAACTATGGAAATCTAATGCCCTTGATGTAGCTGCGCCTGAAGAGGTAGACAGAATAGATGATGGCCATATAGAACTTATTGATGGGATGTGGGTTTCTGTAGATATTTCGTAAATAGATTAGCTATACAAAAGAACGCACAGTGAAGTTATGGTAAATGATTTGCATTTTAGGTTTACATATAAAGCAGATCCATGGAACTTGCTAAAAAATGAGCCAGATGGAGGCGATGCTATTAATGTATCATTAGATACTCGTAAAGGAATGTCTTTCAAAATGGGAGGCAGTACCTCCTCTATCCCGTCATTTATATATAGTGACTTCAAAAATGATGCACATTTGTCATCGCCAGGTGTAGGAACTTTTCTTATCGTAGCCGATAATGCTTCTAATTCTCTGAGGCTGATGAATGCGGGGGATTTCAGTGGTATAGGAGAAATCCTTCAGCTCACATCTAATAATACTCCAGACAACAAAACGATATATTATTATCGCAATGCTATAGGGTTTTCGTATACGTCTATAGGTAGTCAATTTCTATATGGTAATTACTTTAGCAAAAATGTACCAGCTAGCAATGATTATATAGATTGCGTAAATTGGATGGACTATCTCAGCAGCATTCATGATACCTATATAGACAATGCTAACAGCTTTAGTGTGTTCAGCCGTTATGAAGGTCTGGGCATAGAAGGGACTGTAGGAGATAATGTACAGAGATACGCTAATTCGTTTGGAGTCTTCCAGACAAAACAGAAAGGAATCCATTATGGTATAGCATTAGGCTCTGCTGGTAGAGTTACTATAAATGATATAGACTTCCCTTCTTCATTCAGGGAATATATCTTGAACGGCTTGCATATTGAGTTAAACAATGCTATCCCAACAGGTTCTTCTACTCCATTATATTTTACAACATGTGGAATAGGACACTTGAGAATCAATGAGTTAGCTAGTATCAATTCTGTTTATGGTCGTATAAACTTTAACAATAACAATATAAATACTATCATGGGTCTGTCTACGGGATATAGACAGGTCAACATTAGTAATATGAATATGCCATCTAAGAGCATACTCATATATAATAGTGATATACATATCTCTAATGATGCAGAGAGCGACGATGCAACCCTGCCTCTCAAAGAATTGGCAGATAAGCATGACAGTACATCTGTATGCCTAGTTGATACTCGTTTGAAGACCATCAAAAAAGATAGAGGCAATATAATAAGTGACTCTATTTATGCTAGTGATAAGGATTTTATTTGCGGATATAATAATATGACAGGAAAATGTATATGCATGACGATGGATGAGTGAAATGAACTGCTTACGAACTAAAGAGGATAAAATTCAATGGTTCTTTAGATCGTATGCATGCAGTTCATATATTAAGTATTCCTTTATTAATTTTTATTGTTAGCTGTAACAAATGTTCGGAAGGAATCTAGTGTATAAATTTCCGAACACCCTCATGTGTCCGTTAATTCTTGCATCTTTACATACCACTGCACGATCATAAACATCAGCGTATCCATACACCCATGCATCGCCATACACCCATGCATGTCCATAAACTCGGGCATGACCACGGACCTCGGCATCACCGTGGATATTAGCATACTCATACACCCATGCATCTCCACCAACATCGGCATGCTCATAGACTCGAGCGTAGTCATAGACTTCAGCACATCCGTGAACTTTGGCATAATCATAAATTCCTGCGCGTCCATAGACTTTTGCATAATCGCAAACTCGAGCATTGTCATAAATTTTTGCATCTCCAAAGACTTTGGCTTTTCCGCCAACAATAGCATTATGCCGTACTTCAGCAGTACCGTAAACACGGGCATCATGATACACCCAACAATTCCCCTCTTGAGAGAGATTGTCTTCAGACGCAATTAATCCTCCTCTGTCTCCTTTCTTGACATCAGAGAAATCTTTAAGGGCGATGATTCTTAGCATATCACCCTCTTTTATAGTTTCGTATTTCATTTCCATTGCAAATAAATTAGTTTGTTTGGGTTATAGTTCTATTCTGAAAAAATGAGCAGTTGAATCTCCTGCAAAACTGTAAAAATACATCATATGCCAATCTTCATAAGTTTTTTCACCCTTATTGAAGTATTCATTATGTATTATATACTTTTCAGAGATGTCCAGCGAATCACTTGAAATGCTTTTAAACGCGTATCCATTGGCACTTTTTTCTGAATACATTATACGATTATTTGTCAATGTATCAGTGAATAGCACTTGCCTTGTTCTTTCGCAGTACACTGTTATTACTTCGCATTCCCTCAAATATGGAATGCTTTTGGCCGAAGTAGTGCCCTTATTTGCATCAGTGCAGCAATTAAAACATAAAATCGCCACCAAATAAATTATAATCCTTTTAAACATTTTCATAATTGTATTTTTGACATTTCATTATACTTCTTTTCCATAATTATATTATTTTTGTTTATTATTATGACATAAAAATACACTAATTTTTTCATATATCCACGCATAAGTGGCGAATATTTTAATGTACATACAGAAAATATAAAGGGGTATCAATTAGATACCCCTAACAACTCGGGTAGAATCCGAGTCCATCGATGATTATTTGACAATTAGTTACTTATAAATTACAGGCTCCATCCACTCGCCCCCATTTTTGCGGATTAGAATACTTTCTTCAACTTCTTCATTAGCTTCATCAAATGAATAATAATAGTTGAAATGCGCAGTAGTTCCTTCTTTATGGCAATACTCTCGATGTTCCTCAGGGCATTCTCTAAGCCACCAAGTGAACTCTTGGTTTGTCATCCTATGAAGTTTTGTTTCAACTTCGATAAAGAGGTCAAATGGACGTTCTTGGTCGTCACCATTAAATGATTTCCCACTTTCTGTAAAGGCCTGAGGAACTTCTTTGCCGTCTACTAGTTCTACAAGTCCAAGAATTGGATAATCTTTATTTTTCACATCATAACGACATATCGTTACGGGACGGCCATTTCGTGTAATTACTTGTGCACCAGCTTTTGCCTTTTCCAAATCAAATGGAAGTAATTGCTTTTCTGATTCTTCGACTTCGATGAATAAATCACGGTGATCCTCTTTGTTGAAACTGTTGTAGTAGCCTTCTTCAGTGAATGATGCATATTCATCAGAATCGCCTATTAGTTGTGAAGCTCTAGCTCTAATCCAACCTGAAATCGGATAAGAATTTCTTCCGTTAAATATAATTATATCAACTTTGTGTCCGTCTCGGGTTACAACCTTTGCACCAGCCTTTGCTTTCTCCACATCAAAGGGGATTAATTTCATTTCGCGCATATTTCCTTCCTGGATAGCGACCTTCTTATTTTCGTCTTTGTCTTCAACTTCCACCCCGATAACAAGGTCGTTATTATTAAAGCCATCACTATTGTAACACCGTCCATTAATATCATAGTACACAGGTTTGTCAAAACCAGAAGAATCTTCGCATCCTCTATTAAAGAGAATACCGAGGATAGGATACGTCTCTCGCTCCTTGTTATAGAATATCTTTACAGGTTGCCCTGCTTTAGTGAACACTTTAGCTCCATCCTGAGCTTCTTTAAGATTGAAATTTACGTATAATATTTTCTTTGCCATGTTTAATTAGTTTTTAATATTTGACATTTTGGACTCTGTTATCTTTTTGGAACGGAGATATTGTCTGTGTATGTATACAATCAATATTATACCCCACGAGGTTGCTGTAAGCATTATAAGAGCCTGCATTATAAAATACAAGTCTAATATTGATGCTTTAATAGAGCCTTCTTCTTTAATTCGTTGTCTCAAGAAGAAAATACCTCCTATGATACAAAGCACTAAAGAAAAAATACATCCTATAAAATAAATTTTCATTATCATGTTGAATCGATTCTTTTAATTGCCTGTATTTTTATTCTGTTATTCTTATGAAAGGCTCTTTGCCTAAGTTCTGTAAATCAACAAATTCACCAAGAAATTCGCGAGGAATTGATGATAACATGGACGTTGCTATGTTATTCAATTCAGCCAGTTTGCCTAGAATAACGTCTAAGTTTTCAAGCATCGACGTATATTTGGAGTTTTCTTCCTCCAAATAGTTGATTTTCCATGTCAACGCCTCTTTTAATTTGTCGTATTTAAGTCTGTTATTTTCGACAATGTCGCGGGTTGGTATCATTGTGATATGATAGTCAGCATAAACCCATACTGGGTCGCATGTAATGATGCGCATTCTAGATGTGTTCTTGTTTGAGCGAAAATACCAATAATCCGAATCAGCAATTAGCCAATGCGTTGTTTTTTGCGTTGCTGGATCTTTTTTAGCCACAGCGTTTATTATTTTTTTGCTTACGGCCTTGTTATCGAACGGTTTTAACACTTCTAATACATAATTCAAGTATTCAATTTTCTCGTCATTGAATCTAATCCTGAACTCGTATTTTTCAATGAATTCTGCTTTATGCATCATATTTTTATTCGTTGTTAAGTACGTTCATTTCAAAAGAAACCAATTCCTTTACCATTTCATGGTAAAGATTACCAGTTTCAAATCGTAAAAGACAACTACGAGCTATAAGTTCTGAGTCTTCCTTATCTTTTCCGATGTACTCATCTTCTGATATGATTTTATATCTACAGTTATGTTCATCTAAATATCTGCGCATTCTCAGATAAACATAGTATGAAACATCAAGAGAAAAATCATCCGATGCTGCTTGTAATGTGTAAGTTGTTTCAGCCATGTTATTATTATTTTTATTTTATTATCGTTCGGTACCAACCGTACCAAGATATAGATTCAAAAAGAAGTGCGGTTCTGTAACAATTGTAACAGTCATCGTTAGAGGATTATCAAAGTGAACTTCTTTTATGAGCTGATAATCCATTCTGTTTCTGATCAATGTATTTTCTATAGCTTTAAAATTGCTTTCCGAAACGTAAACAGAAGTTTCGGGGAATCTTATAATAAAATCACTTTTCAATTCCATACTTTATTCTATTATAAATTTATCGTTAAACTTCCTGAAACGGATGATCTCTTTCTTTGACTTCCGTTTCTTATCAGTCTTTTCTAGGAATTCCTCAATGACTGATACCGCCAAAGTCCTATTTCTATACTTTATTACATTACCATCCTCTACTAATCGGACATAAAAGATCCCTAAGAATCGCTTTTCAGGGTAGAAGTATTCATAATCATATACTATACGGAAGGTGCGTCCACCAAGCCACCAGATAAAGCTTCTCCAGTTTGATGTGACAGCGACAGCGAAAAGCAATACGGACAAAACCCAACAATCATTCCCAATGCAAAATATACAGGTTCGTTCATAATGCTCAATCTTTTAAATTATTACCCCAACTTTCTCCAAACATGAGGGCGAATTTTATCAAAGCACCCGCAATATTATTCTTCTCTTTTGCAGAGAGCTCTTCTTCTGGATTCTTGACTGGTTTTCCTGCTTTCTTAAAAGTACAGTCTGCAAGATTCTCCTTACCTAAATTAATTTCGATCTTAATCATAATTTTTATCTTTTAAAGTAAATAATGTTTCGTCTTTGATTAGATATAAGAACAGTATAATTACACCCCACGATATCGCTGTTGTACCCATCACTGCAAGTATTACGCGAATCATGTCTCTTACTGAGACTTTAACCGAGCCATCTTCTCTGATTTTTAGTCTTAAACCCAAAATAAAGATTATAACACTAAATATTAAAGAAAAGGCACATCCAATAAGATAAACTTTAATTACTGTCATAATCAATTCTTTTAGTTTCTAACGTTTTACTTTCAATCAACCTATTCTGGTCAGTTATCTGATTTCTTAAATCGATGATATATGGATTTTGTCTTTCATCAAGTTCACGTAAATATTGATAAAGACTTTCCTCTGCTCCATCTTTCGATGAGAAACGACTTGAATTGAGAATTCCTGAACAATTTATAAAGAAGCACAGAAACTTTTTCTCTACTACCCACCAGTGCTTGTCTTTTGATAAGATGTTAACTCCATTTGTTCTTATACGAAATATTCTAGGAGAGTTTTCCCAAATAAGACGTTTCCAATTGTTAACAATATAAAAAATGACAAATGGAATAGCTAAAGCTACTAAAGCTAAAATGAAAATTAAAAATTCTTTCATATTAATAATGTCTTGTTTGATAATGTAAAATTATATTTCAATATCTATTCGTTTTGCTTTCAATCAGCCACTTCGGGTTCGTTATCTGATTTGAGAAATCAATAATATATCGCTCGTAATTTTGCTTTCTGCCGTGCAGATTCGTAGAAAGGTTTTCTACAGCTCCGACAAACGGATAGGAATTGTTACCTTTTAGGTTAAAGAATCCTATCCTTACATTACGCCCATCACGAGTAACGACTTTTGCCCCATCCTTGGCTTTCTGAACATCGAATGGGATTAATTTCGTCTTTTTCATATTGCTTTATTTTTTATAATTCAACTAATGGTTTTTCCCACTCTCCGTGATTTCGCCTAACTAATATATTATCAGCCAACTTACTTGCATCTTCATCACGGTAGGCAAAAGTATTTCTAATTGCACTACTATCCGCATACGTATACTCCCGATATTCTTCGGGATTGTCCCGAAGCCAATCGGCAAGTTCTTGATAGGTCATTAGTCTATGAGTTGTTTCTTCTTTATAAGATTTCTGCTCTCCTTGCTCTTCGACTTCTTCTTCAATAAGTAAATCATACTTAGTAGGATTCACAAATGTATATCTTCCTTTTGTGGTATAACAATAAATTTCTTGAGAAATGCCTTTGTATACCACATTATCCACAAGAGCTACAATGGGGTAGTCACCACCTTTTTTATTAAAGTGAATTATTTCTACATTACGCCCATCACGAGTAACGACTTTTGCGCCTCGTTTGGCTTTCTCAACATCGAAAGGTATTTTCCTTGTTTCCATTTTCTAAGTTTTTTTATTCTTTAATTAAAGGCTTCTTCCACTCCCCTCCATTTTCTCGAATAAGAATATTAGAAGGACATTCCTTATGTGCTTCATTCACAAAATAAGTATATGAATTATACACTAAGGTTGCTGAATCTGAATAACGGAACTCTCTGTGATTTTCAGGACGGTCCTTCAACCACCAAGCAAGTTCTTGTCTTGTCATTATTCGAAATTTTGTTTCCTTTTTATCCTTTAAAACATCTTCATAATCAATTTGCAGATCCCGTAATGCGTCTGTACAATGTTTTATTGTAGCTTCTTTATCAACAGAGATTAACATATCTTCGCCACAATCATGAAGAGAAGATACATCAGACTGAACAACATATACTTCTCCATCACTTGTATATATCTTGATATAATCATAATCTTCAAACAAAGGGTCTGGTATAATATCAACAATACATTTCTTTTCTGCGTCGACATATATGGTATCACCGACGTTTAAGTCTTTAAATGTTTTCATATTTGTTTGATTATTTTAATTCTTTTACTTTTACCAATAATTTATTGGTTTCGTATAAATTCTGTTTAGCTTCTTCAACCCAGATTTTAAGTTCTTCTATAGCATCTTCTTTTGAAGCGAAAACCTTTGTGCGCCCGTTTATCCACCAGCATGTTGAAGATGTATCTCCATACACTGAATATTCATCAACCTTATTTGTTTGATGTCTGCATGTTATCTTTATGGTATCTGCTATTTTTGATATTTTTTTAAGTTCAATAACTTCCGCTTCATAAGCAGAATTTATTTCGTTTGTCACATCAAAATCAACAAAGCAGATTTTATCGCCTATTTTTAAATCTTCAAATGTCTTCATAAATGATTTTTATTAGTTATTAATCTTTGACTTTGGTTAAGTCGTTTATCATATCCTCCATAACTTTTATGACATTTGCCATAGCTAGCATATTTGCATAACTTGGGTGTTCAATGTCTTTCCTTTTTAATTCTTCAAATCTTAATTTGAGGAGAATAGTTAATTGTTTTCTTTGTTCTTTATTCATACTTAATTCGTTTTATATTTTTTATGATATAAAGATACTACTTTTTACCAAAAGCACCACACATTTCATGTAAAAAATTACACAAAACATGTGGTGCATACTTGTGATGACGTAATTACTCGTCAGTTAGAGGTTCCATCCACTCTCCATCATCTATTCTTATCAGAATATCTTCAACTTCTTTGTCAGCGTCTTCCGCTTTATATGAGTATTCATAAGGGCTGAGCGGATATGAACTATTTGATTTGTAACAATATTCTCGTTTCTCGTCGGGATAGTCCCTTTGAACGACCAACCACCACCAAAGATCTCTATATGTCATTCTGCGAAGCTTGACGGTATGAGTATGAGTATACTTCGCATTCATTGGTGGATATTCATACCCCTCCTGGTCTTTAATATCAATTGTCTCATTAGTGCAATGATATTGAGTATCATCAATAGACACAACTACAGGCAGGCCTTCTGTAATGTCAGCTTTGACTTCTTCCAAAGTTCTCATCACATCACCTACTTTGAACTTAGGTTTGATTTTCTTATTCTTATCAAAATAAGAGACTAACGAAGCCAACGCATTACTATTTGCATCTTGGTCCGTCCATGGCCGAAGAAAATCTTGGTAATTTTTATCTTCAGGCAAATGACATTTAAGAAGGTCTTCTCCTAAATATGGAAAATTTAATAGAAACAGAAAATCTTCGCCTGTATATGGACAAGTACAGACATACCATTTATCTGGCATAATCTCAAACTTATCAGAAAGTTTCTGTTCGTCTTGATTTTCTATTTCCTCTTCTTCAATGAAGAGGTCAAGATCTTCTGCACCACTGAGTTTACTAAACTCACCACTTTGCATCCATAAATAAGGGTGTTCTATCCCTTCTATTTTTATGAGGCCTAGAATCGGGTTTTCATTTGCTACATTAGAGTCAACTATCCTCACAGGTAGCCCTCTTTTGGTAACCACTTTGGCACCAGCTTCGGCCTGCTCAATACTAAAAGGTATTAGTTTCTTTTTCATATTTTCTATTATACTATAATCTCCTTTTCTATTCTTGCTGATCTTAGAATATTTTGTAGCTCATGAACATACAAGATATATCCTATGAATCCTCTTTGATTGCTTCTTTTTATATTACTTTCATCCATTTGCTCTACCCTAATAAAAAATTCGCCTTTCATTCGATGTCGATGTCTTATTGATATAGAGTAGCTAAAGTCTTTAGTTGCTTTTCCGTCAAAATATTCGTTTTCGCCAATTAATTGATTCTTTATGAATCCAGACTTTATCAGAATTTCATCAGACAATGGAATTGGTGAAACCTCATCCGCACATATATACGAGCAACCTCCATAACTATCATCCTCATAATTAATACGATCATCATCGTTTGAGTCGTTAATCCCGTATATCATAATGGGCTCGTTTTTGTAAAAGACCCAATCACCAATCATTAATTCGCGTATGTCCATAGAATATATTTAATTAATCAATTAATTCAAATTCGTAAACAAATACATAGGGATTTGAATCCCATGTACCTTTACCGCTTATCTTATCGATAAGTGCAGCGTATGCTTCTTTGGGTGTGAGCCAGTTTCTAATGCTATTAGGAAACGTATAAGCAACTACTTCCTCTAAATTAGAATCCAAGACATCGTCTCGTCTATAGATCCCTTCAGCAAAGCAATCAGTATCACTTATGTCTTGTAGACGTTCAACATGTACGCCCGTGATGCAGATATGATGGATCATGTATTCAGATTTGACAAACATCTTATTGTCCCATCCTGCAGTACCGCGTACGTTTTGCACTGTTTCTGTAGGGTGTCCATCTTTCATTATGTCAGAATAACGTTGTGCGATTGCGACGGTCTCGCCAATATGATATGATGATAAGTCATTATCATCACTACCAAGTATATTATTGAGTGACACAATATGTTCGGGCTCGAGAATATCGATTATAAAATTTGAATCGTTTTTACCCTTGACCAATCTTCGAGTCTGTGTCTTCCTTCCATCCAATACGGCTTTAGTGAGTCCATATTGATCGTTGAACATAATCTTCTTCATTGCTTTCAGATTTTAGAAGTGTTAATTATAGCAATGCTATTAAAAATGGGATGCTCATGATGGCTGTCGTGAGCATTGCCCATTTGAACTTGCAAGTAGTACTGCCCTCTTCGATATCAGTTAATCCTACAATAGTAATGACCATTGGTAGAACTATGGCAACCCATAATAGTAGCAGTTCCATGTCAATAATGTTATTTAATAGCGTGGCTATATGCAACTAAGGCGGCGTAACTATCGTATAGAGGGTTATGGGTTCCACCTTTAAATGAAGGAACTGTCAGTCCGTGCTCCTGGTTATATATATCCACAGAGGTTCCTATGCTAGGGATTGCTGAACAGTCCACCAAAGGGAAAGGTGCATCCCAATCACCAATAATACCCTTGTCGTGAGCGTCTATAAATAGACGGGCTTCTACCGGAAGTCCAATATGTACTAGACACACCGCGTCCTCTTTGTTGACCATATAAAACTTCATAAAGTCCTCGAGAAGGTCTTCGTAATTGTGGTGCGTTGTAGGAATATCAACCATCTGCGGAAGGACCATTTCCTCAACAAAAGGGTTCACTTCTCCCTCAATAGGACATCGGCCTACCCATTGTTTTTCGGTACCAGTTTCTGTGTCTTTAACTACTGCGCCGATCGCAAAAGCCTTACCCCACAATCCGTTTGTTTCAGCATCGAACGAAAAAATCTTCATATATCTGCCACCCCATGCTAGTGGACTTAAAAATAACTCATGGAAATCACGGTTCACATATTGCCAGCCGTTAAGATTCAACAAGCCTATTCCGAATACAATAGGCACAGATACCTCCCTATCTGTTTACTGTGTTAGTCGCATGATTTTCTTAGTCCAACATGCTGGGAGATTTTTATGTCTTTTCTGACATCCTGGGTTACTCTACTCAATAGTTACCTTAAGGAACTTGAAAGAGAATCCTTCGGGTAAAGTCGTTGAGCCCTCAGGCAATCGGCCTCCCACCAATTGCGCAATGTAGGCAGTATCGCCCTTTTCAAGTCTCACATTTATACGTGAGAACTCTACACCCAATACTGCTGCAGTGTCTTTGTGGCCGACTGCTGATTCCAAACCGGTTGGAAGCTCTTTAACTTCCTCAACTTTGATTGTTGCAGGAGTTGAAATCATCTGCAACGAAAACGCATTTAATAAGTACATATATCCTCCTTTGTTAATGTTCTGTTTCTTTTATGGCATAAAGATAATACATTTTTATCAATGCACCACCCATTTCTTGTAAATAATTACTGCAAAGCAACGTATTCATATAGAAACGCTGGTTAAATTAACCTTTTGGCTGCTTTATATTATATATCGTATTGCTCCATATATTTTTTATGTGTGCCCTCAACGATAGTTTCCTGAAGTTCTATTAGTCTTTCGGTGTCGCCTGATTCTGAATAATCATATATTGCGTGAGACAACAGAACATTAATTACATCCACTTCTTTTATACATTTTCTCAGGTCCATGATGTTGCTCGCAGCAGACTTGCCCCCTTCTTGTAAGAGACTAATTATCTTATTTATAATGAACACATAAGCGCCGTTGAATTTCTGCTTGGCCTCGCCATTTTCTGCTATCTTTGCTACATGTCCATTACGCGGCCTTTCTATTTTAAATTTTTTGAATCTATATGCATAATCGATAATATTTTCTTGAAGTTCGATCAGCTCATCGATATAGTCCGTTTCTATGTAATGTTGTATTGCTTGCCGTAGCATAGATATGAAAACAATGGCGGCATACACATCATCAAATATGTTAGCGTTGTCACTTGGAGTAGGTTTACCTGCGTCTCGCAAGAGGCTAGCTATTGTGTTTGTGATGCTCTCGTAAGCCTCATTAAAATTTCCTCGCATAGTCGGCTTTATTGCTATTGTGTTATTTATATTTGTATTTAATTTGATAGGTGAATAGCATCGTTTTGATCAGCCTTTTTGCTGTTGCTTCATTATATGGAGTCTTGTACACCCTTACACCTAGGTCTCCCTCTCCAAGAATGAAGAATAATTTATGGATTCGTTTAACGCACGTATTGATATGAGTGCCACTATATACATATTCATCATAATAACGGCAGATTTCATACGTGTCGACACTTCTGATGATTAACTTGCCAGGATCACCAGGACTTGTTACGGGGTTACCCACTAGCAAAGTCTTATTTGGTTGTACGTCAATTCTTAAATACTGGTTGCCTTTGCGTTCCGTGCATTCCTCACACAATGCTTTAATTTCTTCGGTTGTCATATAGATGTCCTCCTATGTGTTATTAATAATTGTATTTAGTTTAATAGCAGAATAGCATCGTTTTTACTAGATGTTTTACTTCTTCCTCTGCATATGGATACGAGTGTACACTTATGTCTCTAACATCGAGAATGACATGTGAATCTCTTTTTCTTTCAACATGTATCTTAATATTTTGTTGTTCTCCTTCACTGATATAACTGTGAATTTCATACACATTGGGAGACTTGATTGATAAAGTATCAAGACTTGTTGTAGGAATTATCGTAGGACAATAAATCAGCAAAGTCTTATTTGGTTGTACGTCAATTCTTAAGTATCTATTGCGACATGCACAGGTCTCACTCAAAACTCCGCAATATGACATGAAGTCTTTCAATTCCATAATATTTCTCTCCTATGTTTATATTCTTTTATGACATAAAATTACAACATTTTTACATATACATCACATATTTTGTGTAAAAAGTTACATGTTATATGATGTATACCTATATTAATCTACGCCATAACGTAATAGAATATTGAGTCAACCATGCTTTTCTGCGCATCGCTTAATGCATCTAGGCTACATTCTACAATGTCGATATCGATGCCTTCTATCATCTCTATCTGCCTGCTCATTGATTCTGCAAAACAAGGATTGCTAAAAATATATCGGTCTTTCCCTGTAGCCTTTTCTCTGACTATATACATAATATATCGTTATATAAGTTTCGGGCAATATCACCCTTGAATATATAATCATGCATAAATTGCATATAATCACATAAAAATGAAGAGATAATGTTTTCTATACATATCAGATTATATGTGTTTATATCGCATGTAACATATAAAAACAAAAAGGAAAGGCATATAGCCCTTCCTTACATTAGATATACGATGCGAATCTATTTAGTATACGCTGCATATTTTTGAGATTGACATGGAAGATATCTTCCAATCAGCCATAGTACCGTCCATCATCTGTGATACTTTATTCTCTACATCTGTAGGGTTGACCGCATCCACTAGATGAATTTCCTTCACTGTCTTTGTACCGCCCTTCTCACTGTCTATTTCAATTTCAACAGTGACTTGATAAAACCTGTACTCAGGCTCTTTGATACTTAAATTGTCTGCTGCCATAATCTTTATTTTATTTTGTTTGGTGTTGTGTTAACTTATCAGTGATATCGTGCATCACTTCGTCTATGCTGACGGGTGTGCAGTTATGAGAATCCATTCCGACATTGTACATGAATGGATTGTCCATGAAGAACTTTTCTTTGCTGTGGGTGTGACCATGAAGATTTATTACAGTCTTATAAATATCCGAACTATCGAAATTTGCAGTGTACGTAGGATAATGGCTTAAATAAAACTGCTGGACATATGTTTTCAGCTCGTGCATGCATTTGAACTTGATAAGTCGTGGACCTACACATGTCGTATGTGGGACACATCCATACTCCATGATTTTCTTATCAGTATCATGGTTTCCTGGAATTATAACCTTAAGGCCGTTCAATGAATGTAACAAATTCAAACCATTAACATGATCGCTGCCCATCACGACATCACCCAAAATATAGACAGCATCCTCTTTACTTACTGTCTTGTTCCATCTGTCTACAATAGCAGCTTCCATTTCCTGGAGGCTATTGAATCCTCTAGCCTTCCAAATGAATTCCTTATCGTGTCCGAAATGCAGGTCGCTTGTAAAAAATATCATATTAAAATTATTTTATGTTAGCAATTTAATTCAAGGATAGCAGATATACTCAGTGCGTCTGGCTCATCCTCATAAAAATATCTATATTTGTTATAGGTAGATATAATCACCTCTTCCTTGATATAATCATCACCTTTTCTTATGGCATTACGCTTCAGGCACTCTTCCAGAGATAGCTTGAAATCTTTGAATTCTATTTTGTAATCTGTGCCATATGCTAACCCATTCTTATTCAAGAACTTAACCAACTTGCGTATCCCCTTCTTGTCGAGGTTCATGCAATCTAGCACAACATCTCTGTGATGCTTCAAGCATGTCATAACAGCATTCTTTCCCAGAGTTGTTATCAGATGCTCCCGAGAATCTACCCAATATGGTCCAGCCATCTTGCGTATATCATCAAGTGACACTCTGCATCTTCTGTCAGGGTCCTCACCCACCCAAGCCTTAGCCCAAGTAGATTTCCCTGAACCCTGTATACCTCTAGTTAATATTAGTGTATTCATAAACTTGTGTTTGCGTTTTCAATAAAAAGTAGTACCGCAGAACATATTATCAGAAGTATCGCATAAAATACTACATTTGCCCTACTGAATCGCATATAGCGATCAGCTTCTCGTGTATTATGGCGTTCTCTATGCTTATGGGATAGCACAAATGGCACTGCTATGAATAATATAGCGAACTCTATAGAAATTATTCCAAATATTATTGAAGTATTCATATTTTTCTTTATTATAGGTATATATGTACTTAACCTACTTCGGCATACAGAACATATTTGTCCCAGTCTACAATTTTATAGATGTGTATAGCATTATAATACGCATCAATCCATGTAGTAGCATATCCAAACTGGTATTTGTTCGTTGTTTTGCACATAGCGGTCTTCATGGCCTTCCAGTTCAGCTTATCCTTAAAGGCATATGCCTTATTATAAATGACTTCGGTCAACTTCAAGAAAGCGCATTCATCAAGAACCCCGACGTAAAAGTCCTCTTCTTCTTCTAGCTTCTGCTCAGTCAGCCGAGGTACGCCGTTTGCAAAGTACAAGTCCTCGAATGCATCCGTGCACCAATCATATACGACATCTTCTACAGTCTGGACGTTTAAGTCCTCCAGACGGGTACATTTGCTCTGCTTACAGCGTTCCCATTCTGAACGTTCAATCAGTTGTAAAGAAAGTCTCATTCCCATTTCGTAATAATTTTAAAATTTCTGCACTAAAAATACTAACAATTTCTTATGTTACCACGTATTATCTGTAAAAAATGAGTTATATCAATTTCATATCAGTAAAAACATCTAGCCACGTATCTGCTATTAATGACTCTCCTAAATATTTATATGTGCATCCATCTTTCGAATACAAATGTCCATAAGAGACGTACATCCCTTCCACGAACGGTGTTACGTTATTGTTACTCATAGTACATGATGATATATAATATATTTAATGCTGCTAGCTATACTCTTATGATTAAATTACTATCCGCCTCCATAAGAGAACTTTCCTGTATTAGGTGTAGTGAATCGTGGAGTTGCTCTATCAATATATGACATGAGGTCATAATTAAATGATGCTATATTATTATCGGCATTAGGATCTATCAGATCTTCAACGAAATTCTGGAATTGCCTGTTATTGAAAGCAGCAGCAGCCGTCACACAGCTCATAGCCATATCGTCGTGGCCAGTAATTGCAGCATATGACGACGAGCCTTCTTTTCTACTGAAATTAGCAAACTCGCCTACAGTATCTACATCTTGTATAACGAACTGTTTCTTACATTCATATAGTTTGAAATCTTGGCAACAGCTGGCTTTAGAATCTTTGGAAAGAACGATTCCTTTAATTGCCCCGTTGAGGTTATAATTAATAATATTAGAGCTCTCCATCTGGTTCATATCACCATCAACCATAAACAGATAGGTGTATAAGAGCTCTCCGTATTTGTTCCATTCTATATTAATCATATGGTTATATGACAACATAGTATATGTAGACAGATAATACATGACCTCAGCCATCTGCTTGATAGTTGCCTCGTTAGACTTCCAGTATCCACATTGGACTAGCTTGATCTTATCCCTAATATCATTAGAATTGTTAGTGATAAGAGATATATCGAATATCTGTATCACGGAAGAGTCCTTCCCCGAACCTTCTGCTATATCTACAGATAGCAAGAAACGCTTGTCTGGCCTGTTCAGCTCTATAGGGTCAAATTCAGGGTCCCATCTGAAAAGATCCATGAATGGTACATCGAATCGGCCAGAGAAGGCTTTAGGGATAAACTTATGGGTTGTCTTCATAAGCTCTATCACTCTAGGGCCTAGAAGAGTATATCCAGAATCCATGAATGAATTTCCATACTGTCTCATGAATGATGCTTCTCCTCCCACGTCTTTAAGAGTAGCTTTCATCCAGGCCTCATCTCTACCAGGCCGCTCCCACCAGTCCACTCTGATAGGCACATATGAATTTTCGCCTTTACACGCTTCATCATATATATGGTAGAACCTATTCAGGCCGTTTGGTGTAGACGTTATGATGATCTTAGAGTCAGACATAGACGAAATAGTAGGCATTGCATTCTCATAGAAGTTATCCAGAAGGTTCTTCTGTACATGAGCAAACTCGTCGCAATACAGCACATGCACAGTAAATCCGATGAATGAGTTCTTAGTGGTGCCCTGACATACTATACGCGAGCCATTATCGAACTTAATGTTCTTGCTACTCATGTTCACCACGCCTGGCTGCAAGAAATAAGGGATACGCTGCATGATTTCTCGTATCTTGTCAGCGATTTCTTCGGCAGACTGCGCTTTATTTGAAAGAAGACCTACGGTCTTTTCTGCATGAAATGTAGAATACCATAACAGAAATATAGAGGCGGTTACGGTCTTACCCATCTGTCGTGATGTCAGCACTACATTGAATCGATTAGTCATGTAGTTCCTTAGCATCTTCTTCTGGTAAGGGAACAGCTTTACTTTCTTGTATCCTTGTGTACCCGTCATGATATAGCAGTATGTCTCTGCATAATATATAATGTCGTTCTTGCACTTGTATATTTCTGCTATTTCATTCTGAGTGTACATAAAAGGCATATTGGCCCTGCGGAAGTCACTGCTCTTGAAAAACGGAGACTTTCCTTTGATAATACCGTTTTCTGCATTTTCCTTCCACTGCTCGACCTTCTCAGTAGACCAGGTCACTACTTTGACTACTTCCTTCTTCTTTTTAGAGGCCATAGCATATGATGAGATATATAATATAATTTACATCCCATCATATCATATTACATGTGTTCGTCAGGAATCAGTGCCATCAGCTCTTTTGCGCTAGCAAACACGACGCCTTCTAATTCATTAGAGGTCTTTTCAATAGCTTGTGTGTCTAATTTAGTATTGTAGTCTGTATCGTCTACTTTGTAATCTTCTGGGATTGAGAGTGTAGATGCAGGTGGGTTAACAGTGTTATCCTCTTTTTCCTCGGTTGTATCAGATTCATTTTCAACAACTTCTGTTGGTGCGTCGTCTTTATGCTCAGGCTCTGAAGGGCTTGTTGTGTTCTCTTGCGAAGTTATAATAGCATTAGGAGATTTCTTTTTAGCCATACCCGATCGGGCCACCACATCACTCATAATGTTCTCATATTCATCTTTCAGGTCGCATATCAACTGTGCTCTATACTTCAGTAGATCAATAAGGGACTTATTAAGATTAGACAGCATACCATATAGCTTAGGGTCTACTTCTACGCACTTGATGCTGTCTACTAGTGAATCACTTGCAGCAACCGTATTTTCAATTTGTGTACATAATAGAGTAAGTGCATCCGAGTCTAATTCGCTACGGGAACGGATATAATCTATCTCGGGAATGTTCTCAATCTCTTCAGCACTTGTACATGTAAATACCTTTTTAATGGCATTCACAAGTTTCTTGCACATAAAATTCGCATCAGAAATCTCCTCCTTGACTTTCTTAGCATCAGGAGTCTTTCCGTTCTTGATATCTTTATTAGCACTTCGTACTGTACCTAGCGTGCAATTATCCCTATCTATTGCATCAGGGAAATTGCCTTCCCCTAGCATGTCCATCATTCTATCAATAGTATGATTAGCTTGTTTGCTGTTCATGGCTGTTATATTTAATACATAGAAGTGAAACTGTCCATAGTAGTATGGGTTCTTCCATGTCTTATATTATTTAGAGTGTTTGCAAGATCTTCAACAGATTCTGATGTCGTTGAAAGATTATCATCCTTACTCAATATAGATGGTTCTTCAGCATGCTGCATATCACCAGACACAGAACCTTCGGTTTCTGTAGGAGTCTTGCTCTTCTTAGTCTTATTAGTTCCAGATGTCTTCTTGGCCTTCTTAGCATTCTTGGACCCTGATGCTTTCTTAGCCTTCTTAGTCCATGATGTCTTCTTCGCCTTCTTAGTCACTGATGACTTCTTATCATCACCTTCAGTTTCTTCTATTGATACACTTACGGGATCCTCATGTGTATTATCGTCTGAATTAGTTTCTGGGATTGGACTTTCGTGAGGGTCTTCTGGGATGTCTGGACTGCTTGAAGATTCTTCTGTTGTATCTGGTTGATTTTCAACTGGTTCTGATATTGAACTTTCTTGAGGTTGTTCATTTGATTCGTCAGCTTCATCAGGAGAAGATTGTGCATCTTCTCTATTAGTATCAATACAATCTTTATTTTCTGATATATTTTCTGACTCATTATTAGACGTTGTAATTGTATTATTTTCAATACTATTCCGTACTTCGTTCTGGATATATATCAATGATAGGCAAATAGCCGGCAATACTCCTCCAGTTGCAAATGCAAGTATCCGTTTTTGATCAATAGCTTCCCAATCATCTAATGCAAACAACTCTGCGAAAGGAGATATATCTTCTATATGTATGTACGCTGAATATGTGTTCGCACATATCTGGAATAAAGTTATGAAACCCAAGACATATATCACAGATTTCATACCAGGCGTAGATCTATTGATCATCAGCAGTGCCGCAATACTTATCTCTATAGCAATGGACATAACCCATCCGAAACACAGATCAGGATGTGATAACTTGAATAAATCGACTGCACTTACTAGAGATACTATCATCATTAGTGCATATGCAATTAGTATCAAATTACTTAGATTCTTCTGTTTCATGTCTATTTTTATATTTAATTTATGACATTTGTTTTATTTACACTGTATAAAATTTTCGGCATACCATTTTGCGAAATTACGGAGGCCATATTGTAGACTAGTACGTGGTGTGAAACCAGTATGACTCTCTAGTAACCTATAATCCGCACATGAATTAATAATAACATCTCCATACCGCGGAGGCATTAGATTCAAATGAGAAGCCAAATTATAATCTTTAGGCAATACACCTTCGTGGACGAGGGCATCTGCTAGCATGAGGGTAAAATCAAGTATACTTGCAGGTTGGCCGCTACCTATATTATATACAATATGTTGCGCCCTTGGAATGTAATGTCTAAAATCTTTGGGACAGTCAAGATCGACATCTATATTACTGAGGTCCAGTCGGTTTTCACGCTCTCCGAGCATAACATGCAATATACCTTCTACAGCATCATCAATATACAGAAAATCCCGACCATAATTATATAAATCTATTTTGCTGTCCGTACGCATCAAGTCTGCAAATTGGAAATATTCCATATCAGGACGTCCGTCTGGACCATACACCGTAAAGAACCGAAGGCCGGTACATGTCATATCATACATGTGACTGTATGCATATGCAATCAACTCATTGCTCTTCTTGGTTGCAGCATATAGGGAAAGAGGATGTTCTGTACAGTCCTCTTCAGAATTAGGCATTTTTATATTATTACCATAGACTGCATTAGAAGAGGCGTATATCAAATGTCTTACCCTACATAGATGACACATTTCTATAACATTATAGAATCCTAATAGATTAGATTTTATATATGCGTCGGGATCATACATATCACGTCGGATAACATCCTGTGCAGCTAGGTGAATAACAATAGAAATACGATTTTCAATTTTATGAAATAGATAGCTCATCAAGTTCTTATCAGCGACATTTGCATTGATAAATGTCCAATCCCCATTCATCTGTTCTATTTCGTGCTGCCTCCTGGCCTTAATACTAGCATCATGATAGCAATAGCCTTCCATAGAATCTATACCCACGATATGTATATCAGGGTAATCCTGAAACAATCGCTTTATAAGATGGCTGCCTATAAATCCTACAGCTCCAGTAACCAGTACAGTCTCTCCATTAAGAGATATATTTTTCGGTATCATATATTTACAACTTAGTCGATACATTACATTATTAATCATATAATCACCGTAAATAACATATAGTTACAGATTAATATGGCTAATACGGGAATAAATATGCTTATAGAGAATAGCCTTACTAATGGAGACACTGTATCTCTTTCTCCGCTTGGAGGCTATTACGCTTTCCGACTCATGAATGTCGTCGGCGACGATGTCAGGAGTATAGACCTGACAGATAAGCCTGGAGTACAGCTGCTGTCTGATGATGCTGCTGTAGTTATTGATGAAACTCCACATACCGACATAAACAAGAGGGACGGTCAGTGCATGTTTGCTATAACTCCCCAAGAAGCAGCTGACCTGCTGGAAATACAGAATTTCTCTATAGTGTATAACGTTGCAGGTATTTATGTAACTTTATTTAGGGGTGTGTTTGTAGATATCAATAAAAAGGACGATGAAGACTCCTCTTCGCTTGAAGATGCATTGCAGAGAGCAGCCAGTGCAGAATCCCTTGCAGCAGATTACCTGTCCAAGCTAAATGCATTACAGGCCGATTATGATTCCCTGTCGTCTTCGTCAGGGAGCACGATATCTGAACTACAGGCAAGAGTAGCAGAGCTTGAAGGTGAATTGGCAACATTACGAAACTCAATGATATCGGCGAACATTATAGACGAGTTGTAATATTATAATTATAATTATTAATTAACTAATTAATCATATGAAAGATGTATTAACTTATACAGAAATAATGGTCAGCAGAAATGCTGCGTCCATTAACGAAGGGCTGTTGAGCAATATCAAGAACCTCTTCACGTCAGACTATACTATCAAGAATCCCATCCTGAAAGAACTCTTGCGCGAAGTAGATTGTCCCATCTCATGGAAAGAGACTAAATTGCGTAACTCTATCCTCAAGTTGGTTGACGAGTTCGTGGCTACACAGGCCAAGACATATACAGAAGAGCTCATCGCGGCTAAAGATAAAGATGACAAGGAAGGAGCTGGCGAAATTACTTTCGATAGCGAATCACACTTCGGTACCCTGAAGAGCAAGCGCCTGGTAGAAAAGGCGTCTGCTACTCTTTCTGCACTGAAAGATCTTGCTTCATCGTCAAAGACTGGAGGGGATGCCGTGACTAAATGGGTACAGATTGTGTATGATGAAGCTGTTATAGCAACTATACAGACTGCACTCAACAATACTGAGATAGACGGCACTCTCAAAGAAAAAGAGACGACTTCTCTTGAAAAGGCTCAGAAACAGCTCCAGGAAGAAGTAAAAAAGAGCCATAAAGAGAATGCCGACGCATTCAAAGAAGCTGTCCAGAAGTACGCAAAGGATCAAACAATAGCTGATTACACTCCATTTATAGACAAGGGTGAGAGCACTTTCAAGGTGTTCACAGAAATTGTTACTACAGGTAAAATAGCAGAGAAGCTCGGCAAGGGCGATAAGGCTCTGGGAATAGATAATGGAGATAATGCTAGCTTGAAGGCTGTCGTCGGCCTCGGCCTTTCGGCTGGCGCAGGTGAGCAGACTACTGCAGAGCTCATCAAGAATATTAAAAAAGAAGAGCAGGGCCGAGACAAGGTCAACGTAGCCTTTACAGTCGCTGATAATATCATCACAGAGCTGGCCCTAGCAGATAAATGCAATTGGGACAAGGTAAAGCAGCTCAAGCAGTTTACAGGCCCGAAAGCATTCGGCCAGGTATCAAACCTTATAGACAGGCTCATAGCGGCAGGGTGCGATGTACTCAGCGGCCAGCCTGACAAGGTGACTAATAATATTGCTGAACTAGAAAAGTTCAAGCAGAATTATGAAAAATATCAGAAGATCTGATATAGCAACGCTGCATACATATAATCAATTCATAGAGCACTGTGTAGGAAACTGCGCAGTGCTTTTTGTATCTAAAATTCCTCCCCATATCCTTAATATTATATGAGGGAAATATATAATATAATGAAATAATTAGGGGAATTTCGGATTATTCTGGCTATTAGAGGCTATACAGAAGATATATCCCCATATCCTTAATATTATATGAGGGGAAATATATAATATATGGGATAATTAGGAAAGTTTCGGATTATTCTGGTATATCTATGAGCTATTCATATAAAGATTCTGTTCCATTCTATATAGAGTCAAAAAATAAAACAAAAAAATAAAACAGATATAACTGGAACAGAGTTCCGTGAGGTGCGTCACCTTTAGGTGCGCACTTCACATTACTATATAGATTCTATAGATTCTATTTGGCTTATTGTTTATTTATCATCTAGTATGCTCTATAGATACTGAATAGAAATAATGGGATCAATCCGTTTTAACATGGTTTCTAAATAAGTTCGAATAGCTATACTATATAACTATGCATAACATGCGATATTTGCTATGTTACTTCGCGTATAACGAAAGATCTTTCTGAAGTAATATAAGATATCAGAACAGAAAAAATATCGCGTTAAATCGCATTTATGACAGTCTGGTTAAAAATTTACTCTAATTATGAAAATAATCTGTAAAAATGTTTGGAGGTAATTCAAAATAATCCTTATCTTTACAGCATAGAACATAAATTAATAAAAACAATTCAGCCCTACAGCAACACGGTTAAGCTGTTAAGCATGGAGAATCATATTATGTACGACGCAGAAGGCAAAGAATATGCACCTGCACCAAAATACGATGATATAGATATTGACTTTTATAACATCGGTAAAGACGACGTTGAAGATATTGACGAAGATGCGATTGCTGATAAAGAAGAATCTTCGAGATATCTTCGTATCAAAATTAAAAAGATACTCAAGTTCATAAAAAGGAACAATATCCCTGAGGAGTACACTCGCTCTCTGAAAAAATACGTTAACGAGCTAGCCTTGCAAATTACCAACAAGTACAAAGGTGTTTTAAAATATAAAGATTTAGAGGGCAAATACGCTAAGTATGTAGATAATAGCCACCAATATAATAATATTGTATTGATGAAGATAGACGATATGGACTATGAACGTAATGAAATTCATTTCGATATTTTGGTAGAGACAAACTTTTATCATCTTCAACCAAATGAGAACGAAATACATATCCATACTCACACATGCAGATTATTAGGTCTCTATGACATCGATAATTTTACAATTATTACTCCTGAAGAATTTGAACAGGAATATAATAACATCGTAAAGATGAAAAATATTTCCAAGCAGGCGTAAAGAGATTGTTCATATAAAAGCAAATGCAGCTACTCTCCCGAGCGGCTGCATTTTTTATATACATTATCTTCAATATGAAAAATTATGTATTATTTACACATCATGTCATAATCTGTTTTTGTGATTATATGAGAAAAATAAACTTATAGTTTATATTCAGCATGTAAATGCTTATAGCTTATATAACATTCTTCAAGATGGAAAAGAAACTCCATAGAACATATAGCAAGAGTGAGGGCAAGCGAATGATAGATTCGCCAGCCAGATGCTTTAGTGCTTGTTCTACTATTAACGAAAGTATTAACAATCAAAAATATACGTATAACAAAAATGCAGCGACTCTCACGAGCGGCTGCATTAAAACAGAATTTAATTTCTATGAAATACACAAGTAAAAATGCCTTTACCGCGAACATCACTCGTGTATCTTATTTACCGAGCAAGAATAACTCTGTTTGGCATATTCTAGACAGGATCGCGGATGCTGACATAGAAACATCGCCAGAAACTCCTATAGTTATAATTACACCTAACTCAAAGAATCTGGATTTCTGTATAAAGTTATGCGGAATAGGCGCAGGTGTGACTAATATAGGCTCAGGGAAGGACGACTTCCAGAGAATGCATAGCTTTGCAAAGTTCAGGCACATCCGCCACAAAAATAACAGGAAGCCACTATATGATGCTAGTACAAAAATATCTATACATGCAGATATTCCAGAGCTATTTGGAGAAGCCTTCAGTTTCAAATCAGAAGAAGCTATGGAGAGTTTCCTTCCAGTTGCTGATAAGATAAAGGAGGGACTGTCTAAATGTGATCAATCTCTACAGCACATGATGGCCAAGTATACTGTTGAATGTAACAAGGCTACATCGAAGGGAAATTGCGGAATCACTAGAAACTGCCGAAATATCTATACTATAGATTGCGACGAAAGAATAAGCCATGATACTCTTATATCTATCATAAATGGTACTTATGCTGCTGATTCTCATAACGTTACAGAAGAAAGCCAAGTATCTAAAGGTATAGAGGAACTCGTAAAGCTCGTAAAGCAAATACATTCATTGACAGGAGCCCTCCCGCATATCGTCTATAATAAGAAGACATCTCATTTCCAGATCCAGTATCTGATGAGGGATCCTATTTATGTAACGATAGAGTCTGCTGCTGCATCATTCAAGAGCTATAATGCTTCAAAGAAAGACGTGTCCTTCTTCAGCAGCTATACCCTTCAGTGGAAGTCTGTATTCACTCGAGGATTCAGTATACTGGAGAATGATGGGGCTGCATGCAGTCTGTACGATGCAGTATATGACCGTTTCTGGAAATATCGCGACGAATATGTTATTGTTGTCGTGCAGTCGTACGACCAACATATCGAATATGTGGATCTTGTAGATAAGGATACTTTCAAAGAACAGCTGATGAATAACACGCATCTGAAGAAGGTGAAAGATGTAGAGTTCGTCCCTACTCAGAATCTAGGTATCAAAATGTTCGATATAGCTAAGAATAGCAAGCTTCTGTTAAACACACCAGAATATATCTATTATGGCAATGCGCATAAGAATATCGGATATGTAAATACGGGTGGACATAAGTTTGCAGACATCAACTATAACTATTGTGCTAATAAATCATTGTCTATCGGAACGCATTTATCTCATGTATTCGATGTTGAAGATGAAGACAATTCTCTCACGCGAGAGCAGATTATATGCCTGCCTGACGGAGGATATAGTACAGATATGTTCAATATGATGGACATTAGCGCGTGGGAATATGCAGATAAATATGCTATAGATGCTAAATTTATAGTATTCATGGGCAGCCTTGATTCAGCAGAGCGCTTGTTCAATAGCGACGTACTTGTAGAATATGAAAAGTTCGTAGCATGTCATACATTCATGATGGACAAAAATGTACCCCTCTGTGAATGTAAAGAAGCATACGAGTTCAAGAATATGCATAATCTTGACATATCAGAACATGCTGAAGCAACCGATGACGAATCATATGAATCATTTGTAAAAACAAAAGACGAAAGCACTAAGCATTTAATAGAACAACTTAATAATCAATATGATAAAGGAGTTCCAGATACTATTGATACATTGAGTGAGAAATATCTAGGCGTTCCATATCTTGAATTGATATCTAATCTTGTTAATAAAATCGAAACGCACGAGCATACTTCTCGCCATAAGTTTGATCATATATCAGGCCTGTACATTCTTTATAAGGCTATTTCGCACAACATTGAGTTCGCTGAAATATGCCGGGCATACAATCAGACCGCGGTTATTACTGAAGAAGGAAGCAATGCTTTCAATGATGTCAATACTTTAATTGAGTATTCATTCAATGATGTTGTTAATAACATATATGAAAGAACGCTGCCAGGTACATGCCATACTGGTGAATATGAACATAAATTTGACCTTCGCACGAATATTATCCGTATGGACCCTTCGGCCTTATCTAAGAAAGCCGCTAGAATGACTAGGAGCTCAAGATGGGTTATTAATGGGTCACATGCCAAATCCTTATTATCTGGGTCTACTAAGCTAGATGTCATATATAACATGTTCAAGTTACTTCCAACATATATTCATAGTGAAGAATTAGCTAGAGAGCATGCTGGAACGTCTAAATCAACGAGTTACCGTACTCTCGTCAAATCAGCGTGGATGAAAGAGCTAGATGAATGCTTTGATCCTAATACTGCATCTAATCTGAGAAGTGTTAGTGTTTTATATAAACCTACATCATATAAGAACAGCAACTGTCCTGGTAAAGGTATAAAATATATAACACTCAGAGAGCTGAAAGAACATGGAAGTGCTTATTATATAAATAAAAACAAGCACATAGTAGACTTCTGCCTAGAGACTGCTACGCATTTTAGAACCAAAGGTGATCCTCATGCGAATATAGACAGATATATATCTTCATTAGAGTACTTTATCGAACTTGTGAGAGGATTACAATGCGAAGGTGATTGGTGTGCAGAAATTTCTGACGAGAATGTAGACCCTTCATTGGATGAAGATATTCAGAACAGCGGTATAGATACTCAGATTGAAGGCAAATACGTTGTCAAAGATAGAGAACTTATTCTAGCGCAAGTCAAGACCTACAGATACTTCATGAAGATATATACTCATATCAATGCAACATTGGATGCTGTAGATGAATATAGTGAAGAGCCTCATATCATTAAATTACAGTCTGTTACACATGAACTACATAGAATACTGGATGAGTTTCTGAGAGATATGTACCATGAACTGACGTCCTATACGAACACTGATTGTGTAACATCATGCAAAGACATATCATGCGTCCCCCATATTGATGTAGAAGAAGCTATATCCGTGATGATGCATCATATTGAATTATATTATAATATGGTTGACTTCTTCGGCGACGATTACTTATGGGATATGGATTGGGGAGATGATAATGATAAGAAACTCCCGATAACATCATAGATAATTTGGTGATTATATAATAAATCTAAATTCAATAGTTATGGATCAAATTAGACAAATTACTAATATATCAAGTCTTGCAGAATTAGGAGCTACCGTGCTACCTGATACTTCTATAGCATTACTTGATCATTTGCAGGAAAAGATTCTTGCTGATATTATATCTGCATGTGATATAGCACGTCTCAGCACAACAGATGTGTGCGATAACATATATACATTCTTGATCACTGGGGATGAACCATTTGATCAGTCATGGGATGGCGAGGTGAAGCACTTCGGTGTTAAAGATAATATATGGAAAGTGACTGTAAGTGAGAGCAAAGATCGCAACAACGTCATGAGAATGATGCATATCACTAACGTATCTAATGGATTCTTATGGGGTGAAACGTCTCTGTATCTAGAGGATGAATTTATTTATGCCAACGATGACGATCATTCATCTACTAAGATAAGTGCGGACTGTAGTCTATTGTTAACACAGATCTATAACAAGATCATGGCAATACTAGCCACACCGAAGACTATTCAAGAGTATAATAACTCAATATCGGATATTCTTCCAGATTACAAGCTGACATATTATGTCAAAAGATCAGATTTAAGAGATAACAATATACTCAGAATGCCTGTGTATATAGAAGATCCTGAGACTAAAGTCAAGGTAAAAAATATTTTGAAAGATAGTGCAATTCTGGATAATGAAGAGGCAGATAATTATGATGTTATCTATACAATCACTCCACGCCAATATGTATCTGCATGGTGTATAGCTCACAAGAGTAGTTCTTCTCATTTACATGCAACTAAATCAGAAGAGACGAATGATATTAGTGATGATGAATATTTCAGAAAATATAATTCTAAAGGTGATGAACTAATAGATATGCTGAAAGATGGCGGTTGGGATGATCCGTTAGTACTAAAGAAATGGGGTGAAGAACAATCGCCATATCATTGCTATGATGTAGTATATGCAAGAACACATTTGCAGCCATACGGCAAAAAACTGTACTACGCTAATTCCACTCATTATTACATAGACTTGTTCTTAACATCAATAATACCTCTACATGAGTCTATTGGAGACTTATTGTACATCATAGATGCATCTAAGTACATAGATATTCTTGATGAAAAAGATTACGTTCGTCTAGTACCTTCTTATGCTGACAAATACATGAGAAATTACAAACTAGCCGAAGGCCCATGCTATATAGAGCAACGACACGACCCATGTTTGATTCAGGATATACGTGATTGCAAATCTCTGATAAAGAAAAATGAATACTGTCCTCCAATAGTATCCACTAGAGAATTTATTATAAAATCAATACTACAAGAATCATGAAAGTAAAATATATTTCTGATCTACATCTAGGTAGAGAGTACTCTAATTTATTGGTACTCAAGTATATACAGGAGCATCCGACTGATGATGCAGACGTTCTTGTGATAGCAGGCGATCTATGTCCCATATTACGTTTGAAAAATTTTGCATCTTGGGATGATGTATTATTTAAGTTTATCAATTGGTGCCATAATAATTTTCAGAAGACTATAATTGTCCCTGGTAATCATGAGTTCTATGATGGCTCTGAATTGAGTGAATTTTCTGTGCATGGATACCGTCACGAGCTGACTGATAAAGTAATTATAACTAATAATTCTACTGAAATGATTGGCGATGAAGTATTTTTTGTATGTTCTACAATGTGGAGTAACGTGAGCGAGCAGAATATTCCTTATGTCAATTCATATATGAACGATACGAGGTTGATTCGCTGGCATGGTGAGAAGTTCAGCGCCGATAGGTTCCAGCTTGTACATGCTGAATGCCGCGATTCTATAGTAAGTGATCTGACTAATCTACGTAGAATGGGTGTTCCCTCATGTAAAATTGTAGTAGTAACCCATCACTGTCCAAGTGCATTGTGTGAGAACCCTATTCATAAGGGAGGTAGATTAACTACTGCGTTTATAGCAGATGACATGCAGGATATAATATCAGAATTTTCGCCTGCATATTGGATATACGGGCATACTCACTACAATAAAGATATTGATCTCTGTGATACACATATAGTATCTAATCAGATGGGATACAATCCTAAAGAATCTAATGATTTCAGTTTCGGTAAATGCTTCTTTATCTAATACATTAATAATTAAACGAAAAGATACCAACATGAATAAAAAAGTATTGATAGTACCTGACGTGCATGGAAGACTTTTCTGGAAAGATGCTATGTCTAAAATAGACGAAGTAGATCTGTGCGTATTCTTGGGTGATTATGTCGATCCATATGAATTCGAAGCAAATACTATATCAGGTTCAGAACCTGAGCGGCTTGTAGATAATGTGAAAGAGATTATCAAATTCGCAAGAGACTATTCTCCAAAAGTAGTTCTACTCTTAGGAAACCATGATGCTCACTATATATGTGATGCACTTTATATCAGGAGTTCCAGATATAATTCTGTAATTAAAAACGGATTGCTGCGTACTTTTGAACAGAATAAGGACCTCTTCCGTAAATGCCTAGCGTATAACGGCGTTCTGTTTTCGCATGCAGGCGTGACTAAAGCATGGTTGTGCTATAATGGATATACTGGGGATTTTGATAACATTAATGAAATAGCCTCTTTCATAGAAGGCAGCGCTATAGATGATACTGCACAAGTAGGACGTGCTAGAGGAGGAAATTATCCATCTGGAGGGCCTATGTGGGCTGATTTGGGCGAACATACTGGCAAAGATTTCTCTTTCCCTCAAGCAGTAGGTCATACACAATTGAGACAAACTGGTTCAGTTGCATGTATAGGAAATGTTACCTGTTATGATTCAAGAAGCATACATATTATAGAAGTATAGTATCATTCTTTTTGGGAATGTGTGATTATATCATTGAACAATTATTAATTAATTATGCATAATATGAACATGAAAAAGAAACGAATCGTTTCAGTAGAATCTGTTGGGGAGAGAGAAGTCTTCGATATCTCTACAACAGAAAACGTGTACATTACGGATAATGGTCTGATCAACCATAATTCTGGTATAGTGTACGGCTCATCCGTCATCATGAACCTGGCAAAGGCTCAACTGAAAGAATCTACAGAAGTAGTAGGTCAGCGTGTTATTGCTAAAGCACAGAAGAACCGTTTTTGCAAGCCTACTCCATGCGAGTTTGAGATTCGATTTGACACGTCGTTGAACCCATATAAAGGCCTGCAGGACTATGTTACATGGGATTCATGCGGTGTAGGAAGAGGCAAGTTCATCGATGAAAAGGAGTACAGCAAACTGACTGCAGCAGCTCAAAGCGCATGTAGACTATGTGCAGCAAACGGCCAATACTTCATGCCAAACAATGGTAGGAATATCTGTAAAGAAGATGGGTCTGTCTATCCTATCGATGATTTTTTCACTCCTAAGATCTTCACACAAGATGTACTGGAGAGACTTGATAAAGTAATTTCTCCTCTGTTCACATATGGCTCTAATGAAACGACGGGTCTCGCAGAACTAGATCACGAGGTAGATGAGTCTGAAGAAGCTCAGAACGAACTTAAAGCAGAAATGGACCGGCTATACGATGATTTTCCTCTAGATGAGAATTAACATATCATTGTAAATATAGTGTCAGTACGAAAACACGAGTAAGTGCTGGCACTATTTTTATGTTTAATTATAAAAACTTTTTTTGATGAAACAGAAATTTTCTAATTTCGAAATCGACACACCTAAAGGTGTCAAGATTCTTAACCCACGTAGTACAAAAGAGGAGACAGAAGCCCTTATGAATGTGTATTTGGGAACTGCAAGTTCCAAAGACATCGAAATTTATAAAGCGGCAGAATCTAATGGCTCTATTTTCCGTGATGAAGAAGGGTGCGTAGTTTTGATTGGCAACGACAGCGCGTACAACAGCCAAAAGACTGACATTGTGAAGGATGATTCATTTAACGAGGATCATTCTGTATGGGGCCATACTAAAGGCCAGCGAGGTGCTAAGCAGAAGGCTATGAAGAGCACTTTGTACACAATTTTATCTACAATTAAAAACAACACGCCTTTGAAGGCTGTCGTCGTTAGACATGACAAGGAAAACAACCGGGTGTATATCGATATCCCACAATATGAGCTCCGCAACATATTGCTATATCGCCCAATGTTTGACTATCGCGACGATATGTTAGACATGTACCCTATCGGAAGTAGCTTATATGTCTTCGCTGAGAATGACGCAACTGGTATCAAGATCTCTGATCATAATATGATCCCTGATATCTTTACTAGTATGCAATTGCACACTAAAGTCAAATTCACTGTATTCAAGACAGGTCCTCATGGATGCATTTGTGAGGCTGAATATGACGGAATCAAGTGTAGGGCATATGCAAGCGACATTGATAACACTATGCGAGTGGGTGACGTATTCATTGCTCCTATTGCATTCAATAAATCAGGCCTTACTGCAGTCCTCGATGCAGATCTGTGGGAAACATACACAAGCATTGTAGAAAAGGAACCTAAACGCAAGCTCACAGTATACTCAATTGCTCCTAGGGGCTATAAAGTATTTGAAACTGTTGTGGTAGACGGTGAGAAGAAGCGAATCACTTTGTTCGTTCCTCAGCGAGTTGTCAAAGGCCGAACTGACATATCTGTAGGCACTGAACTGGAACTAGAAATTGCTGAAGTCCGTCCAGAAAACGAATTGGTTATATTCAAAATCTAAAAGTATATGGCTAGAAAAACTACTAACATTGTAGAATCAGATGCTGCTGCTGTCTTGCAACAGCGACTGGGTAGTCCTGTACAATCTCCTGATACAGAAGGACCTACAAATGCTTCTGGTCCTATTACTGTAGGAGGGTGGACCAAAGTAGATAATGAGGACTTACCTACAAAGGGCAAGTTCTATCAGGAAGTATGGGTGAAGCCTTTCGATGTAAAGACTGTAAGAGAAGTATCGTCAGTAGATCCTAATAATGCACTTGCTACTTTGAAGAGTATGTGCGATATTCTTTCTAGAAATTGCTATATTATTGATCTTCAAGGAAATAAAGTCGATGGGTCTAATCTGAAGCGTGCTGATTCTCTGTCTGTGCTGTTGGTGATACGTGCAATCACGTATATTGACGACTTCAAGCTTAATCTGACTCAGCCAGCAACATGTAGCGTGTGCGGGAAACAGATCGAACAGATTGTATGCGATGGCGCGTCTATTTTAGAGTGGCCTGCTAAGTTCGATGAGATTGCAAGCATTGAATCAGATGGTACTATTGTGTATAAGAATTTCAGGTTCCATCTTCCATCTATATCTGAAGTGCTCACGTTCATCACTGTGCTGCTATCAGATGATCCGACTATGAAGCTTGACGAAACTACACGGAGTGATGCAAGTTCTCTCTTGTATATATGCCCTGTAGTCAGCACTACGTCACAGATGCACAAAGCAATTCTTGATGCAAGTACGTCTATGTACAGTATGAGCTTGAAAGATATTGCGGTATTCCGTAAATTTGTACAGTTCCTTGATAAAAACATAGGAACTGAGCCTACAATTAATACAGAATGTCCTCATTGCGGTGCTGATATAAAGATTCCCTTTTCAGTGGGAATCGCTGACATATGTCTTGCCACTGTTGAGGATCTCTGATCTTCGAGGACTAGACCGACTGCTAGTTATATGTATGAAAGAGCTCAACCAGAGTTTATCTGATGTGCTAGCATGGCCTTATCCGTTGTTCAGTGATATGATTGATGAGTATGTTAAATTGATGAAAGAAAGGGAAGAAACAGAAAAGGAGAAAGAGAAAGACTTCGATGCAGATATGCATTCTAAAATGTCTAGTATGCAGCGACAGTATTCACCTCAGGGGCTATCTAGCTTATCTAAAATGCCGAGTATGACAAACTTCCCTAGTCTGTCAAGTCTGAAGTTCTAAATTGAATGGGCCAACAATAATGAAAGGGCGTGGAGTTAATAGTTCCACGCCCTTTCTGTATTATGAGTGATGTTCTGTAATTGATTAATAACCCAATTTCAATTCATCAGCCAAGTTAGCGCTCAGCGTCAGTACAAGTCTAGCTGGATCAGTTGACGAAAAGTCTGCATCAGGAAGGCCTGATATCTTTAGTGGGACAATGTCTATCAGATCCACTACTCTCCAAGGTGTACCGTCTCTATCGCACTGCTCTATATGACCTTCTGCAGCATAGTCTACTTTCAAACCAAACTCGCCAGTATCTCTATTGTAAGACATATCGAACCAATGTCTGATTGTGTTGTAAATGTAGTTCTCGTGGGCGTTGTTCAAGTTCAACGTCAACTCTATCGTTATATCGAGAGATGTCTGTTCAGGAACACCTGCATATGTACGATCATGCAGGCCAGCTTTCTGTGTAACCTTATTCACTCCAGGATTCACACCTTCCAGACCTGTTATCTTATCGATATGCTCTTGAAGAAGTTCTAGATTCTCTCCTGTAGGTAGGAAAAGGCTAGCACTATTATATGCACCTATCACTGGTTCAAATTTCTTAATAGATGCAGTATAGTTTCTGTAATGATGTTTACGCATTGCCATTTCAAATATCAATTCATTAATATATTATTATTTACTCCTGTATGGCGAACATGTATATGATATTTTTGTGATTACATATATAAACAAAAATTAGTATAGTATGTCAGCATTAAAAATCACCGACGCATTCCGCATGTATATATCAAATGCGTGCCAGAATTACAGAAAAGGATGGCAATATATACAGAAGTATAATCTTCTGGACAACGCATATTTTATGAAATGTATATATGATAACGACATGGATCCTGAGAAATGTTTCTGTGCAGACATCATCGGTGAAGGATTCCCTCAAAGCGAATCTAAATGGAAGAGCATATTGGCTGTTATCAAGACGTTGGTGAGTATGCAAGAAGATGTACCTCATACAAAAAATAGTGATATCAACGCAGATACATCGCATGTAACAAAGGAAAACTCTTCATCAATAGAAATACTTGAAAAGCGAGTGCAACATCTTGAAAACAAGCTAGAACAATGTTTCTATGTAATTAATGAGTTGAGAGATATCATTCATACTATACAGACTCAATACAACGCTAGACCAGATGCACCAGATTTAGATGATAGCGTAGTGAAGATGGCAGATGTTCTCGGCGTAGAACGTAAGCATACTGATGAAGAATTGTCAGAAATGATTAATTCGAATATGGACGACTTTGAGCATATGGTCCGTACTGGGAAGAAACTGTATACTAGCAGCAGTGCCGGAGTTACGGATACCTATACAGTTAATACGGCGTCATCTCGTAGAGATAAAGACAGTGATATATCTGCAGAGCCTGATACTATAACATCTGTAGTATATGATACATCAGATCCCTCAACTACTAAGAGAGAAGTAGAACTCCGAGAAGCTAAAGAGGCTGCCGCTAGGGCTAAACAAGAAAAGGGTGCTCTTTCTAAAGAACACCCGAATAATGATGATGAAAGAAAACAGAGATGGATTGAAGCTGTCCGTAAAGATAGAATCCGTAGGGGACTAGGTGTCGATATTGCTGCCATACAGAAAGATGGCTTCGAATATGATGACCCTAATAATTCTATATTCAAATAGCTTACATTATCGTTCTTCTTCATCAGTAGTATGTTCAGAATTATCTGAATCTACCTTTTTGTCTGTGGTTGACGAGAATCTGCGCTCCGCTAATCCCAGGCCTAGCAGACCCGCTCCAGTAATCAAAACCCATTCAAGCAATGAGTTTATAGATGGAAACGTAGGATCTGTAACGGCCAGGAAAAGGATCACGCAGGTTGACGAGATAACACAAAACGCACCAGTTATTCTCTTAGAAGATAATCTCTGATTAGCTCCCGAGAACATTTCCCTTAGTATTCCCTTTCCCATATTAAATCAGATCATTTATATTTGTACTATTTACCTGCACACTTTTGATATCTTCAGATGTTTTGTTCTCGTCATTGAGATATACTGTCTTCTTTATAGAAAAATAAGTATATCCTGCAGACCCAGAAGGTATCTGTGTAGCAATAGCATCGTATCTGTTACATATCACTCTCCACGAGTCTATATCGTTGGCAAGATCAGGGTGTTTCAAGTTATCCACAACCATACAGTTATGAGAAACATTATCTATAATGGCCTTTTGTGCCTTGCTAGATGTACCGTTATTATAATAATTCAGTACAACCAACGAGTTCCCTGTTACTTCTTCAACAGTAGACCCTATATTATGATCTAATAGTATGGCATGCGCGTTTCTCAGGGATACATATTCTGACTTATATGTCCATGCATTGAACGCATGTTGGAACGTACTATGTGAAGTATTCCATATTCTCAGATTATCGCTGTCTTCTATATCCAAATAAGCACAGCGTTTTGCGAATACATCGTTTGAACGTTCTACTGTAGAATCAGTTGTCCATGTCAATATAATGTTATTACAATCATGTACGCATACATTATGACAATTGGATATATGCATAATTGGTAATATGAACAATGCATCATTATGAGAACTTACATTGACTATCTCATTACTGCTTATATCTATAGCAGGGAACTCTGTGGAATCATAATACATAGAATCTATTGCTTTGAGATTATCATTGCTGACCGAGCATATAGAACCTGTTATATTATTTGAAACAACCCACGGATCATAAGTTCCTCCCTGAAGGCTTTGTACAAATTCACCCGTTGTTCTTCTGAATGATATATCTGCATCTGATGTTTTCTTAACCGCGCAATGAATAAAATCAAAATCAGCAGAAATAGAATTATAATCGATTTGTGTAATGTACCCCTTCTTTAGTCGGCATCCAGTAGCTACTTCTGATTCTTCACGTGTCAGATAATATCTGCCCCACGAGCATACTCTGCCTTTTTCTCTAGTGTTGAAGCTCATATAAGCCCTCGTGTCAAAATGAGTTTTATCTGAAGGCTTCAAATATATGCTTATAGCAATATCATTATTGATAGATACGAATCTGGTATTGCTTTCAGCAGGTTCAAATGCATAGTCTGTGATATAATACACTTTATTGAGGAGCAGAGCACCTTTGTTTCTCAGAGACACAGCTTCGCTATACGTCACAGGAATAACGCTATCGTCTCCAAATACACCTTCATATTTTGGATTAATACATCTAGACCAGAATGAACTTTGTGTCAATGTTCCACCTTCATTGCTTCCGTTGTTAGACTCTACACATATGATTTCGAATATTGGACGTCCGCATTGTATATCGTCTTTCGTGAAATGTCCTACTTGGACATCTCCTACAAAGAGATTACATCCGAATCCATTCCAGTTGATATTCTCTTTAATTACGAATTGGAAGCTTTGGCCTCGTCTGAATTTGAAATTAGGGACGCTATTGAGATCTATAGAAAGCTTCAGGTCTGTATTGATTGGACCTCTTGCGTTGAGATATACAGGGAATATATTTGAGAATGTGGTAGGTGTGAAAGATGTGCCTTTCTGATTTGTGGTGAAGCCTGTTCCGTCAACGATATGATATCGCTGGTTCGCATTGTTAATAATATGCGAATCACTTGTCTTTCCCAAATATATGCCATCACCCGCCTGTATAGGGACATTTATATTAAGCTCGGGACCTGCTTCTCCATTCAGTATAGCCTGCATCTGCCTGTTTATATTAGCTATCATATTGAGCAGAGAATCTTTATCCTCAATAGCCAACATATAGTTATCAACATATGCAGACAATGCATCTAACTTAGCCATCATTGTAGCTATTGTTGTCCCAGTATCGCATAATGCCTTGAGGTTCTCTATATCGTCATACATATGCCCGATTGTATCGGATAAGCTCTTATGCTCAGACATAACCATTTGCATTCTAGCCAATGCGTCAGTGAACATACTCATTGCGAACGAATTAGCCTTTTCGTCTACCACAGTCTGTACCACAGAACCCGACCCCGTATTATCAGAATCTTCGACTATTCTTAAATTGATACGGAAGCCGAATGAGTTGCCTGACTGTACGATAGAACATCCAGCTGCATAAGCATATTTGCTAATAGGCTCTGCATTATTAGATGGTACATATATACCATAGAGGGAATTATATGAACGTTCACCGTCGCTGATCCCTAGATAGATAGCTACCGCGTTGAATTCAAAATCCCTGCCATCATATGCATAATCTTTGAAGCTTGCAGGCTGCCCGCTATAATCTTCCAAGTTGAAATTGATCTCATTTACATTATTGAACAATATCTCTTTGGAGCCAAATCGATTTGGTATATGCACGAATACTTCTGTAAAGTCTGCTGTTGGCGTGATCACATGATTAGTCATATCAATCTCTCCTACAGAAGTAACATTACCTGCTTCTACTAATCCTGTGAATGCATCTCTTTCAGTAAGAGTCTGCATAACTATAGACTTATCGCTATTGGTATATTCTGTCGTAGAGTTCACCATGTTTACAATGACCTCTTTCAGAGTATCTGGAGAAACGTTCAGGGTAGCAAAGTACTTAAATGTACAGCTGTATTCGCTGCTAGCTATGCATCTAGACAGCAGACGTACACCAGTCGGAGCCACAAACATGGCACCATTAGTGCCAAATGCTATATCTTCTATTTGCATGTCAATCTAAAGATGTTTATTATATGTATTTACCGTGAGAATGCATTAATTCACGTGTGATTATATATATGTCAATTTATTTAATATTTCATATTTTATATGGCAAAGAAAGAAACAAAACAGATCAAGTTGCCTAAGGTCAAGAATATCAGACCTTCTAAGGCACCTCAGCTGTCAACAAAAGCAATGGAGGAATCCTTGCTGAGTGTAGGGAACGTAAAAGAGAACTTTCCTAAAATCGAAGCTCTTCTTTTCAAGCTGACTGGAATAGCTCCGTCAGAAAACACTATTGACGCGAGACTACGATGTGCGTTCACATCAGCGAATGCAAAATCCGTTACGAAAGTAACTCCAAGCACGTTGAGCACAATACGACAGCTTATCGAAGCGAAGTTTAATCTAGTAATGTGCTATCCTATGGACTTGCTAGCAAAACATATTGATGAGCTCAGTGATGAGGAGTATGCATCAATATATACTAAAGAGGACGCCAATAATGTCGAAGGCGTCATCAGAACCAGCACTATTGCTAGTTTAGAAGCATTCCGTGCGTACGGTGTATTCACTAAAGAAGGCAAGAAATGGCCAGATTACTATGATGCAGAATATACCATGTGCGGTATGGCTGACGAATTGGTTGAATTTGCTGCTGCTACAGAAGAAGAGAAGTCTCACGAACTAGGCGACGTTCTATGGTACTTTATGGCTATCGTAGCATTTTGGGATGCAACTGATGAAGACATCAACACCATCATTGAAGCTGGAAAGAATGCTGGCAGCAACAACGAATACGACTATACCAAAGCATTCCACAAGTTCGTTAAACTTATGAGAGACGAACCTCATCTTATCGGAGATTTCTCTGTGATCACTCCAATGATGGCAGATGTATTCTGTACCCTTATCAAATATGCAGGAGGCATCGATAAGCTTTCTGAGGTTGCCCTTGAGAACATTGCAAAGATCCGAGACAGGATTGCTCGCGGTGTTGTGAGAGGTAGTGGTGACAATCGTTAATCTTAAAACGTTAAAAATGAAAGAGTTACTAATTAAGAAGCACGCACCTGTTGAGATTGCTGAGTCATTTTGGCCGGAAGCCGTCCTTAAATCGTTGACTACAGCAGACCATAATCTTGTGATAGGACCTCCTGGAACTGGCAAGTCTTCTACCATTCAGGCTTATTTGAAAGAGCACGGCTTTTCTTTCATTTATCTAAATGGTTCTGACAACCGTGGTCTAGACGCTGTCCGTACGACGATCCAGAACTATATCGATTATGATACTGTAGGTGGCAGTGACAACCGTGCGGTGCTAATCGATGAGATAGACGGCTTTACTCCGGCAGCATTCAATGCATTGCGATCTGTGATGGAGCATGCTAATGGCGTGAGATTCTTCGCTACAGCCAATAATGGAAGAGTTATTCCTGCTCCTATCAAATCTAGGTTTAATGTGACAGAGATCGACATAAACAATACTGAATTTAAACAGAAGTGGCTGCTTCGTATTCAGAAGATCCTGGAACTTGAAAATGTCACATTTAATAAGGATAACAATATGGCTCTCGCTCTGAAGAGCATATATCCTGATTTCAGAAAAGCATGCACTATACTGAGCCAGGCTATCAATGATGACAATGTTCTGGACTCTAAAACGCTGACTCAACTAGCTAATAATAATGACATCGTCACTGACGAAGAGGCTACGTTTAAGTGGTTGATGGGTTCTGCTCCTGATAATATCTATCATACTCTGCGGAGTCTATCCTCGTACGCAGAAATTATGCAGACATTCGCGTCACCATTTATCAACTGGCTCCAGCCGAAGCTAGATCCTCATAAATGGAGTGAAGTTGCCTTCAAGATCAGCGCCTCTTATGGACAACATATGGTACAGTATCAAGCAGCACCCGACCAGTTGTTAATTACTTATGCATACTTATTGACTGTGAGGGGGTATGTGCTTCAAGCAATGTCTAAGTGATAACTTTGCCTAATATTATACATCTCACTTATCTTTGAGCCAAGTGAGCTGCAGCATGGACTGATAGATTGATAAATATCTGTTCCATGCTGCTTTTGTTTACATATAGAAATAGAGAATGCTACAAATTTTGCAAGAAAGTCATAAAAAATATGAACTACAACGAAAATATTTATAATTTTATGACAGAAAACATGCAGATAGTTTGTTATGCGGATGTAAATATATTATTAATATCAGTACAGCAATGAGAAAATATTTTACATATAATGTGTTCAACATGAGTTCCTTTGGATTTCATGCGAATTTTGCTACTGCGACCAATCCGCAAAGAGCATCTATGACATCATGAACGCTACTGAATTAAAGATGACATACACATTAATATAAAAAGGTAGCACATAATACGCTACCTTTTGTTTTGTATAGGGGAATATTTCCAGAAATCGGATGATTATATAATTGAACGTAATAAGATAGTTCATGATAATTATCATGGTTCTGTTACGACGCCTTTTTAGCTCAGCTGGTAGAGCACGTGATTTGTAATCTCGGGGTCGTTGGTTCGAGTCCAACAAGAGGCTCATAAGAAATATAGATCTTTGACATGTTAAATTATATATAGTCCTTTCGTATAGCGGCTAGTACACAAGATTTTGATTCTTGGAGGAGGCGTTCGAATCGCTTAGGGACTACGAAATAATAATGCATGCGGGGTGGACTGGAGTAGGTTCCAGCTTGGTCTCATAAGCCATATAACGTGGGTTCGAATCCCAGCCCGCCACAATGATTCAGGGGGTGTGCCACATTGCTGTAGACACCATAATATAAATCCTGAAGGTTTGGAGATTTTACCATAAAATCTCCATAATGGATCTGTAGCTCAGTTGGTAGAGCACTAGACTGAAGATCTAGGTCGCGACAGTTCGAATCTGTCTGGATCCACATAAATATGGGGCTGTAGTTCAGTTGGCTAGAACGTCTGCTTTGCACGCAGAAGGTCGTGGGTTCGAGTCCCACTAGCTCCACATAAATGGGGTTGTAGCTCAGTTGGTAGAGCGTGTGACTGTTAATCACAAGCGCGCAGGTTCGAGCCCTGTCTGCCCCGCGCAATTGCCGCCTGACGCGTCTAGTACACGTAGATAGAGTATCTATAGGAGAGAAACATGCCTATACGCTCTGTTTTGTCGGGAAAGCATCTTAGCGGCTATGGAAGTTGGCTAAGGAGGCTTGATAGTAAGCCTTAACGGAACAAGTTGTTTTTGTGATGATTTCTATCACATCATCACTATGGATTGTTAGTTCAGTCGGTTAGAACGCATGCATCCCACACACAAAACATGCATGAGACACGGGTTCAAACCCCGTACTTTCCTCAGGTCTATTTTTAGATTATAACTAGGTATGGTGGAGTTGGTTAACACACCGCGTCCCAAACGCGGTGATCGGGAGTTCGAATCTCTCTACCTAGACATAAATTACATCGGGTTCATCTAGCGGCCTAGGATGCCACCCTTTCACGGTGGTCACATGGATTCAAATTCCATACCCGATACACAATAAAACTGTTGAAATATAAGACATAAGTCTAAAACAGTTCATATGGGTATTTTAGCTCAACGGTAGAGCGCCTGACTGTGGATCAGGATACGATGGTTCGACACCATCATTTACCCCAAGTCTGGTGCGATGTATTGGGGCGCGGTAAGCGATGATACGTAATATGCTACGACATCTGTAAGCCCGTGAAAAATGCCTCGGAGGGGGTGACTACAACCATGTATGAATAGGCATATATTAAGATATATGGAAGTACCACTGAGCAAGAGGTTCCAGTTAATACTGCGAGAAATCCTAACGCAGAGAACGTGACGACAGCGAATACATCAATCTATAGGTTGGCAGCTGGAAATAGACAGCAGAATAGGAAGTGTGGGTGAGTGGCTTAAACCGCATCTCTTGAAAAGATGAGGCCAGCAATGGTCCGGGGGTTCGAATCCCTCCGCTTCCGCGATAGGGCACAGCAACGTCAGCTGTGGAGATACGAGGGAGGGCAATAATGATACTAACTTTGTTTTATTCATAAATAATAATAACCTTGTCATCGGTGCCTGAATTATCTTACACAACCTCGTGCGATTACTGCGCACTCACTACGAAGGTATCGATGACTTGATTGACTTAAATTCCGTATCCAAGTTGATCCTCGTTAAGACTTTGGATATCTATATACCTTACATAAGAGAGCCTATCACGGCTCTCTTTTTTAATGGCTCCTTAGCTCAATGGATAGAGCACCAGACTTCTAATCTGATGATGATGGTTCGATTCCATCAGGAGTCACTTGTATTTTGAATCAATTTAGTACTTGTTTGGGAAACCCATGCAGCATCTAGTGATTATATATATGTAAGAGTTCATTGATATAATAAATAATATGTACCTGTAGCTCAGCTGGTAGAGCTCCTGACTTTTAATCAGGAGGTCGCAAGTTCGAATCTTGTCGGGTACACAATGATGTAATTTACTGAATTATTTATGCAATGTTGTTGGATGTATTGAAAAATATTCGTAATTTTACATCATAATAAATAAGGCAATCCTCACAAGAGCCAGAATGTTGAGGTTTAATATGGACAAGTTCATCAATGACGTTTATGCATGAACGAAGGCATGTTAGGTCGCACATTACGTAGGAGGCAGATGTAGGTCGAACGTATGATAACGGCATTGCCTTTTAAGGACCAATAGCTCAGGAGGTTAGAGCAACTGACTCATAATCAGTAGGTCGTAGGTTCAAGCCCTTCTTGGTCCACTTTATTATTAATGTTTAATTTTTCACATTTTATTAATTATGATGAAAATGAATACTCTGCTTGGCGTTACAGACCACGCACAAGCTGTTGCAAACAAAGAGGTGTCTGAATATACATCGCTCTTCAAAAACAAGGGTGGCCAATTCATTGGCGAGTTGAAAACGTATGAGCCGCACGAAGGTTACCCTGACAAGCCAGCAGAACACGTTAATCGCACTGTTGCCTCAACTGTGTCTGAGCAGTTCGACTATATGTTGAACGATAAAGACCCACACTGCGGTGCACTCCCTAAGTATTTGAAACTTCTGTTTCAGATTGAGGCCACCAATTCAATCGGTGCCAAAAGCGTTCCATTGATTGTAGACGGTGTAAATTTGGGTAATTTGACTGCGGTAGAGTTGATGCGTTTGAAGAACGTCCTCACATCAACGAACCTAGACGAAATGTTCAAGAACATCCCAGTCCGCAGCGACTCCAAGAGATGGACCCGCGCAGGTGGTGATTATTCGGACAGAGAGGTCTATGAATCGGATGTCATCCGCTCAGTGGATAGAACCACTATCAAGACCCAGGAAATCTTGAAGGACCCAAATATTGATCCATCTAACATTCCAGCAAATTACCGCTCAACCGTAGTTGAAAGGGCTCAGATTGTCGAAATGGCAGACCAGACCCGTCAGGAGTTCACAGGTGAGTGGTCACAGACTCAGAAGGCCTATTTATTGAGTAGAAAGTCATTGTTGCTTAACGCAGTAATTGCTGCTCTTAAAGAGGTTAACGATATCGAAGCATCTCCAGCAAATTTGGACGTAGACGCAATGCTGAAATATCTGTTCTTTGGTAACAAGGAATAATAAATAAGGGATAAGGCTATTGGGTTAGCCTTATCTCACAAATTGACTAAAGCTTTACTTTTACTCTTTACATTTAAGCTTAACAGTCCTAGAGTGTTAGCATTGAGTCAAGAGCATTACAGTATAGCTTTATTGCAAAGCCATAGCATGTTCGTGTAATTCTTCATGAATTGTAAACACTTAGGCGCGGGTTCGAATCCCGTCCTGCCCGCAATTTTTTTGATATTATATATGGGCAGGTGGTGAAGGGGTTAACACGGGTGTTCCACAGCTTTAGCATAACTTGCTATAAAGGCATTTGCACAATTCTACGGATATGCAGCAGGGATAGCTGGTATCCTAGGGGGAGTAGCTCAAAAGGGAGAGCACACGAATCTAGATCATGGAGTTGCCGGTTCGAGTCCGGTCTCCCCTGCAAACATGGCGTTAGACAAATTGGTAAAGTCACACCCTTTATTCTAGGTTGGGTGAATTTGAAGGTTCGAATCCTTCACGCCGTACAAATTTTAGATAATATATCGTAAGTATAATTAATATGAGTAGTAGTGCAAATATTGCTTTGAGATTGAGAGATCGTGATCTTGAAAGTATATTCCGTTCAGAGTGTGGCATGAGGGTACGTACTGCAGGCAAAAAATACCTTCAGGTATATGTCAACTTTGATGGTTATCCAGAAGGTGCTGGAGCAGATCTTCTTTCTAAGAACATGGCGTACGAACAAGCATTGGCATTTATTCTTGAGGGTGATCGCTCAACAGTAGAAGAGTCATATTGGGCACTGAATCACGACCATTGTCCACCTATTGCTGTGACATCACCTCAGCGTGAATATAATTATCTATATGTTCTGGAGGAAATCGCGGAAGGAGAGCCACTTAAAATTACATACATCGATAGAAGTGGTGATGCAACAGACTTGAAAAAGTATCTTGGGTAAATGTAAATAATATTCCATCGATGGTCTATATTGTGAGTACTCTTGCGATGAAATGACCTTCATGGAAATGTATCCTTGGTCTAATGGTAAGACGGCTGTCTCCAAAACAGCTAATCGAGGTTCGATTCCTTGAGGATATGCCGCCAGCATACTAACTACAGGCATGATGTGAGGTATGCATGCTTTCCACTTGTTGCCTGCAATGGAGGAAAGTACAGTTGCTAGTAAGTGTACCATATCATAGGCAGGTTCCTATGTCTAGCTCATGGTCAGTACTGAACAATAAAGGATGCACAAGAAGCTGACCAGCGAAGTAGCTCAATAGGTAGAGCACAGTAATTCATATACGGGAAGATTGCAGTTAGAACAAGCATGCTCGTCGTGATGTGCGACGTAAAGTTCAACTCCATTCAGCGAGAGCACCGTATCCTATATAACTGAAGATGACAGTTCGAATCTGTCCTTCGTTCATAATGTAACTTGTATATTTGTGTTTTGATTGAATGAATGCATATGTACCACATGAACATTACTCTAAAGGCGACTGTGTAGTTATTGATAGTACATGGGTTGTCAAAGGTTCTAAAACAATAAAAGCAAACGCGTCCGGTATAGGAATGTATGATTATCGCATATATACTATATCGAACGGTACTGTTTCTATAGACGTTCCAGAGTGGCTCATATTGGGCAAGCTTGAAGATGATGCATAGAAATGATCAGCTATGTACATCTTGACTATATAGTTAATAATTCAATAAGTATAAGTGTAGTATATTACAATAATGAAAAACTTTTTAATGATTTTAATAACAGTGTCTCTTGCTTTTTTTGCACACCATTTTTTAAGCTCACCATCGTATTCTGCAACTACAGAAATCACGGTAGACAATTTCCTTGATATTGCTAAAGCAGATCTTGCTACAGAGTCTTCGAAATCAGAAAACGTCGTGTTCTACGAGAGTCAAATCACATTCTCTAATTTCATTACATCAGATACTGTAGGTATCGAACGAGTTATGAATGTTATCCAGGATACTTCTATGTGCATACAGTTTCACCATCGTGGAACTAAAACATATATAACTAAAACACATTCGTATTGGCTAGAAGATATTCCTGTTAACTTGGATAGGTTGATTACATTGGATAGTGCTATTACTAGATTGAACATGACAAACGTACCAAAGCCTAAGACGCGTATATGTATATTGCGCAACGTCTTAGGACCGACACCTACAACTCCTGCTTATATTTTTGGAACGCATGGTACTGGATTCGTAAGAGTTGACGGATATACCGGAGAGGTTAGTACTATAGAATAATAAATATAGGGAAGCAATCAATACCATAGCGTTCTGATTGCTTTTCTTATGTCAGGTTGGCCGAGTGGTTAGGTGATGGTCTGCAAAACCATTTACGCAGGTTCGATTCCTGTACCTGACTCTTTATTTAAAATAATATATGCCATGATAGATATAGATAAACTTATTCTTTCTGCAACAAAAGAAAGAGACATAGCTAGGCGAGAGAGCTATAAGATGGTAAAGTCAAAGTTCCAGGAATGGAAGACTTCTAAGGAGAATGCTGGTAAGAAGGAGATGACTGATGCTGATCAAATTAAGATCCTCAAGAAGCTTAAAGCAGAATACGAAGCAGATGCTAGTATGTATCGTACAAAAATGTCGGGCCAAGACATTGCAAAGCAATACGAAGAAACTGCAGTTATTATTGGCGAGCTTATCCCTGCCGAAGCTAGTGAAGCAGATATAGAAGCGTATATTAGCGAGATAGTTGGTGGTTCAAATATGCAGTTGAAAGATGTGATATGTTCTACTAAAGCGAAGTTCCCTTCGACTGATGGTAAGATCATAGCCACATTGGTAAAGAAACATTTCTGATATATAGACAAAAATGATCAAGGCTATCTTGTATGATAGCCTTTTGTTTTATATCGTAAATAATTTGTATAACGCTACTCCATGTGGCTTTAACTAAAACAGATATGATAGTAGATAATTTCGAAGCATTTGAGAAATGCATTATGAATTTCCAAACAGACGATTCTGGAGATCCTTATATTTACCAGATTGACCTAATTGAAAGGAAGAAAGACGGCGTGGATTGTATTGGTAGCAAAAATAGTTCGCGCCGTGTAGCATCTTTCTACCCTGAAGATATAGAACAGTGGCAGAAATACAAGAACCGTATTAAAGAGATGTGCACTAGCCGACCAGGATTGAGAGCTTACATCAACCCATCTAGAAAGAAAGCATCTAAAGTTCTACTACATTTGAATACATTAATAGCCAAACGTTTATATGACAAGGCATATACAGGACTGAGCAAGTTGTACCCTTCTGCTATAGCATCATGCAAGCCATACAAACAGGACGCATTGTGGGTTCTTGACGTAGACGCGGATGATCCATTTTCTTCAGATGATATTTTAGAATATTTTGAAAGCGAGGGTCTTTCTTCAGTCATAGTTACATCATTATCTTCTAAGAGTGGCTGTCATATAATAACGAAGGCTTTTGATCGACATAAATTTGACGAATGGCTAAATAATAAGTGGGGAGGAAAGAAAACTGGTGAATCTATAGTTCATATCAATTCCCTTACTAACCTGTATATCAATACAGGTATATAAAGTTTCCTAAGATCATACTTAATTCATTTATATTATTATGTTAGTATTGCATAGTGTTTCATTGGCTGCTCTTTTAGCAGTCTTAATTTATGTAGTGTGTTTTATTTGCAGATATAGAATCATTCCACAAAGCCTTTCTGTTACTGCAGAGTATAATGGTCGATATATATGGTGGCAGATAATGATATGTACTGTTATGGGCTGGCTGGGGTATTGGATACCTACTGTGTATGATTTTAACACATATGGATATTGGCCCATTTTGGCTTCAGTAGGAGCGGCTGGATTGGCATTGGCAGGATATTATTCATATTCGCCAGATGAAGAGTCCAAGCATGATATGATGATACATAAGATAGGGTCTTTTTCAGGCGCGGTTCTCGTATGTCTGTTTTATGTAGCATGTTTGCATTGGTGGGCAGTACTATTTATATTGGCCATATGTGCTTTGTTAGGTCTTATCGTTCCAGGATGCAGATACGACGCTCATTATACTAGAGGTTATTCAATAAGCAACTCTATTGTCTTCTGGGAAGAGATTGGTATCATTGGCATTATAGGATTCGATATTGTCAATAGATTCATATCTTGTTTCTGATTAACAAATATATAGATGCAGCCATGTTCCTATACATCCTGCATCTATATTTGTAAATATACTATTAATAACAATTGATTATGCACACATGAATATATTGCACTTTAAGGAATGGCTTTATGTCCACGGTGGTTATAGACATACTCCCAAAACTAAAGAAGAACTATTGGATGCCATTGAAATCGAAATAAAAAAGCAAGGTCCTCATGCAAACCTAGGGTATATTGATGTATCAAAGGTGACAGACATGAGTGAATTATTTATGAATAGAGAATCATTCGATTGTGATATTTCAAATTGGGATACGTCAAAAGTAAAAGACATGTCCAGAATGTTCGCTAATACTAAGAACATAAAGGTGGATCTATCAAGTTGGAACGTTTCTTCGGTCAAACATATGGACGGTATGTTTGAACGCAGCGATTTCACAGGTGATTTACATAGCTGGAATGTCTCTAATGTTGTCAGCATGAGAGGAATGTTCATGTATTCTAAATTCAATAGCAATATTTCGGATTGGGATACTTAT
>Ga0256407_10001056_pt1 | contig 61256 bp, 56 predicted proteins | sample RumenRJG_04DNA_FD_193489 | JGI IMG/M metagenome (GOLD analysis project Ga0256407, IMG submission 193489) | Bovine rumen microbial communities from Lethbridge, Alberta, Canada - RJG_04 | ecosystem: Host-associated > Mammals > Digestive system > Stomach > Rumen | place: Canada: Alberta... | reverse complement strand
CACCTCATTGTATTATTCCATTTGGGATAAAGTGTAAGGTAAATATGAACGAACAGACTATTATCTTTAATCAATAAAATCACATAACAAAGGTTCGTAGCCCTCTATGCCAAGATAGATGTCGTCTGATGGAGAAACATGACTGAAAAACTGAATCTTCTTCTTGAGTATCAAAAAATACCTCAGGAAGAAAACGGTGAATGGCTTAGAAAAAATGGTCTGCATGAGGAACATCTTGCAATTTTTCAACAGGAAAGGTAGCAGGTTGCATAGATTTTAACATTTTAAATCTGTTGAAATTTTGTATTGATAAAACAGTGTGATTTAGTCCTTGTTCTGTGCAAGCAGTTTTTATTTGAAATTGAATTATCCTATGAAAAGTTTTGTAAATTATGCTAGAATCGTATGGGGATTTTAATGGAAATGCATGCATGATATATTGATTATGGAGAAATTATGACAGGATACATTCATCAATTAGAAAGCTTTGGCTGTGCCGACGGACCTGGCAGCAGATTCATCATATTTTTTTCTGGCTGCCAGATGCGCTGTCTTTTCTGCCACAACCCTGATACATGGAACATGAAGAAGGGGAAGGAATATACTTCTGATGAACTTTTACAGGAAGCCCTTTCGTGCCGCTCTTACTGGGGAAAGAAAGGCGGAATTACTGTTTCGGGCGGAGAGCCGCTCCTTCAGATTGATTTTTTGCTGGAACTTTTTACCAAGGCCAAGGAAAAAGGAATTAATACTTGTATTGATACCGCAGGCGGTCCTTTTACGATGGAAGGAGCGTGGTTTGAATCATTTAAAAAGCTTATGGAAGTTACAGACCTTCTTTTAATGGATATAAAGCATATTAATGATGAAGAGCATATTAAGCTTACAGGACAACCAAGGGAAAATGTCGTGCAGATGTTCCGCTATTTGGACGACATTAATAAGCCGATTTGGATCCGCCATGTACTCACACCTGGAATTACGGATAATGATGAATATCTTACGCAGACAAGGGATTTTATAAGGACGCTTCACAATGTTCAGCGCGTAGAAGTTCTTCCGTATCACGGACTGGGCGCAATGAAATATAAGGATTTGGGAATTGATTACGTCCTTAAAGATACAGAAAGCCCGACTGTAGAACGCGTAGAAAATGCAAGGCGCATTCTTGAAATAGAAAAGTACGACGGCTGGAAAAAATAGGTTCCGGCTAAAATAAAGGGGCTGACTTTTTGTCAGCCCTTTTTTATCAATTCAGCTTGAACAGATTTTCTGCATTTTTCCACATTAATTTTTCATAATCGTTTTCAGAAATCAATGTCTGGAGCTTTTTGAAGTATTCCCTGTAAATGGAAGGTTGTCCCCATTTGTTTTCTGAATAGGTATCCAGTCCGTCTATAGGCATGTCCGAGCCGAACAGGAGTTTTTCACTTCCGCATTTTTTTATGAATTCTACTGCACTTTCTATTGGAACCCACGCTGTATCTGCATAAAGGTTAGGAAGTTTTGAGCACAGTTCAATGGCTTCTTTATTGTCAGTGCCAAGTCCCATATGTGCCATTACAAATTTTACGTCCGGATATTTTTTTGCAATATCGTAGACGTGGTGGCAGGCAGAAAAATCATCTTTTGCAGTGTGTGTAATAACCGGCAGTTCCAGAAGCTGGGCAAGCTCAACGTAAGATTCTACTTCTGGAGAATCAAAGGAAATTGCTGAATGAAACGGATGAACTTTTATTGCTTTTACAATATCCTGGTGAACCTTAAGCAGGTATTCAAGTTCGGCTGAAGGCTGTTCAAGATGAGGTTTTACCCAAATGGCAGCAAATATTTTACCCTGGTTGTCTTTTGCAAAATCGATTGTTTTTTTTGCAGAAACAATCATTGGAATCTGTTCTTTTTCAGGGATTGGATTCTGCTGTGCATCAAATTCTGCACCCTCGCAGTTTGAAACAATTGCCTTTGAAACAGAATACTTTTCCATTGCAAGCAGGACGGTTTTTTTATCAAGCTTAAAATTTAAAATCGAACCAAAATGAACATGACTATCAATAATCATTTTTTCTCCCCCTGTTCTGATCAGAGAGTGCTTTTTTAAATCAATCTTTAAGGAAAGTCAGAGAACCTGTCTTTAAGTTCCCTGATATCACTCTGTTATAATTATAGCATATATCTGTCGGATATAAAGATTTATATTTAAAAGTTCCTGCAATTATTTGAATCTGTAGCCGATTCCGATAAACGGTTTTACTGCAAGGTCGGCACATGATTCTGAATCTGATGTTGTGGCAGTTGTTTTTTTGTAGTGTGCATAAGGTTTTAATAAAATTGTTTCGTTTTCAGATTCCAAAGATGACCAGTTGTAAAAATTAAGGACGGTTTCCAGACCTGATGTAAGGTAAAGCCCGTTGCTGAATACAAAGTCATATTTGAATTTAAGTCCTGCGCCGATTTTTACTGTGTTCAGGGTATATTCGCCAGTTTCAATCTTAATGAAGTTTCTGCTTGTTCCCCAGCCAAAGGAACTGTATTTGTTTTCAGAGTAGGTCAGGGAAAATCCTGGTATTACAGAAAACATTGAATGTTCTGTCTTTACCGGAGAAATTACCGGCCCTAAAAATGTACTGAATGAGTACCATGAATCATAGTTGGACTGGGTTACATAGGCATCATCTGTTTTATTTATAAGCGGATATTGATAGCCGGCGGAAGCGTGCAGGCCCCAGAGTTTTGAAAATTTGAATGTAGCGGATGCATCAGACCCGATTGCGCTCTGAAATTCATAGCTTGTACCGCTTGGCGGATTCAGGTTGAAATTAAAAAGCCCGTAAAAGTTTCCGTCAAGAAATATTTCCGGTCTTTCTGCAGAAAATGCAGAAAACGAAAGCCCTGTTACTAATGCAGCTAAAATAATTATTTTTTTCATACGGTTATGACTCCGTTTTATATATTTTTATAGTAGAAAACTTTCTGACAATGAAAGGTTACGATTAAAATTACAACAAAACAGACAGGTTTTCAATGAGGTAAAAACTATCTGTTTTGCAGGGTGTTCGTTCATTTTACACAGATATCACCAACATTAGATTTAAGATGAATTCTCTTTTTATTGTTTGTTCCTGTTGATTCATAATTTTTGCTGTATTCTCGTCCTGCAATAGAAATGTCGCCTGTGTTTGTACTTGCAGAAACTGAATAATCTGATATTGAATCAGACATTTCAATATTTAAATCTCCAACGTTTGTTTTACCGTTCAAAGTGATAAATCTGGAATCGGAAACATTAAGATCTCCGACATTTGAACAAAGTTTCAGTTCATAAAATTTAAGCCCGTAAACATTAATATCTGAAACATTTGTTTCAACATTCAGGTTGTAAAGTTTGCAGTCTGGAACAGTAAGTTCAACAACGCTGGATTTAGAATTATTTTTGAAAAAATTATGCATTTTAGAATCCTGAATAATTTCTAAAGCGCCGTCCACAATTTTTACTTCAGGCTTAGAATTCCTGTATTTCAGAAAAAGTTTTGCATTTTCTCCTTCCTTTACAGTAACATCCATTACTGCGCCGGAAATTCGGATTTTAGAAAATTCTTCGTCAAAATCTTCATTGAGGATAAAAGTTTCGCTGTTATCTTCAATATTAATTATAGAAGGAAAATCTTTAATGTAACTGCGGATTTTCTTTGTTCCATAAACGCTACCGAATACCAAAAATATAATAAAAGCCAAAATTGCTGTAGTTCTTATGATATCAAGGGCTAGACTTGCTTTTTTAGAACTTTTGGTTTCTGATTCAGATGGTTTTTCCGTGAACTCAGGTTCTTTGTACCATATTCCGTCAGATTCAAGTCCGCATAGTTTTGTATAAAAGCCGTTTAGATGGTCAGCATATTTTTTGCAGAAAATCCCGCAGGAAAGAACAAGAAACAGGGCGCTTAAACGGAATTGCGCATAATCTGTATTCTTTAATAGGAACAAAGGAATTATGCAGAGTACGCAGAGACCGTTTCCAACTGTCTGGAATCTGACAGTTTTCTTGAAATCTTTGTTTTTTTGGCTGTTTACAAAAGCTTTGCCGGAATTTCCGAGAGAACATTCGCTATTATCAATTTTTTCCCATTTTGAAAAACCGTAAGAAAGATATTTTTCAAGGGCACAGCATAATGCAATAAATACAATGAACAGCACAAAATTCAAATTCCATTCTTTTATTTTAGAAAAAAGGCTTGAAACTCCAAGAAGAGCCATGGCAGGGTAAAGTGCCGACAAAACAGAACGTTTTTTTGCGTCCTTTAAATATTCTTTTAAAGTTTCAAGGGAAATTACCTGTTTTTTAGAAGAGGATTTCTTTTCATTGATTTCTTCATCAATTCCAAGTTCTGTAGCTAGCTCTTCAAGATTACCGAATTCCCGGATTACAGTTCCGATAGCCTCGTTTTCAGATTTTCCTTCATTTTTTAGTTCTTCATATTTATCTTCCATCATGGAAAGAAGTTCTTGCTTTGCCTTAAGAACTTTTCCTGTCTGGGGAAGATTTCTAAACATTGATTCAATATATTCTCTTATTGTGTCCATAAACTACTCCTGAATAAATTTTTCAACTACTTCTTTGGTAAGGTTCCACTCATCACATTTTTCTTTATAATAGGCTTCGCCGGCAGGGGTTATTTTGTAATATGTCCTGCGCTTGCCGTTTTCAGCTTCTTTTGAATAAGATTCAACATACCCGTTGTTTTCAAGACGTGTAAAAGCTGAATACAAAGTTGTTTCCTTTATAAGATACTTTTCATCCGTAAGTTTTTTTATGTCTTTTGAAATTTCATAACCGTATGAAGATTTTTGTTTCAAAAGATATAAAATCATTGTGTCATTGTAACCGCGGATTACATCACTGCTGATTGATACCATTTGCTCTCCATTTTTTTTATACTACGACTTACATAGTACGATTGTCGTTACTACGACTGACGTAGTTAATATAACAGTAAGTTTTTTATATGTCAATGAAAAGATAGCGTTTACGACGTCTTTTCATTGAGCAGCAGGGCGGTTTTCCTGTATAATGAGTCATTATTTTTTCAGAGGTATTATATGTCAAATATGAATGTAGAAATCTTGGACAGCACTTTGCGCGATGGAGCACAGGGAGAAGGAATCAGTTTTTCGGTTCAGGATAAAATTCACATTTGTCAGGCATTGGATGACCTTGGAATCGGCTTGATTGAAGCTGGAAATCCTGGAAGCAATCCTAAGGATATGGAATTCTTTCAGGAAATGAAAAAGATTCAGCTTAAGAATTCTAAGCTTGCAGCTTTTGGTTCTACACGCAGAAAGGATATTAAATGTGCAGAAGACGTTAATCTTCAGAGTCTTCTGGCTGCCGGCACTGAATACGTTGTCATTTTTGGAAAAAGCTGGACATTCCAGTTACAGACATCATTAAAACAACTCTTGAAGAAAATCTTGCCATGATTAGGGATACCTGTGCCTTCTTAAAAGAAAACGGCCGTCATGTTGTATATGATGCAGAACATTATTTTACAGGCTACCTTGCAGACCCTGAATATGCTTTAAAATCTCTTGAAGCTGCCGTTGAAGGCGGTGCAGAAACTCTTGCTTTGTGTGAAACTAAAGGCGGCTGTATGCTTAAGGACTGTGAAAAGGCTGTTAAAGCCGCGGTTGAACGCATTGGTAATCGCGCTGTAATCGGTATTCACACACATAATGACTGCGGACTTGCAGTTGCTAACAGTCTTGTTGCTGTTGAAAGTGGTGCGCGCCATGTTCAGGGTACTTTCCTTGGCTTTGGTGAACGAACTGGTAATGCAAACCTTAGCTGTATCATTCCTGACCTTCAGCTTAAGATGGGCTACAAGTGTATTGCTGAAGAAAAAATGAAGGAACTTACTGATATTGCTAAGCGTGTTGCAGAAATTACAAATATCGCGCTTAACAGTCAGCTTCCGTTTGTTGGTGGAAGCGCATTCAGTCATAAAGCCGGAATGCACATTGATGCAGTTCTAAAAAATCCGGAAGCTTATGAACACATTGCGCCTGATGCAGTTGGAAACGAACGCGTATTCCTTATGAGCGAAGTTGCCGGACGCGCTACTATTATAGAAAAGATTCAGAAAATTGATCCTACAATTACAAAATCAAGTCCTTGTGTTGCTGATTTGGTTGCAAAAATGAAGGAACTTGAATTTGAAGGCTACCAGTTTGAAGGCGCTGACGGTTCGTTTGAACTTTTGGCACGCAAGGTAATCGGCCGTTACAAGCCGTTCTTTAAGCTTCATTATTACCAGACAAACGGTGTAAATCCTCGTCCAGAAGAAGGAGTTTGTGCCTGCGCTCAGATTAAACTTGAAGTAGAAGGACAGATTGAAGTAACTGCCGGCGAAGGTGACGGTCCAGTAAACGCTCTGGATATCGCGCTCCGCAAGGCTTTAAGCCGCTTCTATCCGGCTGTAAATCAGATTCGTTTGATAGACTACAAGGTTCGCGTCCTTGATGGAAAGAGCGCAACCGCAAGTAAGGTTCGCGTTCTGATTGAATCCAGCGACGGCAAGAACTCATGGACAACCGTTGGCGTTTCAAGTGACGTAATGGAAGCCAGCTGGCTTGCCCTTTGTGACAGCTTTGAGTTCAAGCTCATAAATGACATTGAAAAGCATCTTGGAAGATAGTTCTTTAAACCGGATTTATTTTGGCACGATTATGCCGCCAAAATAGTCCGGTGTGTTATTAATGTCAGTTATAACAAACCCTCGGAAAGTAACCAGAATATAGGTTCCGTCTGGTTTACGCACGCGGTAAGAAACCGGATGAACTTCAAAATGATCGACCAGAATTTTTTTCATTACGTTCCGAAATTCGGGTAAATCATCTGGATGAATAAATTTTCCCCATATTTCATCTGCTGCATACATGTATTCGCTTTTTAATCCAAAATCATCTACAAGAGAAATGGCCCATCTGGAAAAATCATGTTTCATGTCGTTCAGGAAAACATAGCCGTCTCCTGCAATTGTAAGGTAAGATTCAAACAGACCGTCCAGCATTCTTTTTCGTTCTTTTGTAATAGGCGTATTTTTTACGGTCGTTTTTTGTGGAATTTCCGTTGTAGATTTCAGTTCCCTTTTATTTTCATACATAAGGCTGTCGGCACGCTTAAACACATCTGAAAACGTCCTGTCCCTTTCCGGGTCGTAAACTGCAAGGCCGCTTGCAACAACAGGTCCGACGCGCGTTTTTTTATTTGTAAGGGATTCTTCCCTTAATAAGGCAAGCAGTTCTTCCCTGTTTTTATAGTCATTGTCTTTCAGCAAAACTATAAATTCATCTCCACCGATTCTGAATACAGGGCTATGCTTAAAGACTTCGCAGAGCATCTGGCTGGCTTTTTGAATTGCCTCATCTCCAAAAGAGTGTCCTCTTGTATCGTTTATGGTTTTTAAGTTGTTTACGTCGCACATGACAACTGCAAACATCTGCGTGGATGCGTTTTTCATTATTCTTTTGTCGATGAGCAGGGATTGTTCTGAAAGTGCTTTCTTGTTTTTGATGCCGGTTAATTCATCCCTGCGCGCCATTCGTTCTGCAGACATAAGATTATATTTTTGTTCGGCTTTTTCAAGGAATTCATTTTCTGTATTTACAACACAGCATAGAATGTGTTTTTTATCTTCGCATATGATGATGATGTGCCTGATGTGTATAGTTTTCTCATCAATGATTAAACGTATGGGAATAGAATGGGGACTTCCGTTTGAAATCAATTCCTGCAATTTTTTTCTGTCATAGAGATTCAGGATTTTTTTCAAATCATTTGGATGCACAAATTTATGCGCGGTCACTTTTGCAAATTTAAGGAATTTATTTCCTGATTTTTGATGAGGAATGTCCTTAAAAAGCCTGGAGGGTAAAAACTCCATAAACAGTTCGGATTCGATATCAACATAATACATGCAGTCATAATAGTCGGATAAAGCTATTGATATCTGATAAAAGCCTGTAACATCAATATCCATATTCTCTCCTATTTTTAAGTATAGCATAGAATTCTGTAAAACAAAATTTTTTTTACAGAAAGGTGTTCATTAATTAAAAATCCCTCTTCAATTGAATATAAAGGCTGAATTCGCTAGAATTAGTGCAGAGTAGAAAAATTAATTAATAGAGGAAATATAAATGGAAAAGACTATTGCTTTGATTCCTGGCGACGGAATCGGTCCTGATGTAGTTGCAGAAGCAGTTAATGTTCTTGACGCTGTTGCAAAAAAATTCGGTCACAAATGGAATTACACTAACGTTTTGGCCGGTGGTTGTGCTATTGATAAGTTTGGACACCCACTCCCACAGGAACAGCTTGATATTTGTCTTAAATCTGATGCAGCTTTGCTTGGTGCAGTAGGTGGTCCTAAGTGGGATAATCTTCCTTCTGAAATCCGCCCTGAAAAAGCTTTGCTTGGTATGCGCGGTGGCATGAAGGTATTTGCTAACCTTCGTCCTGCAGTAATGTGGAAACAGCTCAAAGATGCTTGTCCACTTAAAGACGAAATCGTAGGCGATGGTCTTGATATCCTTATCGTTCGTGAATTGACTGGTGGTATCTACTTTGGTGAACGCGGAACAAGCGAAGACCAGAATACTGCTTGGGATACAGAAAAATATACACGCCCGGAAATTGAACGCATCGTTCGCATGGGATTTGAATATGCTATGAAACGCCAGAAGAGACTCTGCGTTGTAGATAAGGCAAACATCCTTAACTCATCACAGCTCTGGAGACGCGTTGCAGAAGACGTAAAGAAGGACTACCCAGAAGTAACTCTTTCTTACCTTTACATCGACAACGCTTCTATGCAGCTTGTTCGTAACCCACGCCAGTTTGACGTTATTGCCACAAGCAACATGTTTGGTGATATCCTTTCTGACGAAGCAAGCCAGATTACTGGTTCTATCGGTATGCTCGCTTCTGCTTCTTTGGGAGATGGAAAAGGTCCTGGACTTTATGAACCAATTCACGGTTCTGCTCCTGACATTGCAGGTAAAGATTTGGCTAACCCATTGGCTACAATTCTTTCTGCTGCTATGCTTTTGCGCTACAGCTTCGGTCTCGAAACAGAAGCTAAGGCTGTTGAAAAGGCTGTGAACGATGTTCTTGACGCTGGATGGCGCACAGGTGATATCGCAGGAAGCCACATCGACGAAGTAAAGGCTGCTGGAAAACTCGTTGGCACAAAGAAAATGGGTCAGCTCGTTGTTGAATACTTGAATAAGTAATACAGTCAGTTCTGTCTGTTTTAATGCCGGTTGCATTGTGCTTCCGGCATTTTTTTTGAGAGTGGAACTTTTTTGTATCACGTAAGGCATATTGCAATCAGACTGTCATTTAGGTTAGTATTTTTTTATGAGACACTTTATATGCCTGCTTTTGATTTTTGTCTTTTCTTTCTATGCATTTGCGGAGGGTTCAAGGGTTTCTGCAGTACGCTTTGAAGGTCTGAAAAAGACAAAGGAATCCTATGTTCAGAAACTGCTTGAAAAATATGCGGGCATGGAAGAAGAAAATGTAGATATAAAGGAAATAGAAACTTTATTGCAGGCGCAGGGACTGTTCAGCGAGATAAACGTCTCTCTTTCTTCTGAAGGTGAAGAAACGCCGCACACTGTAATTGTCATAAAGGTAAAGGAAAAGATTACGTTTCTGCCGCTCCCGTTTGCTTCTTATTCAAGTGACGGATTTATGGGCGGCTTTATGCTAATGAATATGAATGCCTTTGGAAAAAAATACACGCTTGTAGGCGGCGGTATTTTCAGCCCTTCCGCACAGACTGGTATGCTGGCATTCGCTAAGCCGGCCGTAGACATGCAGCACCCCGGCTTTTCCTTTTATACTTCGCTCAGCCGCAAGAACCTTGAATTCCTGAATTTTGCCGGCGACACGGTAATGGAAAATAAATATTTCACGGCCGCCGCCGATCTTTCTGTAAGCGAAAAGCTTCTTCCGTTTTTTACATGCAGCATCGGCTCTCATTTTGATATGGCAGATGTCCTGGAAACTGATGAGTATCCTGTTTTATATCAGTGGGCGGGAACAATGTCGTTTTTCCTGCAGAATGTTAACTGGAACGGCTGGTATCTTATTTCTCAATCTGCCAGTCTTAAGGGAGAATTAGGCTGGTCGTCGGAAGACAGGCTTATCGGTGGCGGTTCGTTCAAAGGTGAACTTCAGGTGCCTTTTGTCCCTAGGGTAAGGGGAATTCTTTCCGGTGCAGGCGCATTTACTTACAATCAGAATGAGGTATTCAGGCTTTCTAAAAGTTCAGGAGCTTCTGCCATCCTTGATTCAAAATTCAGGACAGATTTCATAGCGGGAACCGGTTTTACAGTCGAAGCTGCCTTGTTAAAGCGTAAATTCGGAACTGTTTCTGTCTACGGCTCTTATGAATACGTTATTGTGCATGATTTTGACGATACCTTTAAGTCTTCAAATGGTCCGGGCTTTGGCGGAAAGCTTTATCTTCAGCAGGTGGCTTTCCCGGCTGTTGTAATGGGAGCAGCATATAACATCAAAAGAAATAAGTGGCAGTATGTAATTTCTGTTGGAGTTAATTTCTGATAAATAAGTCTTTTTCCTTGCGAACAAAGCAAATTCGAATTAAAATATATTGTATGGATGAGTCAATTTCAAAGAAAAACGGTCTAGTGTATTCTGATGAAGAAAAATGCGTTGTCGGCATAGACAGTGCATCATCTGAATTTACTGGAACTGTTCCTTACGGACCAAAGCGAATAGAAGAGGAAGCATTCTCCTGCAGCTCTTTAAAGAATATTGTATTGCCGGAATCTGTTGAATCTGTGGGCGCAAATCTCTTTTGTAATTCAACGGAGCTGGAATCAGTATGTCTTCCTGCAAATTTAAGGGAACTTTCTCCTTTTATGTTCTGCGGCTGTAAGGCTCTTTTAAAGGTTGAAATGCCTGTAGAAGTAGAAGATTTTACTGAAGGTCTCTTTGCTGAATGTTCAAGCCTTAAGGAAATTCCGTTCTGTAACGGTGTAAAGACTCTTCCGGAGGGCGTTTTTGACGGATGTACTTCTGTAACGACAATGGTTATTCCGGACAGCGTTACAAAAATATGCAGCAATGCAATTGTAGGCTGTACAAGTCTAACGACGATAGTTCTTCCAAAAGAACTTGTTGAACTTGAAGATAACTGGATGAAAGACTGTCCGAATGTTAAGCACATCAGGATAAGCGAAGATAATCCGAATTTCAAAACTGACGAAGAATGTCAGGTTCTGTACAAGAAAAATTCCGGTGGAATTGATACAGTCCTTATGAGAATCGAAAACAAGGATGAAAGTTCAATTCCTTCGTTAAAAGAGGATATTGAAGAAACTCCGTCTATCATCTCTTATGATGACTCAGAGGATGAAGTTACTGAAGATACAGAAATCATTTTAAGTGATGATGAAAAAATTGAATCGTCTGCAGATAATGAATCAGATCAGACTGATAATGATATGCAAAAAGTTTCTGGGGGGGCTGAAATGACAACAACAGATTCTACTGAAAAATCAATGGAAGATAAACTTGCCGAAATTCTTGGTCAGAACAAGATGTATGATGAAGGCAATTTCTCTATTATGGATATTCCTGAGGCAACAGAAGAAGAAATTGAAAATTCAAAACTCGAAAGCAGGGGAGAGGAAGAGTATACTCATACTCCTGTAATCCAGATTGAAGTTCCTGTTGAACGCGAAGGTTCAATGGAAGACCGCCTTAAGGAAATCATGGGGCAGGAAGAAAATGCAGAAGGATTTTCTATTTTTGATATTCCTGTTGCATCTGATGCAGAACTTGAAGCAAATAAGATTATGGCAGGAGAAGATGCTGAATTGGTAGAAGCTGATCCTGAAACTACGGATGATGAAGCTGAATCTGTTCCTGCTCCTGTTGCTCCAGAGCCGTCTGGTGACAAGATGTTCATGCAGAACCTTATGTTTGAAACAACAAAGGTTGTTCAGCAGAATACAGGAATTGAACGCGATTCACAGCGTATTCTTTTTGTATTTGCCGAAAACGTTGTTGAAACAGAAATCGGTTCAAAATTCTCTAAGCGCCTTGAACGCTGCTGCCAGAAGCTTGCAAAAATCCATGGCTTTACCGCAATTTACTTCCTGCATGAAGTACGCCTTGATACTGACAAATTTATTGCTCAGTTTGAAGAGTTCATGAAGGACAAGGATATTGTAATCGCCTGCGAAGGCGGAAACCTTCTTGATATTTCTGACCGAACAAAGATTCTTGCCGGAAAGGTTGGAATCTCGCTTACAAAAGAAAGCATAGAAAACGAAATCAGTCAGGCTGCAGATCCGTCTGTTCCGTGCCTGAAGCTTCTTATTCAGGACAATCTGGCTGACTAGCTGCTCAAGCTCCGGAAAATTAAAAGTTTCGGGGCTTTTTTTGAAAATTACTCGCTTATATATTATTTCTCTAGAGGTGTATAGCTATGGAATTTTTGAAACAGATTGGAAATAGAATTATTTTTTTATTAAATCAAGTAAAAGAATTTCTTCTGGAAAAATTCGATTATTTACAGAGAATAAACCGTGAGAAAGACAAGAAGTTTGAAGAAAGAAAACTTGAATTCTTGAAGCGGAAAGCAGAGCATGAGCAGCGACGGGCAGAAAATCGTAAGAAAGAACAGGAAGAAAGGGCGGAATTTTTAAGAAAAGCTGCTGAATGGCGGAAAACTGCCGGTGAAGCAAAGAAGAAGCAGCGTGAAGCAAAAATGCAGGCAGACATTGAAAATGAATTTTTCAATGAAGAACAGAGCGAGTTGCAGGGAACTTTGCGAAAAATCCTTCATTTTTTAGTTAATTCTCTTGATGTAATTGTGGATATATTTTTTGTTCTGGGAATGGAAGTTGTTTTGTTCACAAACAAATGGAGTATAATTTCAAAAATAAATGAATTTCTTTTTAGAAACTTTGATTTTCATGTTATTAAAGAACCTTTCTATTTTATCTTCGCAATGTTCTTATTCTTCTTCATTACCGAGAAATCTCTGGTTCTTAGTGTACTTTGCAAAAAATATAAGCTTACTTCTTTTCTTCTTGCCGTGATTACAATTTTATGCAGTCTGATTTCAATACAGATTGTTTGTTATGAACATGATTCTTATATAACTTTAGTCCCAGCTGTTTTATTTTCTATTATTCCGCTGTTCTTTTTCCAGGTTTCGCTTGGAATTCGTGATAAGGCAATATTTACAAAACTGATTTCTGGTTTCGTAGGGGTTGCTTTGGTAAATATTATTTATGTATGCCTACCAAAAATTATTGAACAGTCTCTTATTTGACAGTTAAAGGAATCTTTTGTAAAATTAAAGTCTCATTGTTTTTTGCCGGGTGGGGAAAATGGCATTTGTAAAAAATCTTTTTGATCAGAATTTTATTCAGTATGCAAGTTATGTAATCAGGGATCGTGCAATCCCGGAAATTATTGACGGTTTTAAGCCTGTTCAGCGTCGTATTATTCATACGCTCATCAGAAATGATGACGGACGCTTTTCTAAAGTTGCAAACGTTGTCGGTAAGGTAATGGCTTATCATCCTCATGGTGATGCTTCAATTTATACTGCTCTTGTAAATCTTGCAAATAAAGAAATTTTTATAGACAAGCAGGGAAACTTCGGTAACCTGTACACTGGCGACAGTGCGGCCGCTCCCCGATACATTGAATGTCGCCTTCGTCCTATAACAAGGGATATCCTTAATACTAATCCTGCTATTACTGATTATGTAGACACATATGACGGACGCGACAAGGAACCTGTTGCCTTTAAGGCAAAGCTTCCGCTGGTACTTATAATGGGTGCAGAAGGAATTGCTGTCGGCATGAGTACTCAGATTATGAGTCATAACATTTTGGAAGTTATTCAGGCAGAAAAAGCGTGTCTACGTGGCGAAAAATTTCAGCTTTATCCTGATTTTCAGACAGGCGGTCTTATAGACTGTTCTGAATACAAGGACGGACTTGGAAAGCTCATTACCCGCGCAAAAATGGATACCAGCGACGAAAAGAAAATCGTAATTACGGAGCTTCCTTACGGTTCAACTTCAGAAAGCCTTATGGATTCAATTGAAAAGGCTGCCAGAAACGGCAAAGTAAAAATTGCTTCCATAAACGATTACACTGCAAAGGAAGTTAATATCGAAATCAAGCTACCGCGCGGTGTCTACGTAAAGGACGTTGTAGATGCGCTGTATGCATTTACGGACTGCGAAAAAACAGTCTACTGTAATCTTCTGGTAATCAAAGATAACATGCCGGTTCAGATGACCTGTACAGAGGTGATCCGCTATCATGCAAAGCAGCTTACACAGATTCTTCATGATGAACTTGAGCTTGAAAAAGCTGAACTTATGGAAAAGCTTCATCTCAGGACTCTGGAACGCATTTTTGTTGAAGAAAGAATCTATAAATCAATTGAAGAGATGAAGACAGAAGCCGCTGTAAACAAGGCTGTAAAAGACGGATTTGAGCCGTTCAGCGCAGAACTGATTCGTCCTATAACAGACGATGATGTTGAACATCTTTTGAAAATTCCTATCCGCCGCATTTCGCTTTATGACATGAACAAGAACCGCAAGGAAGTTCAGGCCATAAATGCCCGCCTTAAGGAAATTGCACGGCTTTTGAAACATATTGTAGATTACGCAATCAGCTATCTGACTGGAATTGAGCAGAAACTCGATCCTGAAGTATGCGCAAGAAAGACAACACTTACAAATATTAAGACTGTAGACGTAAAATCTGTAGTTAAGAGAAATACACCTCTGCGTTATAACGAAAAAGACGGAAATCTTGGTACACAGGTTTCCGGCGGTGTAGAAATCATGAAGATTACTCCGTTTGACCGCATTCTTTACGTCCGAAAGAGCGGTATTTATTCGATTACAGAAGCTCCTGGAAAGGTCTTTGTTGGTCCGGAACTGCGCTACTGTGGTTTTGCTGACAAGGATTCGCTTTCAAAGGTTCTTTTTACAATCCTTTACCGCGATCCAGAAACAAAATATGTTTATGTAAAGCGCTGTAAGATTGCTGCCTACATCATGAATAGGGATTATTTCTTTGCGCCTGACGGTATGGAAGTCCTTCATGTTGATACGCGAAAGAATTTTACATTCACCCTTAATTACGTTAAAAAGCCTAAACTTAAGGTGCTTTCTGAAAAATTCAAGGCTCAGGACTACATGGAAAAGGGGCTTAAGGCTCAAGGAACCAGAGTTGCTTCAAAAGAAGTTGAATCTGTTGCAGTAGAAGCATCAAAAGCTGCAAAAGAATAAGACAGAATAAGATGAATATCCTTAAAGAGCACACAGAAACAGAACTCAATGTAAAGGGCTCCAGATTTTTGAGCGAAATTTTTCCCTGCTCTGAACAGGCTGAAGCAAGAAATATTATAAAAAATCAAAAGGCCAGATATGCAGATTCTACGCATGTCGTTCATGCTTTTGTGCTCGGGCTGAGCGGAGAAATCCTTGGAATGAGCGATGACGGCGAGCCGGGCGGAACAGCAGGGCGTCCAGCACTTGATGTGCTTAAGGGTCATGGCTGTACAAATACTGTTCTTACAATTACCCGCTGGTTTGGCGGAACTCTCCTTGGAACTGGAGGTCTTGTAAAGGCGTATGGTGACTGTGCAAAGCAGGTTTTGGCTGACGCTGATGGAAAAGGGCTTTTTGTGCCTTATGTAGAAAGAAAAGAATTTAAATTTGAATGCGATTATACGTTGTATCAGTCTGTAAAGAGGTTTCTGGAAACACTGGATGTAGAAGGTCTTTCTGAAACCTTTGAATCTCTTGTTTCTGTAAGCGGGAAAATTGCTTGCACGGAGTATACAGTTCTTTCTGCACGGCTTAAGGACATGAGTAACGGCAGAATCGTTCTTCTGTAGGACATGTTCCTGATCCGTGCTTATTGTATGCCTAGTGCGTATGTGTAAGCATTGCAATGTCTGGGACCTGTGTTTTTGTTTCCCGCTTAAAAAGATACTTTAACGGATGAATGTCAAATGCGTTCAACGCCCATCCGCCCACTGCATTAAGGTTTATTACGTTTACGCTTACCGGATGCTGAACAGGCATTATTACAGCTTCATCAAGCAGAATCTGTTCGGCTTTTGAAAGCAGCTCAGAATGCGTAGAATCTGTGTAAAGCGCAGACTGGTCAAGCAGGCTGTCATATTCCGAGTTAGCCCAGTTGGAAACATTCATTGTTGAGCCGCCGCGGAAAAGTTCCAGGAATGCAAGAGGGTCTGCAAAGTCGCCTATCCAGGTGTAGGTAAAAAGATCTGCATCGATTGTTCCTATGCTGGAAAGGTATTCAATGTCCGGAACCTTTATTATTTCAAGATCAACGCCGATTTCTTTCCATGCGGACTGCAAGAGTTCAGCTTTTTTTATCATGTATTCTGCGTCCGGGACGGCAAATTTAATTGCAAGACGCTCATCCTTGTTTATGCCCAGCGATTTTTTTGCGTCGGAAAGCAGCAGCTCTGCTTCGTTTTTGTCTGTGTACAGGTAGCCCTGCGGAACAGGATAGCCGGCAAGCGGATAAACAAGTGTTGTCGCCTGAACATATGAGTTTTCGCGGATTTGTTCCCATGGAACGGCTTCCAGAATTGCGGCGCGGAGTTCCTTGTTTTTCCATATGTTGTCTCGTATTCTGAAAAAGAAATACTGGGTCGCGAATTCTGCGCAGAGTTGAACGGAGTCCTTTATAAGAAGGCTGTCGTTCTTAAAAGAGGCAGAAAGCCAGTCTGCACTTCCTGTATTGTATGCAAAGGTGTTTTCTTCGTCGTCACTTGAAAGAATTACAGTAATCTGATTCAAAGGAACCTTTTCTTTGTCGTAATAATTTTCGTTTTTAGAAAGAATCAGTCTGTCCGGCAAAACCTGTGAAATTACAAACGGACCGGAAAAAGCGGCCTGTTCTGCATCTACTATAGAAAAAGCAGCCATGCACAGAAGTTTTGGAAGGTATGAAGCAGGGGAAACAAGGTGAACGGATACTGTATGTTCATCAACTGCGGTAAGCCCTACAGATTCTGGACTTGATTTTCCGTTTCTGAAATCTGCGGCACCTTCTACAATATCAAAAAGAGACGAAAAACTTGCATTCTTATTTGAAAGAAGCATGAGCCAAGAGCGGATGACGTCTTCTGATGTAACAGGGGAGCCGTTGCTGAATTTTACGTCGTCACGCAGAATGAAAGTCCATCTTTTTTTGTCGCGCGAAAGTCTGTAAGATTTTGCAATTGCCGGAACAGGATCTAGAGTAATGGGATCGTATGTAAAAAGTCCTTCGTAAAGGCCAGTTAAAAGCTGGGCTTCTGCACTGTAGGATGCAGTATGTGGGTTCAAATCATAGTTGTGGCTGCTTACTATGATTGTAAAGTTGTCCTGCAGTTCGGGGTTAAATCCGCTTTCAAGGGCGTTTAAAAATCCGCAGCTTATAAAAAGAAGTAATGCAAGGGTTTTCTGCATCATTTTATTTTTTTTAGTGTACATTGTTTATTCCAAGTTTTTTCATCTGTTCCTGTTCTTCAATGTATGAACAGTATTCAGAGCGTTTTTGAACGGCTTTTACAATAATATTCTTGATTGTAATAAGATCCATCTTGAGACCTTTAATTTTTCCCCTTTCAGAAGCTGGTACATTCTGCTTGAAATATTCATCTGCCGCATCAAGAAGGGTTAGGATTTCCTGGTTTTCCATGATGTTCTTGTTTGTGAACTCAAGGATTGCATTTTCTTCAAAAGTCTTTACTTTATGGAATTCCGTACTGCCCTTGTTTGTAAGGGGAGTGTAAAATCTTGACTTTCGGATTATATTTCCGATGAAAACCCTTATGTTTACGGAGCGGGAACTTTTTGTGCCTTTTTTTGGATCAACAATGATGAAGGTGTAGTTAAGATCCGGTTCCTTCATATTGAATATTTTGCGGAAAAAGCGTTTGATTCGCGCTGCAATATTATTTTTTGAACCTTCAAGAATGTTTACGTTGTTATTCAGTTTTTCTGCAACCTGTTCGTATATTTCGTTCAGGTTTGTGAGTGTATGGAATGAATCAAGAATCATTTCTTTTGTATCAACTGTTGAAACTTTTTCTTTTACAACCTTACGTGAAACCTGAAGTTTTGTCAGAACAAGCTGCTGTCGTGCCTGACTGTCGCTTCCCTGATCTTCTTCTACAATTTCATTTATAAGTTCGCTGTAATAAGGACTTTTTCCCATAACTTGCGGGAAAAGACGCTTTATTTCTGCAATCTGATTAGAAGTAGACGAGAATGCTTTTTCCTTGTCAAAACTAGGATGATTATAAAAATTGATTCTTATCTGAAGTTTGTATGATTCCCTCTGAAAATCAGTTAAATCCTTTAAAATGCTGGAAATTTCAGTTACGGCCTGGCTGCTCTTGGTAATTGCATCTGTAAGCATACTGAGCTGCATCTGAGTATTATTTGTTCTTGCTTCCTGAATCAATGCTGCAAGGCCACGGGTGTTTGTCTTTGAGTTGTTCAGGGTAAGATTAGACCACTGGAATGAATTGTTAAGGTCGTTTAGACGCTTGATTTTCTGAATGTCAAGATATTCTGTTGAAAATTTTACATAAGTACAGATAAAGTCGAGCATGCTTTCATATTCAGAAAAACGCGAACCGATAGCCATGGAACGTTCGTTTTCACTGAACGGACTTTCATCCGGAGCAACGATTTCTGAAATTTTGCGTTCTGATTTATACGGATCAGGAGAAATAAGTGCCCGTTTTACCAGTACATCATAAAGGTTTCGCACGCAGGTATGAAGCAGATGGTAATTTTCACTGAGCTTACAAAGCTGTTCCTGATTGAACCAATCGGACTTTTCCTTGATAGCGGATTTAAGTTGTTCTGTAAAATCTAAATTTTCACCCATATCATATCTATCGGCAGAAAATCAGGAAAAAAACAGTTTAAAACTGAATTTTTGCACCTAGGCTGAAAATGCTGTGGTTAAATCCGTCACCGGAAAAAAGATGTCCGCACGGAAGATAGAACCTGAATTCTGGACCGAAACTGAGCTTTTTAGAAAAATTAAAAAGATATGCGGTCTGGGTTGTAATGTAGATGAAACGGCCGTTTTTCCAGAAGCTCCAGCGGATTTCGCCGGTGTCGCTGTCTGCCGAGCCTGTATAGCCGGAATCGGAGCCTGTAACCCCGTGCGATAATACTGTAACAGTAAAATCAAATGCAGGTCCAAGTCCAAACTCAAATGAATGCCTGTCTTTCAGTGTAAACCTGTAAACTGCCGGAAGATCCAGAAGAAAGTGAAAGACGGTTGCAGTTCTGTTTTCTATTTCTGCAGGATAAGCTTCTCCGTCGTACCACAGGTAGTAGTTTGCAAAAAAAGAAAGCCGCGGCTGGAATGTAACTGGTTTGTTTCCGAAAAACATTGCTCCAAACGAAACTGGATATACAACCGGGGAAACTGCGCTGTTTTCGCCGCTGTCTGTATTCAGGATAAGAGAAGGCTCAAAGGTTAAGTAGAAGTTTACGGGAAATTCCTTTTTAGTGACGTCTGCATTTTCTGAAGTCGCGCCTGTGTCTGTGACAGTTTCAGAGACGGTTCCTTCAGTGGTTTCTGGAACGGCTGATTCCGTGCAGAATAGTTTAGAGAAAATCGAAAGTGTAATAATGAATGCGTACAGCTTTTTTTTCATTTTTTATAAAGAATCTCGTTCAGGTCAGCGCTTAAAAATCCGCTTCGCTGTGTTTTATAGAATGATGTTTCTTCCCAAGAAGAATATAGCATTGTACCGGAAATTACAAAATCCCCATATGTAAATTTTTCAGGAAGTTTTGGAAGCCTTATACCTAAAGGTTTTCCGCCGTTTAAAATATTTTTATTGTACAGCGCTCCCTGAAGGTAAAGCGTTCCGTCGCTAAAAAGGCATGCAGCCCAGGTGTCAGAAATAAGTGCTTTTGCGCTAAGAATTTCTGAGTCAGCCCGACCGTTTACTCGCGAAAAAGTTCTTGGGCTGTGACCGAAAGCATTTGTTACGGAGACTGTAAAATTTACACGCTCAGGAATGCTTTCAAGAAGTTTTTTAAGACGTTCCGGAGCTTCTGAATAATCCCTGAATTTTCTTGCATTCCTAAATGAATCTGTGTCGGCAGAAGAAATATGAAGCATTTTTTCTGCATTGTACGGCGTTATAAGGTTTATGTTTTCCTTTGTCTGAAAAGTCAGATAGGAAAAATCAATTTTTTCTGCAGTGGAGTTTTTTATTGAGCAGGTCCAGTACTGTCCGTCAAATACAAAATCGTTTATTTCGGCAGATTCTTCAAGTCCCAGGTTTTCTACATTGATTACAGGGTAGATAAGTTTCTGCTCCGGGTCAAACTGAACCAAAAACGGATGCTTCAGCTGAACGGCAGATTTTGTTTCATTAAAGAAGGTTGATTTATATACGGAAAAGAAAGGTGTTTTCTGTGCAAAGACAAGGTTTCCGGCTGTTCTTCCGCCAAAAATTTCTTTATCCGTGCATAAATATATCCGGTCGCTTTCAAAAACAAGGATTCCTGATCTGTTTACGGTTGCGTACGCTTTAGGAATTCCTTCGTTCTGATCGGCTTCTATTGCCGCCGAAGAAATGCGTACGGCTTCTGTCCACGGTTTTGCAATAGAGGTAGGAACATTCTGGATTTTATCGGTTTTATGGTATTCGCCGTCGGAAAAATAATACCAGTTATGGCTTGTCTTTAATATTTGAGGTGCTTCTGTAACGGGAAGGTTATTTTTATTCCGGCATGAACTTAAAACAATTGCGGAACATAGGCATAAGAGCATTCTTGAGATTATTTTTTTTGAGTTGCAGCGGTCTGTAAATTTCATTGAAAATTTAATCATAATGAATGTATCGGCAGTTCCAGAACTGTTAGTGAGAGAATTTCTTTTTCTGAAAATTCCGCTATTACAAGGCTTTCTGATTCTTCTATATTTAGAAGCGGACATGGAGCTGATTTTTTAATCGTCATAAGTTCGTTTATTGACGAAGCATGATTCTGCGGAATGTAAGGATGAATGTAAATTCCGTCCTTAACAGCCTTGAATTCCTGAAGGGAAAGACAGACACAATTTTTTTGATTAAGAAGAGAAGTTGAAAACTTCCGGGTTATTATTGATTTCAGAATTGCTTCCTGATCAAGATACCACGGATTGTAAAAAATCTCGCTGGAATTCTTTTTTAACTCCATGGTTTCCATAAATTTCACCCAATTGAATTTTTGGCAGTCAGAAGATATTCCAGTCTGGCTTGTGCAGGTAGAGTAGAGCTTTATAAGGGTATCCGCTGCAAATCCTCCCTGCCACGTAATGCCGGAGTAGTACGGAAAGACCGTACCACACGGCTTAAATTTAAAACCGTTTGCAGCGGCCGGTTCAGCCGTAACGGCAACCGGTAAACCACGCCACGGCTCAATCTGAACATGTGTTGAATCTGCCGGCACAGAATAAATCCTGAAACAGCTGCCGTAATGGACCGTAATGTTCCAGCCTGTAATAGGCGGATAGTTTTCTTCAAGTGCGTCCTGCGGGGGCCATGCCGGAAGCTCTAAAAATACACCGGAACCTCCGTTTTCACGGAAGAGCCCAGTGCATGAGGAAAGTAATAGAAAAAGGCATGAAAGAAACACCGTAACTCTCATGCCTTATATATCGCGTTTTATGTGCAGAAAATGCATTTCCCGAAAAAAAAATTATCTGTGTTTTTTTATTTCTTCCTGACAGAGCTGGTCGCAGATTTCATTATACTGAATTCCGGCGTGTCCTTTTACCCAGTTCCAGCTAACGTTAAGGGAAGCATTAAGTGCGTCAAGCTGAACCCACAGATCCTGGTTTTTTACAGGCTTTTTATCTGACGTGCGCCAGCCTTTTGCCTTCCAGCCTTTTATCCAGACTGTAATGCCGTTCTTTACGTACTGGCTGTCTATGTTAAGTGTTACAGGGCGTTCAGAAAAGCCTGGTGTATTTTTTATGATGGACAAAGCCTGGATTGCGGCGGTAAGTTCCATTCTGTTGTTTGTAGTTTCATGTTCTCCGCCGGAAAGCTGTCTTGCCTGACCATCAGCAATTACTACAACGCCCCAGCCGCCAGGACCGGGATTGCCGGAACAGCCACCGTCTGTATAAATTACAATTTCGCTCATCAATAGGACTCCGTTAAGGCTTTTTGGCTTTTGCCGATGTTCTAGATTCCGTAAGGATTCAGAAGCAATCGGCAAATCCTTTACATGTAATATGTTTTAATAGGCGGGAAGCCGTTGAATTCTACTGATGCATAGGTTGAAGTGTAGGCTCCTGTAGAAAGCCAATACAGGCGGTCTCCCTGCTTAAGGGAAATAGGCAGCTTGTACTTTGTTGTTTCGTACATTACGTCCATGCTGTCGCAGGTTGGACCGGCAATGATTACTTCGCCTTCTTTATCTCCGTCCTTTGTAGTAATTATAGGATACTTAATGCATTCGTCCATTGTTTCTACAAGGCCGTTAAATTTTCCAGCATCAATATAAACCCATCTTGTAAGGGCTGTGTTGTTTTTTCTGGAAGCAAGGATTACTTCGCTTGTAAGGATTCCGCTGTCGCCTACAAGGGAACGTCCCGGTTCAAGAATAATTTCTGGCAGATCATCGCCAAAATCTTCTGTAAGGAAGCGTGTAATTTCCGAAGCGTATACACTCAGTTCGTTTGTAGGATCAACATAGCTTGCTGGGAAACCTCCTCCCATATCAATCATCTGAAGGCGGATTCCTTCTTCTTCTTCAAGCGAGTTGAAAAGATACTTTACTTTTGCAATGGCATCGTTCCAGGCACCAATATCCCTCTGCTGGCTTCCAACATGGAAAGAAACTCCCCAAGGAGTAAGCCCGAGCTGCTTTGCCAGAACTAAAAGATCATATGCCATATCAGGATGACAGCCGAATTTGCGGCTCAAAGGCCAGTCAGCTGTATCAGAGTTTTCTACAAGAATGCGTACATATACGCGTGAACCCGGTGCGTTTTCTGCAATGCATTTAAGGTCATCCTTGCTGTCTGTTGCAAACATGCGGACACCTTTTTCGTAGAAATACTTTATGTCTGCGGATTTCTTTATTGTGTTTCCGTAAGAAAGTCTTGCCGGGTCATCTACAAATCTTAAGATTTTATCAAGTTCGTAGCGGCTTGCAATATCAAAGTTAGAACCCATGTCTGAAAGCATTTTAAGGACAGGTTCTCCAGGATTAGCCTTTATTGCATAGAAGATTTTTGCGTATGGAAAAGAATCCTTTAATTTTACATAGTTAAATTTGATTGTATTCAAATTTATAACGATGTTCGGAGTAGGCAAATCCTTCGAAAAATCCAGAAAGCGCGACCATTCCCTGTCGCTTACATAATCACTTCGATTATACATGGCATTCCCACTGATAGTTATTTTTCGCTGATTAAAGGCTTAGTATGAAAGTGTTTTCAACGATAAATCGAATAATAGTAAAAAACAGGGATTAGGGAAATATTTTTTTTGAAATTTTTTGAAATTTCTAGATTTTTAGGTACATTTCCTGTTTTTATTTGTATGGTACTTTATTCAGGAATCGAGTTTGATTATTCTTCTTGAAGAAATCCGATTTTAAATCCATAATAGAAGAATATGAATGGAACGGTTCTAGCTGGAACAAACAATATTTTTGAAGTTGAATGCTCTGACGGTATAATCAGAAACTGCTCTATAAAGGGAAAGGTTCTTAAGTCAGATACAGAATATTATAATCCTCTTGCTCCTGGTGACGTAGTAGAAATAGAAGTCGATCAGATGGACGATAATAAGGGGCAGGTTTTAAGTCTTGTTCCAAGAAAAAATCAATTTGTCCGCTGGAACGTAAAGGGACGCTGCCCTCAGCTTCTTGCCGCAAACGTTGACTACATGATTCTTGTTACTACACCGGATGAACCTCCGTTTAGGCCCCGCTTTATTGACCGCGAACTTGCTCAGGCAGAAATGCTTGGGCTTACTCCTGTCATTGTGTGCAACAAGTATGACCTTATAGACGACAAGCCGGATGTAGAAGAATACCTTAAAATCTGGGAAGACCTTGGATATAGGGTAATGCGCGTTTCTGCAAAGACTGGAGAAGGTATTTCTGAATTCATAGAACTTATCCGAGACAGGTTGAGCGCGTTTGTAGGTCAGTCCGGGGTTGGAAAGAGCAGTCTTGTAAACGTTCTTGATGATTCGTGCGTTTTAAAGACGGGAAGCCTTTCTAAAAAATACGGACGCGGAAGCCATACAACAACAAAGGGAACGCTGAACAGGCTTCAGCTTAATACTGCCTATACCGGCGGAATTCATGGAGAAATTGCTTCCATTATAGATACACCTGGAATCCGCCGCTTTATGCTCCACGGAATAGAAGCGGATGATCTTCATCTGTATTTCAGGGATATAAAGCCTTTTGTCGGAAAGTGTAAATTCGGTATGAACTGTACGCATACAAGTGAGCCGGGCTGTGCAGTAAAGCAGGCTGTAGAAGACGGACTCATTCACGAAAAGCGCTATGACAGCTGGATGCGCATCCGCGATCAGATTAAAACCGGCTCATGGCTGGACTAGCGTTTTATATTGATGCTTCATGGATAAAAAGACATTAACAGAATTAGACTATTACAGAATCAGGGATATGGTGGCTTCGCACTGTCTTGCAGAGGAGTCTAGTTTCATCATGTCCAGAATGGAACCTCTTATTGATGCTGAAGAAATAGAAAAGAACAAAAAATTGAGCATTGAATGGTTCCGCTTTATCAGCACGACAAGGTCACCGGCATTAAAGGGCTGGAACCCTGTCTATCCCGTGTTCAAGATTATTTCTACAGAAGGTTCAACCCTTACCCTTGAACAGACAAAGGATCTGGGACTTTTCTGTAACTGCGTGTATAATGTACGCTCTTCAATAGAAAATAACAGCCGTGAACTTTCTCTTGATTCTCTGGATTCGCTTGTAAAAACTCTTCCTGATTTAGGGCCGGTAAGTTCTGCTATTTTCAGGATAATTACCTCGGACGGCGAATTACGCGATCTTCCGCAGATTTCTGCAATCCGCTCAAAAATTGCTTCCCTGAACGCAAAGATAAAGGGAATAATGCAGGGCTTCACAGGCAGTTCCCGCTATGCAGATGTGCTTGAATCAACTGTTCCTGTTTTGCGTGGCGGCCGTCAGGTTCTTGCCGTAAAGTCAAACAGGCGCAGCGCAGTGCCTGGCATTATTCACGAAATGAGTCAGAGCGGTCAGACTGTATACATTGAGCCGGACGAGGCCGTAAAGTGTTCAAATGACCTTGTTGAAGCAGAATTTGAACTTTCTGCTGAAATCCGTAAGATTCTTACAGAACTTGCAGATAAAATCCGTCCTTACAATGATGACTTAAAGACTGCCTTAAAAATAATGGAAAAGCTGGATATTACTCATGCCGCAGCCCGATGGGGTAAAGATATAAATGGAGTATATGCGGCTCCGTGCAGGGAAAATGAACCTCTTCAACTTTTGAAGGCCCGCCATCCGCTCTTGGGAGAAAAGGCTGTTCCTGTAGATGTGCGTTTTATGCCGGGAAAAAGAATTCTTATCATTACAGGGCCAAATACCGGCGGTAAAACGGTTACCCTTAAAACAATCGCACTTTTTGCAATGCTCAATCAGACAGGATTTCCGGTTCCTGCCGCAGAAGGAACGCGCCTTCCTATGTTTAAAGGTGTATATGCGGATATTGGGGACGAGCAGAGCATGGACGAAAGCCTTTCTACATTCAGCGGGCACATGAAAAATATTGCAAAAGCCGTCCGCTATGTAAACGAAGATTCGCTTGTACTTCTGGATGAGCTTGGAAGCGGAACTGATCCGCAGGAGGGTGCCGCAATTTCAATGGCGGTTCTGGACAGGCTCATAGAAAAGCGTGCCTGGGTTTTAATAACAACTCATCAGGGTGTAATAAAAAATTACGGCTACACTCATCCAGAATGCATAAATGCCAGTGTTGAATTCAATTCTAACACCCTCAGTCCGACTTATAATCTTCTTATGGGAATCCCGGGAGAAAGCCATGCGCTTGATATTGCTAAGCGTTCGGGGCTTCCAAAGGATATTGTAGAAAAGGCGCGTGAATATATTGTTTCAGAAAAGACAGATGTTTCTGCCCTTATTAAGGGTCTTACAAAAAAACATGCCGAAATTGATGAAATGGCTTCTTCTTTTAATTTACGTCAGGCAGAACTTGAAGAACATATCCTAAGGAACGAAGAAAAGACTCTTGAACTCAGAAAGAAAGAACTTGAATTAAAGGAAGGATTCCAGAAGGAAAGTCAGGAATTTCTTGCAGAAAGCCGCAGGAAGCTTGAAAATCTTGTGCGCATGATAAAGGAAGGCGAAATTACAAGGGAAAAGACGCTTGGCGTAAAATCCTTTATAAAGGAACTTTCTGAAGATGTAGAAGATGCGGCGGAACGTCTGGAAAATGAAGAAGCAGAACTTGCCCGCCAGATGGAAGCCCTTGCAGAAAAAGTAAAGAACAGGGGCAGCCATAAATCTACAAAGAAAAGGCGTAAGCTTGCGGATGCTCTTGAATCTGCAACAAGCATTGCCTCTGACAGGCAGAATGAAAAATCTGCTGATGGAAAAAAACATGTTCAACTGGAAGTTCTTGAATTTGCAGTCGGAGCAAGCGTAACGGCCGGTAAAAATAAGCAGGAAGGGGTTATTGTAGCCGCAAAGGGAAAAGCTCAGTGGGACGTACAGTTTGGTTCTGTAAGAATGACTGTAAAGCAGAAGGACCTTACTCTTGTTTCTTCTCCAAAAAAACGCACGCCGACCTATACGCTTGATCTTGCCGGGGAATCAAAGGATTCAAAGCCGGCTTATGAATTAAGGCTTTTGGGAATGCATTCCGATGAAGCCGTGCGTGCGCTTGAACGGCAGATAGATCTGTGCATTCTTTCTAACCTTAAGAATTTCAGTGTAATTCACGGAAACGGTAACGGAGTTTTGCGCCAGAGCGTTCAGGATTATCTTTCTAACAGCCCGTCTGTCCTTGACTTTCATTTTGCAAGGCCTGAAGAAGGCGGATTTGGTAAAACTTATGTTACGCTCCGTTAATTCTAGTTTATATTGCAATTCATTCATTAATTAAAAAATAATATTGCATTTTTGGAAACAATGGATTGAAAACCTTTCACTGTCCAAAAATGATGTTTTGTATTATCGTTTAGGTTAAGAGAACTATATTTTTACTATATATAAGGGGTTTTGTTATGGCAAAAAAATCGGATAACGCTTGTTGCGGAGTTGCACGCGCTCCTCACCGTTCATTGTATTATGCTTCTGGGTACACAGATGAAGAACTTGCCCAGCCAATGGTTGGTATTATCTGTGCAAAGAACGAACTTATTCCAGGTCATATTGAACTTGACCGCATTGCAGAAGCTGTAAAAGCCGGCGTACGCATGGCCGGAGGTACTCCAATTGAATTCCCTGCAATCGGTGTTTGTGACGGTATTGCCATGGGTCACGAAGGAATGAAATATTCCCTTGTAACCCGCGAACTTATTGCAGACAGCGTTGAATGTGTTGCAAAGGCTCACCAGTTTGACGCCCTCGTTATGATTCCAAACTGTGATAAAATCGTTCCAGGTATGCTTATGGCTGCTGCCCGCCTTGATCTTCCTACAGTATTTGTTTCTGGTGGTCCAATGATGCCTGGTCACCTTCCTGGAAATGATCCTTCTAACCCGTATTCCGGAAAGAATCTTTCGTTGACAGATATGTTTGAAGCTGTCGGTGGTCTTGCAGTAGGTAAAGTTACAGAAGCTCAGCTTAAAGAAATGGAACATTGTGCCTGCCCTGGCTGCGGTGCATGTTCTGGTATGTTCACTGCAAACTCAATGAACTGTCTTACAGAAGTTCTTGGTCTTGGACTTCCTGGAAACGGAACAATTCCTGCTGTAACTGGCGAACGTATTGCGCTGGCTAAACATGCCGGCATGCAGGTTATGGAAATGTACAAGAAGGGAATTACTGCCCGCAGGATGATGACAAAAGAAAACTTTGAAAACGCCCTTGCTGCAGACATGGCGCTTGGATGTTCATCTAATACAATGCTTCATGTTCCTGCAATCATGCACGAAGCTGGACTTACTTTGGATTTACACGAAGTAAACGAAATTTCTAACCGCACACCAAATCTCTGTCACCTTGCTCCGGCAGGACACACATTCATGTGTGAATTGAACGATGCTGGAGGTGTACAGGCTGTTCTTGCAGAACTTGCAAAGAAAAACCTTATTCATACAGATTTGATTACTGCTACAGGAAAGACAATTGCAGAAAATATCAAGGGTGTTAAAAACCGCAATCCGGAAATTCTTCGTCCGATTGAAAATCCGTTCAGCGACAACGGCGGTATTGCAATTCTCTTTGGAAACCTTGCTCCAAACGGAACTGTTGTAAAACGCTCTGCATGTGCAAAGGAACTTATGCTCCACACAGGTCCAGCACGCGTTTTCAATGACGAATCGGAAGCTATGGAAGCTGTTCAGAAGGCTCAGATTAAAGCCGGCGATGTTGTAGTTATCCGCTACGAAGGTCCTAAGGGTGGTCCAGGTATGCGCGAAATGCTTGCTGTAACTGCAGCTCTTGCAGGACAGGGACTTGATAAGCAGGTTGCTCTCATTACAGACGGTCGCTTCTCTGGTGCAACTCGCGGTGCTTCTTTGGGACACTGTTCACCAGAAGCAGCTGATGGAGGTCCAATCGCTCTTGTTCAGGAAGGAGACAAAATTACTCTCGACATCAACAACTATAAGATTCATCTTGATGTAAGTGATGAAGAACTTGCCCGCCGTCGCGCCGCATGGAAAGCCCCGGAACCAAAAGTAAAGACTGGCTACCTTGCTCGCTATGCTAAACTTGTTAGCAGTGCTGATAAAGGTGCCATTTTGGAATAGAAAAGCCTGTGCGAGTTTGTGCCATGCACAAACTCGGTAAGCAACCGAAGGTTGCGACCGGATAAGGGAGCTATTCTCGAATAGTGGACGCCCAATTCTAGAATTGTAAAAATACAAAATACCGGTGGTTGAGGTGGTCCCTGAGCGTAGTCGAAGGGTTCTTGAAACTACTGGTATTTTTTTTCGAAACGAATGATAAAAAATGCCGAAATTTATTGACTTTGCGAAAATCTTACTCAGAGTTATTTGACTAAAAGTTTTTATTTAACAATCGGTGTAATACTTCTTTACTTTGCTCTGCTATTAATGAACTTGCTTCCTCAATAAATGAGACTTTATTAAATATGTTGTTTTTATCTATGTTCATAAAAAGTAAATATGGTTCAATACTTAGGGTGTCAGAAATCTTTTCAATCATTGCAAGTGGAGGAAAACTTTTTCCGCTTTCAATGATGTTAATATAATTTATATTTTTATCTAATAATGTTGAAAGTTTTTCTTGAGATAATTTTTTTTGTTGTCTGTAGAATCGTAAATTTTCCTGAAAAATCTTTTCTAATGATTTCTTCATGCAATATATTATGTTGGAAAAATGTATCTAATTTCATATCATAAAATAGTGGAGAAAATTTTAAAAGTCCATTATAATATAATGTGTGATTAGTCTAAATTAGAATATAAAAGTGAGGGGTAAATCATGTGTAAAGATTATGAAATTGTAATCGGTGAAAATAATTTCAGATTTTTGCTTCTTGGAACAGTCGTGCCTGAAAAAGATAATAATCATGATGGCTATTGTTCGTTTTTTATGAATGCGCCAAAGTCTGAATGTGTTTATATATTTGTCTTGAATGATAAAATAGAATACTTAGGGCAGACAAAGAATTTGAAGAGGCAATTGAATTCTGGGTATGGAAAAATAACAGAATCGAATTTATGTGATAATGGACAATCAACAAACTGCAGAATTAATAAAGCTATATTTGCAGCTGCACTAAAACATGAATATTATCAGATTTTTTATCTCGAGACAGATAAATCAAAAAGAATAAAAGAAGAAATACTGACTGTTATAACAACAAAATATAATAAGAGGTAAGATTATGAAAAATTTGTTAGCAATACTTTTTATTTTATCTACTACTTGTGTATATTCAGAAGTACAGAATTTTTTTGAAGGTTATAATGGTTTCGTATGGGGAACAGGTTTACAGGAAATTCAGAAAAAAACAAATATTACTTACAATACAAACGATGGTGTATGTGATATATACATTGAAGTTTTTGAACAGGATGAAGATGATATAAATGATGCAATCCTATATGCTCGGGGATATTACTTCCATGAGAATAAATTGCTTTTTGGTCGTACTAGATATTTAAGTATAACTCACAATGATATTGATAAACTTTTTTTCCAGTTGGAAGAAAAATATGGCAAATTTGAACAAGGTAGACGATTATGGAACTCGGATGAAACTGAGCTCACTGATAGTTACATTAATAAAATAAATGAAAATCTTAATATAGTTTTTCTTATTCACTTAAATTATTCAGATAGTTTTAATGCAAGATTGGGAAACGTGGAGTATTATACTTGTGAGATTATATTTGAAAATGAGAAGAAATCAAAACTATATTCAGATTTTATCGAAAAAAAATCTCGTAAATTTGATTTTTAAAAATCTAGAGAGAGCACTTCTTCAACTCTTCATCATAAGTTTTTAGCGGAAGGTTATATCTGTGGGCAAGTTCAAGGTAACTTGCATCGTAGTAGGAAAGGTTGTGTTCTTCTGCAAGGTCGAAAATGCGTTGGCGGATTTCTCCGTCGGGAAGTGGATCTGTGTAAATTGGGAGACACTGCAAATCGTAAAGAATGTCCATTGCATCTGTTTTTGTGATTTTTACCTGACCGTCACGAGTTTTGCGTGTTTTTACCAGAAGCACATTTTCAATTTCGTACCAGAACAAGGCCGGAACGTAAAACTGTCCGTTATTCTGCAAAACGTATTCTACATCTTTTATGCAGTCATTTAATTCATCTGAGCAGAGGCCGTTTAATAAATAGGCTGCCATAAAAGATGTGTCTGCAACAAAGCAGGGAAACTCAGTATTTTCTGCCGTCATTTTTAAGCTCCATGAGTTCTTGTGAGGTAACTGGTGCGGCACAAGAACTGTTTAACATTGAAGAGAATTTTTTGCTGCGTGCAAGAATTCGCTGATGTGCGTTTAATGCTGTCTGATTCTGAGAATTCTGTTTTGACTGCAAAACTGCAACCGGCTTTCCGTTTTTGGAAATATTAATTACTGCTCCTGCCTGCACTCTGCGAAGAAGCTCTGAAAAATATGTTTTTGCATCAAAAGCGCCGATTTCAAAAATGTTCTGACCTATAGTGTTTAACGCGATAGCCATAAGCACCTCCGCATTAAAATATAAGGGAAGAAATGGAGAAAGTCAACTAGAAAAATAAACTAGTTTGCAAAATAAGTCTGTTTACCAGTATAATTCGCTTTCAAAGCAGATCTTTTCGTCCTGCTTACCGATTATGACGGCTTTTTTAGCCCCTTCGTCGAAGGAACCGTAGAGCTTTATGTTTTCACCCAGAATGGCTTCATTCACATAATTGATTTTGAAGTCCTTGAATTCAATCTGACGGTAGGCTTCCGGGAGGGAATCGATTACAAAGGCGCCGTAGCGTGCGTTGTTCATGTGGCCGTTTCCGTCAATGTCGCTGTACCAGATGGGGCGTTCTGCAAGAAGCTCTGCGTTTTCCGGCATTGCGATTTTTCCCAAAGCAGGGCAGTTGTGCTCGGTCTGCATGTCCGGGGCTTGGCGCATTGTAAAGTTTTTTATAGGCATGATTCGGCGCTTGTTCAAATCCACTAAAAGCCATGTAGAAATGCCTGAAACGAGCGGTTCCTTTGTTGTTGTGTCGAAAATTTCGTAGGCCCGGACAAACTGCAGGGCTTCCGGTTTTTCTTCCCAGGTTTTGATTGTAATTTTCTGATTTCCCACCGGCATTTTGTGCATGCGGAAAGATTGCCGGCTTACCAGAATTCCAACTCCGTTATCGGTAAGGGCATCGTAACTCATGCAGCGCTGGTTAAAATCTTCAACGGCTGCATCGGTGACCATTTTTAGAAGTTCCTGAAGGCTTAAGCGGTGATTCTTATCGCACTGGCAAAAATAAACCTGATTTTCGCTGAAGAACTGATAGTTTGCGCCTTCGTTTTCGTGCCACTGTTTGTACTGAGTCATTAATTATTCTCCCTCTGCAATTATCCGATTAAAGTCTTACTGGTACACCGTCTTTTGAAAGTGCTTCTTTTATCGAATTTACAGTGTATTTTCCCGAGTGAACCATTGTTGCAATCAGGGCTGCGTCAGCTTTTCCTTCTGTAAGGACTTTTGTCATGTGGGAAGGAGTTCCGGCTCCTCCGCTTGCAATAACTGGAACAGGAACGGCTTCTGAAATCATCTTTGTTAGTTCAACGTCGTAGCCGTCTTTTGTGCCGTCTGCGTCCATTGAATTCAATACGATTTCGCCGGCTCCAAGGCTGACAGCTTTTTTTGCCCATTCAAGCGCATCCAGACCTGTATCTACGCGTCCGCCATGAATTGTTGTTCCGTATCCGCTTGGCTTTGTTGCGTCTCTGCGTACGTCCATGCCAAGAACAATGCACTGATTACCGAAGATCCTTGCGCCTTCCTTTATAAGGTCAGGATTTTTTACGGCCGGGCTGTTAAGGCTTACTTTTTCTGCACCCGCAAGGATTGTAGAGCGGATATCTTCTATTGTATTAATACCGCCGCCAACAGTAAACGGAATGAAAACCTGGCTAGCAACCTTGGAAATTAATTCAAGGATTGGACCGCGACCGCGGGCAGAAGCGATGATATCGTAGAAAACAAGTTCGTCTACGCCCTGACGGTAATATTCGGCAGCCATTTCTACCGGGTCCCCAATATCTACGTTGTTTAGAAATTTTACGCCCTTTGTTGTTCTTCCGTCTTTTACATCGAGGCAGACAATTATTCGTTTTTTCAGCATTATAGATCCCCTTTAGCAAAATTTCTTAAAATATGCATGCCTTTTTCGCCTGATTTTTCCGGGTGAAACTGGAATACAGTTATGTTGTCCTTCTCTATGCAGGAGGGAACCTGAATGCCGTAATCTGCGGTTGCCTTGATTACAGAAGTGTCTTCAGGGCAGATAACGTAGGAGTGTACAAAGTAAAAGTCAGAATGTTCTGGAATTCCATTAAAAAGAGAAGAGCCACCATTTCTGTATGTAAGGTCTGACCAGCCCATGTGAGGTGATTTTAAGTTTCCGTCAGAATTTATTCCTGCTTCTTTCCATAAATCAGAAAAATGTCTGATTCTGCCGGGAATAAGTCCAAGACACGGAACGTTTCCTTCGTCTGAATGATCAAAAATAATCTGAGATCCAAGACAGATTCCTGCAAGGCGCTTGCCTGCTGCTGCCCATTCCTTTAGGAAAACGTCAAAACCTGTTTTTTTAAGCTGGTTCATCGCGTATTCTGCGTCTCCAACCCCAGGAAAAATAATTCTGTCGCATTCCGTTAAGTCAGAAGGTTTTTCTGACAGAACAAAAGACTCATCCAGTGCCTTTAAAGCTCTTTCTACGCTGGTAATGTTTCCGGCATTATAATCAACAATTCCAATCATACTTGAAATGATATTGAAATCAGAATGTTGCGGCAAGCCTGTTTTGCTTTTATTTATCCATAATCGTAATTTCTACGCGGCGGTTTCTTGCTCTGCCTTCTTCTGTAGAGTTTGAAGCGACCGGTTCTTCTGCGCCTTTACCCTGCGTAAAAATGCATTCCGGTTTTCTAACGTTCAGGAGCGTAAGGAATTCTGCAACTGCTCCGGCTCTGTCCCGGCTTATCTGCTGCTGCATTTTTACAGTTCCACGCCTTGCACAGTGTCCCGTGATTAAAAGGTCGTTTTCAAATGACTTAAGGATTTCTGCAATGTGCCTTAGTTTGATTTTTTCGCTTTCCAGAAGGCGCGACGAATCCGGTTCAAACTGAATATTTTCAATGCTGATTGTAAGGCCTTTTTCGCTTTCCTTTACATCTACGTTTTCAAGTCCAAGTTCTGCAACTGTTTTTGTAATTTTCTTAAGGTTTTCTTCTGTTCCTGCCCTCTGAAAATCCGTTACTTCTGCATGCGCGTTCCCCGTAAAGACAATTACGTCTCCGCTAAAGGTTTCTATCTGAATTTTAAAATCTTCTGTGTAATGGTCAATCTGTCCGCGTTCGTTGTCCCAGTAGACTTTCTGATGTGAATATCCAGTAGTGATTTTTGGGGCGTTCATCACGTTTTCTGCCGGCAGGTTTTTGATTGAAGGAGTGGAAAAAAGCATGTTGTAGTTTATTTCGATAAGGCTGATTGTCCTTTCGTTGCCGTCTGTGTAGTCACCGCGGTAAAGGTAAGTTGCTTCAAATGGAAACTGAAAAGGTTTTTCGATTCCAAAAGTCCGCCGTAAATCGTGTGCTTCATAGCCACGTCCTTTCCATGTGTCTCCTGGCTTTACTTCGTATTCAGGAAAGACCGGAACATCGCGTACTGTAGGCATAAAATATTCGTCAGAGATATCGTACTTACCCGTTTTATCCCTCGTAAAAATGCTTTCGTATTCTTCTCCCCATGTATAGATCCTGTTGTTCCAGGATTTTGAAGAATTTTCGCTTGTCATAAAAACTGCTTCTGCCGTGCCGCTTCCGTTTTCGTCTGTTTCGGTTATTACAGAAGAAATTCTGTTAAGAATTACCGCAGTGTGATTGAACCTTCCGTTCAGATAAACGTCTTCCTGAACTGTTGAAAGAATCCTAGACTGGTCGTTTTTTTTGAATTTGAACTGAAATGTTTTTGCCGGAATGTCGGTTTCCAGTCTTTGTGCAAAAAGAGAACTCAGGCAGAATGAAATTAATAAAGCAAAAAATATTTTTTTCATGCTTTAAGTATAGCAATATTTTTCAAAGAATGCATTTTTTTATTGAAAAAAAACTATATATACAGTATGGAAAATACTCTAAAAATAGATGCAGATGAAATATTCTGTGATGATCCAGCCGTTCTGGCAGCCATGGAAAGTTTTGGAATAAAATATCTTTTCCCCTGGCAGCGGCTTGTGATTGCAAACATTATGGATGCGGCTTCCGGCGAAAATCAGGAAGTTTTAGGAAATCAGATTGTGCTTCTACCGACGGGGGCCGGTAAATCAATGTGCTTTCAGGTTCCTGCGATGCTGCTTTCAGGGCCTACGCTTGTAATTTACCCGCTGCTGGCACTTATGACTGATCAGCAGCGGCGCATGGAAGAGGGCGGAATTAAATGCGTGGTTTTTCGCGGTGGTCAGAGTGCAGAAGAGCGGGAAAACAGCTTTAAGATGATAGAAGAAGGTGCAAAAATCATAATTGCAAATCCCGAAGTTTTAAGTTCTCCGGCTCTCCTTGAGCGGCTAAAGGCGTGCGGAATTCAGCATGTTGCAATTGATGAAGCGCATTGTGTTTCTGAATGGGGAGACTCGTTCCGTCCGGCTTATCTGGAGCTTGGAAGGATTCTAAAAGAACTTGCGGTTCCGGTTGTTACGGCGTTTACGGCAACTGCAAGTCCAGAAGTTCTTTCCCGTGTTGCCGAAGTTCTTTTTGAAGGCTCTGCTCACATTGTCCGTAGCGAAAGTGACCGCCCGAACATTCATTATTATGTACGCAGCGCACCGGCAAAAAAAACGGCAGCCCTTATTCTTGCCGCAACAGAACAGCGTCCTATGATAATTTTCTGCGGTTCCAGAAGCGGTGCAGAAGATATGGCCCGTGAACTAAACGCAGCCTATGGTGCAAAGACATCGCGGTTTTACCATGCCGGGCTTAGCCGTTCAGAAAAAACTTCAATAGAACAGTGGTTTTTTAAGCGAAAGAATGCCGTTCTTTGCGCTACCTGTGCTTACGGTATGGGCGTAGATAAAAAAGATATTCATACAGTCGTTCACCTTGATCCGCCGGAAACTGCAGAGGCCTACATTCAGGAGGCCGGCCGCGGTGGCAGGGATGGCAGCATTGCAAACGCAATTCTTCTATGGAACCACGCCGATACTGAAAAATTCTCGCAATTTCCACGCGATTCCAGAAAGGCTGCCATGCTTAGGTTTTCAGAAACGGCAGAATGCCGCCGTCAGGTCCTTCTGGACGCCCTTGGCGCAGAACAGGCAGTCTGCAGTGGCTGCGACCTTTGTGATTCCAGAATGCTGGCGGCAACAGAAAAACCGCACCGCAGCCTTTTTCCGCGTTCAAAATATTTCAACGCAGTAAAGTTTCTTTTTGCTGTTTCCCCGTGCAGGACTTTTTCTGGAACGTCGTTGCCGGCCTCGCGTCTTCCCGATGCAGGGCAGATTGCGCTTTCCTTTATTTCTCTTGGAAACAGGTATTTTACAGAAGAAACGCTGGAACCGGTCCTTGTTGAATTTCTTAATGGAATTTCCCGGTCGATTACCGGCTTAAATTTGTGGGGACACAGTTCGTATGTTCAGATTATACAGGAATTAAAGGCAAAAAAACTTGTTTACAAAAACAAATGGCCGTGGAAGAACCGTTTGTCCGTCTGCATGTAAAACATCGGGTGCAGTTTTTGCGGAACAGCTGGAAGGCGCCTGCTATTTTTTTTCTTCTTCCGGTGCAGGGGCTGCGCTGGCGGCTTCTTCCTTTTTGCCTTCTTCTCCGGTCTGTGCTGCAGGAGTGGCTGCCGGTTTTGCAGGTTTTGCTTTCTTTGGCTTTGGCGGCTTTTTCCTGTAATTGGCAACAAAGCAGCAGAAATTCATAAACAGAATTGCTGCTACCGTTGTTCCAATCGCATATGGATTTTTAAGGACTTCTATTATTACAGACATTAAATCTTTTTCAGGCATAATATCTTATCGGAATTATTCTTCATTTTGTAAAGACAGTAATGCAGATTTATCTCCGGATAAGTATGCATTGCAGCGGTCAAGTGTCATCGGCTTACCGCACAAAAATCCCTGAATTATGTGGCAGTTGAATTTCTTTAAAAGATCGTACTGGTCTGTGTGTTCAACGCCTTCTGCAATTGTGTCCAGACCCATTTTAGAAACCATTTTGATGATGGAATCTGTAATGTTGGCCTGAATTCCGTCTTGCGAAGTTATGTCGTTTACAAAAGATTTGTCAATTTTAAGCGTGTCCAACGGAAGAATCTGAAGGTAACTTAGAGATGAATATCCGGTTCCAAAGTCATCAAGGGAAATCTTAAATCCCAGTTCCTTAAGTCGCTTCATTTTTTCAACGGCATCATTCATGTTGTCAATCATAATGCCTTCGGTTATTTCAATTTCTACCGTTCTAGGATCAATTTTGTATGTCTGAAGGAGGTTTTCAATCTCATATATGATTGTTGGCTGTTTCAGCTGAATAGGGGACAGGTTGATTGAAATTATTCCCGTAAAACTGTAGTCTTCCTGCCAGCGCCTTAAAGTATAGAACGCAGTGTTCAAAACCCATGAACCTATTGGAAGAATCAGTCCGCATTCTTCTGCCATAGGAATAAAGACTGCCGGCGGAATGTTTCCAAGTTCTTCGTCATACCAGCGGATAAGGGCTTCAAATCCCCTTAATTCTCCGGTTTTTACGTCAAACTGCGGCTGATAAACCTGTGTAAACTTGCTTTCAAGGACGGCCTGCGTCATTTTGTTCTGGATGTTAAGTTTCTGAATGAATACGCGCTGCATGTCCGGCTTAAAAAACATGAACTGGTTCTTTCCTGCTTTTTTTGCAGAATGCATGGCAATGTCTGTAAACCTTAAAAGTTCATCTTCATCCTTTGAATCATCCGGGTAAATTGCAATCCCTCCGGAAACGTTTATGTTCTGAATCATGAATGATTCAAAAATTGTATCGCTTGTATTTGTTATTGAATCAACAGATAGGGAATTCTGAATTACAACAAGGAATTCATCATCTCCAAAGCGGTATGTAGCAATTCCGTTTTTTGAAAACTGATTCAGCGTTTCCGAGGCTTTTATAAGGAATTGGTCGCCGGCCATGTGTCCCTGCGAATCGTTTATGTTTTTCATGTTGTCAATGTCAACAAGAAGAACGCCTATTTTAGTGCAGTTAAATTCAGCCTTTATGATGAATGCCGGAAAATCTTCGTTGAACTGGCTTCTGTTCGGTAAGCCGGTAAGAAGATCATGGTAAGCCGTATTTTTAAGTTTCTGTGCATGATTCATTTCTTCTGAAACATCTTCAAGGCTCATTACAACAAGCCCGTCTTTAGTTCCCTTCATTTGAAGGCGGAACCAGGCATGGCTTAGTTCTGAATAATACGTGTGTGGCTTGCAGACAATTCCGTTGATGGCTTTTTCGCCAAGGTCAAGCCACGGAACATCACGGTTGAGCATGTTTTTTATTTCAGAATATTTTTTGTACTCTGAAATTTCTTTAGCAATGGAATTTTTAAAACAGTCATTTATATATTCAACTTCAAAATCTTCTAGTTTGGAATCTTTAAAGATTGGTTTTGCAATAAGGACTGGAGATGTAAATGCGTTAAGGATAGATGTTAAATCTGGTTCGTTCATACTAACTATATTCTAGCGCAAGATTTCTATTTGTCAAAAAAATAAAAGCGTTGAATTGTTAAATAGTCTGAATGCCGGGTTTTATTGTGTCCGTAAGAACCCGGCATTCAGACTTTAGTTAGTTAGTAGATATTCTTAGGCTTTCCCAGTTTGAATAGTAAACGTCTATAAAGTCTCCAAGATCATTTTTAAGTTCGCATGAATCCATAATGCTTGCCGGATACATTGGATCAGTAGTCATGTACTTTTCTGCTTCAAGATTTACGTAGCACGGGAACCTGAAGAAATCCAGGAATTTTGCATAGTTTTCAGGTTTGTGTATGAAGTTAATGAATTCTGTTGCAAGGGCTGCATTTTTAGAATCCTTAAGGATACACATGCTGTCCAGATAAGATGGGCCGCCGTTTTCCGGAATAAAGAAATCTATTGTTTCGTCCCAGTCTTCTTCCGGAACCTCGCCGAATACACATTCTGCATATCCCTGGCAGAGCCACAGGTCGCCGCGGGCAAAGTCCTTGCCAAAACCTTCTGCATCAAATTTTACAATGTTAGGAAGCCATGAATCTTTGATGAGTGAAACAGCGTCTTTTAATTCGTCTGTGTTTTTTGTACATACGCTGTAGCCTTTGTAAGAAAGTGCGTCTCCAATAACTTCGCGGTAATCGTCCATCATAGAAGCATGACCTTTAAACTGTTCGTTTGCAAAGATGTTCCATGTCTTTTCATATGAACCTGCAGGGACTTTCTTTTTGTTTACACAGATTCCAGCTGCACCAAAATAATAAGGGACAGAATAAATCATGTCTGGATCGTAAGTAACTTTTTCAAGAACCTTTGGATTGATTCTGTGTCTGTTTGTAAATTTAGACTGATCGATCGGCTGCAGCATGTTCTTTGCAATCATAATTGAAACATAATCCTGAGACGGAACAACCATATCAAAGCTGCGAGCTCCGCCGTTTACAAGCTTGTTGTACATTGTTTCATTTGAATCGTATTCAGTAACAATAACCTTACAGTCGAATTCTTTTTCAAAGTCAGCAACAACGTCTGTAGGAGTGTAGTATGTCCAGCTGTACAGTTTTAATACCTGCTTCTTTTCGCAAGAAACAAGTCCCAGAGATGCAGTAAGAATTCCTGCTGCAAGCAAAAGTTTAGAAGTGATTTTCATAATCAATCCTCCAAAATATTAATGTCCTGCCGCAAACGACTTTAATCCTTTTCTTAAGAAATATGTCATAAGACATATCAGGATGATAAGGACAAAAGACAGTGCGTTTATTACAGGGCTTACTCCGTGCCTGATCATGTTATATACATAAATAGGCAGCGTTTCAACGTTTCCGTTTACAAGTGAAGTAATTACAAAGTCTTCGATAGAAATTGTAATGCTCATCATAAAGCCGCTTAAAATTCCGGGCATGATTGCAGGAATTATAACAAGGCAAAGCGTTTCTTTTTCTGTTGCTCCAAGGTCATGGCTTGCTTCAATAATAGAGTAGTCAAATTCATCTACCCTGGCGCTTACCATAAGATAGACAAACGGCAGACAGAACGTAGTATGCGCAATTATGATTGTAATTAAGCCTAGATTCATATGGATTCCGCTGAGAAAAATTAAAAGAGAAACACCCATAATTACTTCAGGAAGAACCATCGGCAAAAAACTGATTGATTGAATGTAGTTACGACCCCAGAACTTGTACCAGCTTATTCCGATTGCGGCAAGGCTTCCTAAAACAGTTGCCAGAAATGCAGAAACAACGGCTACAATTGCACTGTAAAGCAGACTCAGCCATAGCCTTCCTGAATTAAACAGAAGTTCTTCGTACCAGATAAATGAAATTCCGTCGAATTTAGAACTCTTTGAACTGTTGAACGAATAGAAGATTATTACAAGGAGAGGCACAAACAGAAACAAAAGAGAAATAAACAGAACCGTATTTGAAAAAGTTACCGGTGAATTATGCTTCTTCCAGTTTCTTTTTGCATGGCGGTTATTTTCCGTTTTGCTTACAGGATTCTTCTTTAAGATAGAAAGGATGACGGTTATTAAAAATTCCATAAGTTCAATCTCCCTTTTAAGTCAGGATTTGTAAAAAGCCTGTGCCTGTATAAATTAAGCCGCTTTGTTCTGTGATTTTTTAAGTGCGGCTTCGTGGCGGTCATTTGCAATCATCAGAAGAATGGCTGCCATGCTGACCAGTGTAAGGATTACGCTGAATGCAGATGCAAGCGGCAGGTTTCTTGCCTTTGTGATCTGATCCATGATGATGTTTCCGAGCATGTAGCTTTCTGTAGAGCCGACAAGCTGTGGAACAGTATAGTTTCCGAAAATCGGAATGAATGTGAATATCAGGGCACTTATTATTCCGCTTTTTATTCCTGGAATAAGGACAAGAACCATAGCTTTCGGTTTGCTTGCTCCTAAATCGCGCGCAGCTTCCAGAAGGGAAAAATCAAATCGGTCTACGGCAGTAAATACCGGAAGAATTGCATACGGCAGATACATGTAAATGCTTACCAGAATTACCGCAAATTTTGTGTACATGAATTTATGCGGCTGGAAAACTTCACCGTCTCCTGTAATTCCGTGAACCAAATAGAAGAACATTCTGCATATGCTGTTCAAAAGTCCGTTTTCGCCAAGAATCGTCATCCATGCAAAAATGCGGATAAGTGAATTGGTAAGGAACGGAATTATTACAAGTATGAGCAGGAAAGTCTGCTTTTTGCTGCGGGCAATTGCATATCCGCATGGAAGTGCAATTGCCATTGAAATCAATGTTGAAACGACTGACATCCACAGTGTCCTGAGCATTATGAATGCATAGGCCTTGCTGCACATCTGTCTGTATGCAGTAAAGGTAAACTGATGGACAACGCCCCCAAAAGAATCCTTCTTCATGAACGAGTAGCAAAGGATGATGGCAAGTGGTACTACAAAGAATATGGAAAACCACAGTCCCATAGGCCATGCGTAGTACGGACCGGGATTTTGCTTTGCCATCCTGTAGTCACGCGCCTTTTTTGCAAGGGTGAGGAAGAAATTCCTGTTTTCTTTTGCATTTGAATTTACGTCTCTGTTCAAAATCTTGTTTCCCGACTATTTATTGATGTCTTCTACAATATATCCGTCTTCTGCGGACCAGGAAATATAGACTTCGTCCTTCCACTGAATTTCAGGACCGTCATCCAGATAGTTTGTGTGCTGCTTGAAAACTTTTACGATTGTGCCGTTTTCAAGGCGGACATAGAATTTTGACTGGAAGCCCGTATAGATAGGCTCCTCAACAATTCCCTTGAATACATTTATGTCCTTGCGGCCGCCAAATGCCGGTTCTTCGCGCGTAATGCGTATTTTTTCCGGGCGAACCGTAAAGGCAACTTTCTGGCCTTCGTCAGTGTGTTCAAAATCTGTTACAAGGATATTTTTATCTTCTTCGCGGGTAGCAGCTGTTTCGCCCTTAAGCTGTGCCTGCATTCCAAGTGCCGGTGTATTAAGGGTAACCATGTGCTCAATGTCATCCTTTCCAGGAACCTTGTATTCTTCGCACTTTACAACAGTACTTTCAAACAGGTTGGTTTCGCCGATAAACTGAGCTACAAACTGGGTTGCAGGACTTTCGTATATTTCAAACGGTGTTCCTACCTGAAGAACGTGGCCCGAATTCATTACTGCAATCCTGTCGCTTACAGCAAGGGCTTCGCTCTGATCATGAGTAACATAGATGAATGTAATTCCAATCTGATCATGAAGACGGTCAAGGTCAACAAGCAGGCTGGAACGAAGCTTTGCATCCAGAGCAGAAAGCGGTTCGTCCAAGAGCAGGACTTTCGGTTCGTTTATAAGGGCACGTGCAATTGCGACGCGCTGTTTCTGTCCGCCGGAAAGTTGGTTAGGCTTTTTGAACATGTGCTGGTCCAACTGAACAAGATGAACGTATTCGCGAACCTTTGCATCAATTATTTTTTTGTCAACTTTCTTAAGGCGCAGAGGAAACGCAATGTTCTCATATACTGTAAGGTGAGGAAAAAGCGCATATGTCTGGAAAACAGTATTTGAATGCCGTTTATTAGGCTGCAGGGGAACAACGTTAGTATCATCAAAAAGAACTGCGCCGTCATCGGGAAATTCAAAACCTGCAATTATGCGGAGCAAGGTAGTCTTGCCGCATCCAGATGGTCCAAGCAGGGAAAAGAATTCTCCCGGCTTGATTGTAAAATTAATGTCGTCCAGCGCAACGAAATCTCCGAAACGCTTTGAAACATGATCAATGGTAACCTGACTTCCGTTCACTCAAGCAACCTCTGTTCATTATGATGAGGACCGTACTACATACAGTCATTTTTTGTAATAATGCGCAAATCAATATGAATTTACTTCCTGCAATAATCATGCTAAAGAGATGAATAGTCAATAAATATTTCTAAAATTTTTATAAATTCTTCTATTGTTTTACGTGAATTTGCTTTTGCTGTTGGCGCTATTTATTGTTATGTGCTATAATTTTTGCATTCTCATAATAATCTAGAAATTTGGAGATAATGATGATATCAGTAATCATTGGAATTATTTTAATTGCATTTACAGTTTTTTCCGTACTTCCTTCGTTTCCGTTGAACTGGGGAATGGATGTTGTTGTCTTCCTTAAGGGATGTGCTCCGGTTCTTGCAGCTTTCCTTGGACTTATCTGTCTTTTTATTGGTGCTGCCGATATAAAGGATAAGAATGAAGCAAAGAAAGAAGAAAGGGAAGCAAAGGCTAAGTCAGAAAACTAGTCCCTGTGCTTTTTAAGTATGGATTGCGGCGGTCATGCACTAAAGGACTGCCGCAAGAATGTGCTGAAAATATTTCAAAATCGTTAATACTTTTCTAAAATCTATTGAATTTGTACGCTGAATTTTGTATATTTTAAGTCCCCGTATATAAACATGGGATTATTGACTGCTCATCAATGTTCCCTGCTGAATCAGGTCAGATGCAAAGGCTTGAGGATGCGTAAACTTTAATATTTTAAGGTATATACATGAAAACTATTTTCGTAAATGAAAAAGAACAGAAGCGTGACTGGTATGTTATCGACGCTGCTGGTAAACCGCTTGGACGTGTAGCTGCAAAGGCTGCATACATTGCTCGTGGTAAGAACAAGGCTACTTATACTCCTAACCAGGAAATGGGTGACTATGTTGTAATCATCAATGCAGACAAAGTTGCTGTATCTGGTGGAAAAGAAACAAAAAAGATTTACTACAAGTATACAACAGGTTTCGTTGGAAGTCTTAAAGCTAACTCTTTCGAAAAAGTAATTGAAAAGCATCCTGAAGATCCTATTCGTCTTGCTGTAAAAGGAATGCTTCCACATGGACGTCTCGGACGTGCTCTTATGCAGAACGTAAAGATTTACGCTGGTACAGATCACCCTCACACAGCTCAGAATCCAAAGGCTGTAGAGCTTTAATTAGGAGACGGAAATGGTAAAGAATATTGCTATTGGAACAGGTAGAAGAAAGACAGCTGTAGCACGTGTTTTCGTGCGCGAAGGCTCTGGTAAAATCGTTGTAAACGGTAAAGATGTAAAAGATTATTTTACTACAGAAGAACAGGTAAAAGTACTTACACAGGCTTTGCTTGTAACTTCTAACGACAGTAAATATGATATCCTTATCAACGTTGTTGGTGGTGGTATGAACGGACAGGCAGCTGCTTGTCTTCACGGAATCTCACGCGCTTTGGTTCAGCTTGATCCAGATGCACGCACATCACTCAAGTCTAACGGCTTCCTTACTCGCGATTCTCGTATGGTAGAACGCAAGAAGTACGGTCAGAAGGGTGCTCGTAGAAGATTCCAGTTCTCTAAACGTTAGTCAACGGAACCGGATTTGGTTATCTACGGAACAGAGCAAGTTTCGCCTGAGGTTATTAAAATTAACTCCAGTGCGGGGCTTGCTTTTTTTATTCGCATTTCATATTTGAAAGTAGTCTCACCGGAAGAAATTGTCCTTAATGCTGAATTTGAAGGTCAGGAAGAACAGGATATTATTGATGCGGGCATGTGCTATGCCGCAGAAATGAAGGCTGTTGAATACCTTGCGCGGGCAGAGCAGTGCCGCTTCAGGCTGACTCAAAAACTGCTTCAAAAAAAATACGAAAAGCAGTATGTTTCTCGCGCGCTCGACTACCTTGAGCATAAAAATTACCTGAACGATGCCCGCTTCGCTGAGTTCTGGCTGAACGGCAGAAAAATAAATCATTCAGAAGGACGCACAAAACTACTAGCAGAGCTTATGTCGCGAGGCATTGCAAAAGATGTAGCGCAGGTGGCGCTGGAAAACTTTTTCAGCCAGAATTCAGAATATGAGCTTTGCCGCAGGGCTTATGAAAAATGCCTGCGCGCAAAAAAAGATCCTGACAGAACTGTCAGGACCCTTATGACAAACGGTTTTTCCTATTCAATGATTAAGAAAATCATGAAGGAAGAGCCGGAAGACTAGAAATCTGCAAGATAGGCAGGATATTTCATTGAAGATTCAGAAAAGAATTTTTCGAATGCTTCTGAACTTCCTGTACCAAAAGCTTTTTCCATAAAAATGTCAGAGAATGTAAAGTCTTTTTTGTAGGAAAATTCTTCTACAGAAAGGTTTGCGTTTTCAAATTCAAATTTCTTCATGTCAGCTATCATGTTTTCCCATGAATCAATTGAATCAATAAGGCCGTTATCCAGAGCCTGCTTTGCAGTATAAATCCTTCCGTCAGAAAGGGCCTTTGCCTCTGCGTTTTTCATATTTCTGTTCTGTGCAACGATGTTTACAAACTGTTCGTAGTATGAATCGCATACACCCTGCATGATTTTTTCCTGTTCTGCTGTAAGCGGTTCATTGTAGTTGAACATGTTTTTGTTCTTTCCTGCGTGAATTGTCTTTGACTTGATTCCGATTTTAGAAAGAAGTTCTGTCATGTCAAAGGAACTACCTGAAATTACACCGATTGAACCCGTAAGTGTGTTGCGGTTTGCGTAGATTTTGTCTGCGGCACAGGAAATGTAGTATCCTCCTGATGCAGCAATGTGTCCCTGGTATGCATAAATCTTTTTGCCGCTTGTCTTGTAATTCTGGAGAGCAAGATAAACTTCATCTGCTTCGTAAACTGTTCCGCCCGGTGTGTCAATGAACAATGCGAGGGCTTTGTTTGACGGATCGTCTTTAAGCATTTTAATTGTAGAAATAAGCCATTCCTGATTGTAGGAACGGTTTCTTTCCTGAATTACGCCTTCAATAGTAATCTTTGCAATGTAGCCTTTCTTGTTTCTGTTGAAGTTCAGCTTCATTTCCTTGTGAACCGGCTGGATTTTTGCCGGTTGCTTAATGTCAATGAAATTCAAGGCTCCAAGAACAAGGCTGATTGCAGCGATTATAATAAGTACAAGTATTCCCGAGTTTTTCTGTTTTTTCATATTAACCTACCAAATCTTCTGATGTTATTAATCCAAGTGCGATTGCGTCTTTAAGCATGCTGTGATATGCATTTGTTTTTGTCATTGAAACATACGGAACCAGCCATATAAGTCCGAGTCCGCATGGAATCATCGCAAGAATTGCCCATCCTAAAAAGCTCAGTTCCATTACAAATAGGTTTGCCTTGTTTCCGCGTGTAATTGTCATGCTGACTTTCATTGCTTTTGTAACTGAAAGTTCCGGATATTCCGTTACAAGGAATTTTGTCTGGGAATATGCATAATGCTTTACGATTCCCGGAATTATGAAAAGAAGCATCCATAGGAATGTCCACAGTGTTTCCCAGAGACCAGCAAGAATTGCCCTTGCCCAGTTGTTGAATCCGTCTGCAAAGTCAGAAATTGAAACCGGAGACGGACTTCTGGACATTTTTATGTATACATGAAGCTGTGCAAAAATGATTATATATTCAATTAGGATTGAAAGCATTGCGCGCAGTTCAGAAAGGTACGAGCCTTTATCCAGGTTTGTAACGGTCTGATTATCAATAAGTACTTTGTAGTTCTGCCAGAAATCAAAATCCTTAAGTTCCGGTAGTTCAAGAAGCGTAACAAGTACCAGACAGATGATTGTCATAAGTACTGGAGTTTTCCAGCGGCCTTTGAGCTGAAGACGTGCGTATTTTTTGTATTTTTTTCTATCAAACATATTTAAAATCTACCTTCTTATAAATGTGATGTCAAGTTTTTAAACTTAAGGATGAACTGTTCGACCGTCCTGTTCTTCCAGTTCTCTTAGCATCTGGTTGTAATATTTAGGCTCTATTTGATTTTCGGGAATTCCGCTTTTTTTAAGGAGAGCCTTTAATTCATTTTTTATTCTTTCTACCGTATCTTTGTCTGATTTTTCAGAAAGAATTTCAATTTCCAGAAAATCGCCCAGTTTTTCTACATTGCACAGTTCCAGGTTCGCCTTTCCGTACGGAGTTTCTGCGGAATATGCTTCCACTCTTTTGATTTTTTTTCTTGCTTCCGTAAAACCAATGTCTGCAAGAAGTACTTCTACGGCTTCCGGATTTTCTATAAGGCTTTCTTTTTCATCATTTACTTCGATGGCGCTGCTGTTGTCTTCTATTATTTCCTTTTTTTTGTAGGTAAGGCACGCAGATTCCTGAACGCCGTTTTCAGTCTGTTTGAATTCCCTGCGTATACGACAGGTAAGGTAGGGCTTTCCGTTTATAAGCCTGTCTTCTACCGCAAGATGATAATATGTATCGTGTTTTTCTACTGTTTGATACAGGACTGCAAAGGATTTTAATTTTTCTTTAAGTGCATTTCTGTCATAGACATGGGCTTTGATTTCAATTTCTGTCATATAATAAGTATAGCGCGTCATGAATAAATGTCTACAGAGGCTGCCTTATGCTGATGCACTAAGAACCGTAATGTGTTATATTTTGTGCATGAAGTTAATCTGCGCTCCTATGGCAACTTTAAGTCATCCTGCATTTCGCTTTATTATAGAAAAGTTTGGCGGCTGTGATGAATATTATACAGAAATGATAAATGCCCCGACATTGATTCATGGCGGACAGTTTGAAAAATTTTACATAGATCCGGCACCAGTCCCGGAAAAAATTGTCTGGCAGCTTACTGGTAAGACCGCTGAACCGATTGTTCAGGCGGCGGATATTGTGTGCCGCATAGGCGGAATAGGCGTGGATCTTAACATGGGCTGTTCTGCGCCTGACATTTACAACAGCGGTGCCGGAATTGCCTGGATGCTGAAATCCCGGGAAGAAACTGAAGCATTGGTAAGGGGCGTAAAGTCTGTCCTGAACCGGTATGAGGCGGAATCGGGAATACACCGCCGCCTTAGCGTAAAGTGCCGCCTTGGCGATGAAAACTACACGGACGAAGGCTTTTTAGATTTTATAGACATGCTGGTGGAGTGCGGCGCAGAGCAGATTGCATTGCATCCGCGTACAAGAAAGGAAAAATACCGGGAAAAGCCGCGCTGGATTTATGCACAGAAGATTGCGGAAAAATATCCGGAAATTTCTGTAATTGTAAACGGCGATGTCTGCGATAAATCTTCCTATAATAAGGTCTGCGAAGTCTGTCCTTCCTGTGCCGGTGTCATGGTGGGGCGCGCAGCCGTTCAGAAGCCGTGGATTTTTGCTTCACTTAAAAACAGTGTGGATTCTGCCGGTATTACGGTTGACCTTCTTTCTGCCGGTCTGGAATTTATTGATTATGTAGAAAAATACCAGCCGCCGGAATTTTACAGAACAAGGCTCCAGCGTTTTTTTACCTATTACTGTGCAAACCTTTCTTTTGCGCATTATGCGCGCACGGAACTATTAAATGCAAAGTCTGTAGAAGAAAGCCGCATGAAACTTACTGAATATTTTGAAAAAGTGCCTGCAGACAGATATAAGACTGTGTAGGCAATTTTTGCGGTAACAGCTAAAATTGCAGAAACGAAGGCATTCAATTCTTGACGACTCAACAAATCGTATGTTATTCTGTTAAAACTGATTTTGTCAGTAATTTCAAAATAAAAGGATAACGTCATGTCATTTATTTCTTTTCTTGATGGTACAGCTATAGGAACAGCTGGAAGTGCTTCTTCTTCAGCTCAGTTCATATCTACAGTAGTGCCTTTCGTCCTTATCATCGGGATTTTTTATTTCTTTCTTATTCGTCCGCAGAACAAAAAGCAGAAAGAAACTGAAAAGATGATTAACGCTCTTAAAAAAGGCGATAAAGTTGTTACAATCGGAGGAATTCACGGTGTTGTTTCATCTACAAAAGAAAAAACTGTAATCGTAAAAGTAGATGATAACTGTAAGATTGAATTCAGCCGTTCTGCAATTGCAGGTGTAGAAACAGATAAACCTGCAGAATCAAAAAAGGATAAAACAGAGGCTTCGGAAGCATCTGAAGAATCAAAATAAAAAAAGAATGAGGAAAACAAAATGAAGAAAACAACACGTTTGGTAATTCTTCTTGCTGTTCTTGCAGTTTGTTTTGCTTTCTTGTGGCCTTCAATCAGCTGGTACTGGAGAACTCCAAAGGAAGTTCAGGCACTGGCTCTCGGTTCATTGGAAAACATTAAAGACTACGCTACAGCTAAAGCAAGTGAGGACGTAATTGCAGTAAAAGCTGCTGCTAAGTCTGATGCATCTGCAAAAATAGATGCTAAATACGAGTGGCTTGAGAAGGCTGCTGCTAAAAAATATAGAAAGATTGGTGAAAAAGTTCCGTCTGCAATGACTGTTGCAGATGTTCTCAGCGCTTATTCAAATGAGTCTGAACTTCTTGATGAAATTTCATCTGTTTATCGTGATGAAATTCTTGCTGCTAAAAAGAACTATCAGAATTCTGTAAAGCTTGGTCTTGATCTTTCTGGTGGTATGAACATTATCGTTAAGGCTGACCTTGATGCTGCCGCAGCTTCTCAGACAGAAGCCGGTGTAATTGCAGACATTGAACAGTTCAAGAAAGATGCAATGGCTAACGCTATTGAAAACCTTTCAAGCAGAATTGACCGCTTTGGTCTTACAGAACCTGTTATCCGTCAGCAGGGCGAAGACCGCATTTACATTGAAATGCCTGGTGCTGCTGAAGCAGATTCAATCAATACAATCATCATGGGTAAGGGTATCCTTAATTTCCGCCTTGTAGATACAGAAGCTACAGAAAAATTCTCTCAGTATTATGCACAGCACGCTTCTACAGTATTCAATGCTGCCGGAGAACTTATTGATACATCTGTTGTTCCGGCTGACTGCGAAGTTATGGGGCAGTATACAAAGGATGATTACGGTCTTGATGAAAGAATCGGTTATCTCGTAGTAAAGAAAGAAATCGCACTTGACGGTCAGCACATTAAGTCTGCTACAGTTGGTGCAGACAACCTTACAAATCGTCCTGAAGTTGATTTTGTACTTGACGGCGAAGGCGCAGAAATCTTTGCTAAATTTACAGGTGCAAACAAAGGTAAATACCTTGCAATCGTAAGCGACAACAAGATTAAGTCTTATGCACGCATTAATGACGCAATCACAGGCGGACGCGTTGCAATCACTGGATTCGGACTTGAAGAAGCTCAGAACCTTCAGAAAGTTCTTCAGACAGCATGGCTTAACGTTCCGCTTTCTGTAGAAAGCCAGCAGGTAATCGGTGCTTCTTTGGGAGAACAGGCTATCAGCCAGGGTATTAAGGCTATCTGTGTTGGTCTTATTGCCATCATGATCTTTATGCTCATCTGGTACAAGGGTGCAGGATTCAATGCTGTTGTTGCTCAGGTTCTTAACCTTTACATCATGTTCAGTGTTTTAAGTGCCTTTAACCTTACACTTTCGCTTCCTTCTATTGCCGGTATGATCCTTACAATCGGTATGGCAGTTGATGCAAACGTAGTAATTTTTGAACGAATCAAGGAAGAAGTTGCGCTTGGCAAGAGCCGTTCTGCAGCAATCGCACTTGGTTTTGACAATGCTTTCTGGGCAATCATGGACTCTAACATTACAACATTCATTGCAGCTATCTTCCTTTCTCAGCTTGGAACAGGTTCCATCCAGGGATTCGCAGTAAGCCTGGCAATCGGTGTAATTTCTTCTGTATTTACAGCATTGTTCGTATCTCGTTTGATGTTTGACTTTGATACAGATGTTCTTCATGCTACAAAGGTAAGCATTGGTTGGAGGGTAAAATAATGGAAAAGAAACTCCATCAGTTCAGCAAGGCTTTTATTCCTTGTGAAATTATAAGTCTTGCAGTAATTCTTTTTGGAATTGCAGGCTTCTTTATCAAGGGAATTAACTTTGGTATTGATTTTAAGCCTGGTCTTATTGAAGAAATCCGCATTGCTCAGCCTGTGGCTGAACTTACATATACTGGTTCTGCAAAAGTAACAGTTGATGCATATAAATCCGGCCTGGATTTTGTAATCAGCGGTACTGGTGTAGAAAACCAGACAAAAACATTTCTTTACAGCGAATATCCGACTGTAAAGGAACTTCTTGCAGCTGTTAATGTTTCAGGTCTTAAGGTAACTTCTAAGACAGACGGTTCAGAAGCTTCAAGCGAACTGTTCCTTAACTCTGCTGTTTCTACTATTCTGAATAAGACACCTATGTATCTTTATGCAGGAAACGAAAACGTAACTGTTGATCAGGTTCGTGACGCTCTTTCTAAACTTGAAGGAATTGCTGTAAAGGCTCTCGGCGACAAGGGATTCCAGATCCGCATGGGTGCTACAGAATCAGAAACAAGCCAGAACCTTCAGAACTCTGTAACAGATACTCTTGCAGAACAGTTTGGTGCAGAAAAAGTTGTAATTATCAAAACAGACTTTATCGGTTCAAACTTCTCTAAGACACTTGCAAGAAAGTCTGTTCTTCTTCTTGCTGTTACAATTCTCTTGATCTGGCTCTATGCTGCAATCCGATTCCATTGGGATTTTGCTCTTGGTGCAATCGTAGCTTTGTTCCATGATGCTCTTATCATGTTCACATTCATTATCTGGACACGCATGGAATTCTCTACAACTGTTCTTGCTGCAGTCCTTACAATCGTAGGTTACTCTATCAACGATACAGTCGTAATCCTTGACCGTGTACGTTCCAACCTGCGCATAAAGAAGGTTGACAGCTTTAATCAGCTTTTGGATCGTTCTTTGTCAGATACACTTGGACGTTCTATCATTACAACAGTAACAACTCTCTTTGCTGTAATTGCGCTCTACGTATTTACAAGCGGAAGCATCAAAGACTTTGCACTTGCCCTTATGGTTGGTCTTTTGAGCGGATGTTACTCATCTCTGTTCATTTCAAGCGGTGTAATTTCTATGTGCCGCAGAAACTGGAAACAGGAATTTGGAATTCATCATTCATTGAAGGAAGAAACAGGTGTTCTTCAGATGGATACAGGTGTTACAGTTTAATTAAACTGATTCCACTTAATAATTCATGACGTTTTGACCCGGATTTTTATCCGGGTCTTTTTTTTGAAGTGGGCATTTTTTTGCAAAGTAAAAACGAGTGATGAAAAGCGGATGTTTACAGCATCTTTTCATATGGCGGGCGTATCTGATATATTTACAGCATGAATGTTGTTCTTGCAGACGTACTCGGCTACTGCATGGGAGTACGCAGGGCAATGGATTTTGCCCTTGATTCGCTTGAAAAAAATACGGATAAAACAGTCTATTCTCTTGGTCCGCTAATACATAATCAGACGGCGCTTGATTCCCTTGAAGAAAAGGGGCTTAAGGTTTTGCCGGAAGCTGAAATTGAAACCATAGAAAAAAACAGTGTAGTTGTAATCCGTGCGCATGGAATTCCGCCTGCAACAATGGAACGCCTGAATCGCCGTGAATGCACTGTTGTAAACGCAACATGTCCGCGCGTGCTTGCTAGTCAGAAAAATGCTGCAAAATATGCAGGTCTTGGCTATACAGTAATCCTTGCAGGTGATAAAAACCACGGTGAAGTAACTGGGATAGCAGGCTTTGCTGGAAAGAATTTTATTTTAGTTGAGCGGCTTGAGGATGCAGTAAATATAAGGCATTTTGATGATTCTGAAGAAGCTGTCCTTTTGAGCCAGACTACGTTCGGACAGGAAGAATTTGAAGCTATAAGGTCGGTTCTTTCTGAAAAAATAAAGAATCTTAAAGTTTTTAATACAATCTGTTCTGCAACAAGGGAGAGGCAGGAAGCTCTTCACAGGTTGTGCCCTTCTGCCGACGGAATTCTTGTGGTCGGCGGAAAAAATTCTGCAAATACAAAGCGCCTTCTTCAGATTGCGGAAGAAAACTGCGGCCGAGCTGCTCTTATAGAAACCTGTTCAGAAATCCCGGAAGATTTCTTTACCTTGGAAACAGTCGGCATAACTGCCGGAGCAAGTACTCCTGATGATGTTATTCAGGGAGTTGTTGCTGCCCTGAAGCAAAAGGCGTAAATTTATTGAAAGTTGAGAGTTTATCGTATATAATTATCGAATATGACAAGATGTTTCGCAATGTTAAAGCCTGGCGTGCTTAACCGCCGTATTGTTGGGGAAGTTATCAATCGTCTTGAACGCAAGGGATTGAAATTAGTTGGATTGAAAATGATGCAGATAAGTGATGAGCTTGCTGCAAAGCATTATGCTGAACATAAGGAAAAACCGTTTTTTGGAGAGCTTTGTTCTTATATTACTTCAGCGCCTGTTGTTGCTATGGTATGGCAGGGTGATGACTGTGTAACTTTGGTTCGCAAGGTTGTTGGTGCAACTAAACCTAGTGAAGCAGCTCCTGGTACAATCCGCGGAGATTTCTGTGCTCATACGAATTACAATGTAATTCACGCTTCAGACAGTGATGCAAGCGCTGAACGCGAAATAGGTTTATTCTTTAAAAACGAAGAGATTTTTGACTGGAAAGATAATCTTTCTGAATGGATATAATAAAATAAGAAGGTGTAGTGATGAAATCAAAGTCTGTTGGTGTTCTTGGAGGAGGAGCCTGGGGTACAGGTCTTGCTCAGGCACTTGCTAACGGTGGTCATAAAGTTCAGATGTGGGCTCTTGAGCCGGAAGTAATGGAGTCTGTTAATAAAGAGCATGAAAACAAAAGGTATCTTCCGGGATACAAGCTTTCTGAAAATCTGACTGTTTCAAATGATATTATTGAAGTTGCAACTGACAAGGAATTTATCATCATTGCATCTCCGTCGCTTTATCTGGCAAGCACAATCCGCAAGATTACTGGTGTTCCAAACGTTGCAGACGGAACAACTATTTTTGCTGCATTGACAAAGGGATTTGTTCCTGGTCGAGACGGTCCTAAGCTTGTTCTGGAAACTATTGAAAATACTCTCCCTGGAATTTACAAGGGAAATACGGTTTATGTTGCCGGTCCTAGCCATGCGGAAGAAGTTGCAATGGGTAAGCTTACAGGTCTTATTGCTGCTTCTGAAAATCCGAAGAATTCCATCAAGGTTCGCGAACTTCTTCGCGTTCCTGGTCTTTTCTGCTATTCAAGTTTTGACGTAATTGGCGTTCAGATCTGTTCTGCTGCCAAAAACGTTGTTGCAGTTGTTTACGGTGCCCTTGATGCTGTTGCTGAACATTCAAAGATTTTTGGTGACAATACAGAATCGCTCCTGCTTGCTGCTGGTCTGAACGAAATTCAGACTCTGGGTATGGCTATGGGTGCAACTCATGCAGAAACATTTACTTCTATTGCTGGCGTAGGTGACCTTGACGTAACATGTAAGAGTAAGTTCGGTCGTAACCGTCGTTTCGGTCAGGATTTGATTAAGACAGACATTCTTTCTAAGTTTGAAAATTTGGATGATCTGATTGCAAATATCGGTAAGGTTGGATATCTTCCGGAAGGTGCTGTTGCCTGCAAGTACATTCACGAAATCTGTGAAAAGAAGGGGCTTAAGCTTACAATCTGTGACGGACTTTACCGCATTTTGAACAAGGAAATTCGTCCTTTGGATCTTCTTGATGAACTTATGAACTTTGGAAACAACATAAATGCTTGAGAAAATTACAGGAACATTCAGTTCGATTGTCCGCACTTTGAGCGGTAAGTCGACTATTACAGAAAAAAACATTGAGGAAACAGTTGAGCAGATTAAGATGGCTCTTCTGGAAGCTGACGTAAATCTTAGGGTTGTGCGTCGATTTGTAAATTCAACTATAGAAGAAGCTAAGGGTGAAAAGGTATTAAAGGCCGTAAACCCGGGGCAGCAGTTTGTTAAAATTATTAATGACAAGATTGTTGCAATGCTTGGAGATGAAAAGCAGGATCTTAAGTTAAGGGGACCGGATGTAACAAGCGTAATTCTTATGCTTGGACTTCAGGGTGCCGGTAAGACTACTGCGGCTCACAAGCTCGCTGCACGCCTTAAGAAAGAAGGTCGAAGACCTCTTCTTGCTGCATGTGACCTTGTACGACCTGCTGCGGTTGAACAGCTTTCTGTTCTTGGTGAAAAAATCGGCGTTCCTGTATTCAAGGAAAATTCTAAGGATGCCGTAAAAAATGCAGAAGCTGCTCTTGCCTATGCAAAGAAGAATCAGTATGACACTTTGATTGTTGATACTGCCGGTCGTCTTCAGATTGATGAAGACATGATGGCCGAACTTGTAAAGATTAAGAAGGCTGTAAGTCCTGATGAAATCCTTCTTGTTGCAGATGCAATGACTGGTCAGAATGCTGTTGATATTGCAAAGACTTTTGACGAACAGCTTGAGCTTTCGGGTGTTATCCTTACTAAATTTGACTCTGACGCACGTGGTGGTGCCGCCCTTTCTTTAAAGACTATAACCGGTAAGCCGATTCTCTTTATCGGTACTGGTGAAAAAACAGAAGATTTTGAACCTTTCCATCCTGAACGAATTGCCAGCCGTATTCTTGGCATGGGTGATATTGTTTCGCTTGTAGAAAAGGCTCAGGATACTGTTGATCAGGAAGAAGCAGAACGCCTGCAGAAGCGCATGATGAAGAATGAATTCACTCTTGAAGACATGCTCATGCAGTTTCAACAGGTTAAAAAGATGGGTTCAATGCAGTCCCTTATAGACATGATTCCGGGAATGGCAAATCAAAATGTTGACATGAGCGGAATGAAGCATCAGGAAGCGATTATTCTTTCGATGACTAAAAAGGAACGTGCAAATCATCTGATTATCGGACCTAGTCGAAGAAAGCGCATTGCTGCTGGTTCAGGTACTTCTGTTGCGGAAGTAAACAAGCTTATTAAGCAGTTTGAAAAAACTAAGCTTACAATGAAAAAGCTTACACGCAACAAGGGGATGCAGAACAGGATGATGAGTCAGCTTGGAATGGATCCGTCTGCGCTTCAGGGTATGGACATGTCTAAACTTCAGGGAATGGATATGTCTAAACTTCAGGATATGGCAAAGATGTTCAGGCGTTAGAAACGCACTGATGATTAATAAAACAGAAAACGCTGGTTCAGTGCAAATTGAAGTTTGATTCAATCTGCTGACCAGCGTTTTTTTTTATAGATTTGATGAGCTGTATCTTATTTCAGTCCACAGTGATTACGGAAGATGTTCTTCCTTCCGGCGTGTAGGCTTTTTCAGGATTTGTTCTGTCGGTTACGGCATTAAGTCCTATAAAATAGTTGTAATAGTACTTCCCTTTTGGCAGCGGAATGCATAGTTCGTAGAAGCCAGGCTCTTTTTCTTCCATTTCGTAAATCCAGCTGTCCCAGTTTGTAAAGGAACCTGCAAGACGTACTTTCTGACCCGGACGGCCGTTGTAGATGAAAGTTGTTCCGTGATCTTTTGTTGTGTGCGTTACGACTGGCAGAGTACTTCCTATATCCACTTTAGACAGTGAAATTCCTGTCTGTCTGTCATAGGTTCTGAGCGGATTAATCGGATCGGCCGTCCATAAACCGTCTATTATGAGTCTATAAGTGATTTCTGTAAGGTCTGCCGGACGATCCAAAACGTAAAGCATTACGGAAGAAGTTACGTTTCCGTCTACATCGCGGGTTTTCTTTATCTTGAATGAGTGAATTGTCTGGTAATTTTCAAAATCAAAGGCAATTCCTATGTAGCGCGGCCCGGTTTTTTCTGTAAAGATGATGTGCCGGTCTGTAATTACCGGAGGCTGGGCTTCTGTAATCTCTGTAATGCGGTTTGTAAGCTCGTATGAAGAAATTTCTTCCAGCGTAGTAGGCTGGGCAAATGCGGCTGCACCAAGAGAAAGCAGTGCGGCTGTAAAAATCTTTAAAAATCTATTCATGTTACAAATATCGGTTTTATATTGTTTTCAGGTGAGCGAAAAAGTTTATTTTATGGTAAAATATATAAATAAAGTCAGGATAAAAAAATTCCGTAAATGTACATAAGCGGATACTTTTGTTTTGACAAGGGTACGCCATCTTGTATCAGAAGGCCAAAAGGGGTAAAATTTAAGAATGCCAGGTTTAAGTCAGCTTAAAAAATTCAGTGCAGATATCCTTTCTCTTGGAGACGAACCTGGACTTCGTGCGGCCAGAGGAGAAAAGCCGGTTACTGTTCCGCTTCCAAAGGGCATTGAAGATAAGGACGATTCTGATGACTTTATTACCGGTATGCCTGAGCCGGTTGATTACGATGTAAAACCCGAAAAGAAAGTTGTAGTTGAAGAAGATTTCTCTGATATTATGGGAACATCGGCTCCAAAACCGCAGCAGCAGGCAGAAGCGCCTGCAGAAGCTTCATTCAGTGTTCCAGATTTAAGCAGTTTAGGCGATTTAAGTGCATTCGGTTCAGATGAAGGCTCTGGTGACGAAGGTCCGGATCTTTCCATGTTTGCTGACCCGATTGAAGAAACTGCGCCGGAGCCAGAGCCGGAACCAGAAGAACCTGAGATTTCTGACCTTAGCCTTGAAGATCTTTTGGGCGGCACAGGTTTTGACGGAAGTGAAGGAACAGAAGAAGAAAAGGACGAAGAACCTGAAGAAGAACTCAGCATTCCTGACAGCATGGATTCTGCTGAAGATGTATCTATAGAAGAAATAAAAGCAGAAAATGACAGAAGCACCGATTCATCTTCTGAAGAAGTGGACAGCGCGGAAGAAGAATTCAATAGGCTTATGGCGGGAAATGCACCTGAACGGCAGGAAGCGCCGGCTGCAGAAGAAGTTCATGAGCCGCTTGAAGAAGAACTGTTCGGCGATCTTGATCTTAATATGGATTCCCTTGAGCGGGATCCGTCCGCAGAAGCCGGAAATACTTTTGATTCTGATGATTTTTCTGGGCTTGCTGATTTAGATTCTGCAGACGGAGCAGGGGACTTTGAACTTGATGATTCAGTCCTTTCTAATGAAGAAGAATTTGGAAAGACTGAAATAAATTCAGCAGACCCGCTTGCGGCAAGCCTTTTTGAAGACGCGGAAGAACTTACTGCAGCTGAGGAACCGGGAGCTGCAGAAGAACTTACTGACTCTGACGACGGATTTTTTGATCTGGAAAGTCTTGTTTCCGATGATAATGGTTCTTCCGGTGCTTCTGACGAAGTTACTTTCTCTCCTGAAGATTTTGATAATGATGAACTGTTTAATAAAGAAGAAAAACCTGCTCAAGAAACAAACAGAATTCCTATTGAACAGGTTCCGGATTTTCTTGATATAGATTCGATTGTCCTTACAGACAGCAGGACATCGCCTGCAGAAAATGAAGGTTCTGACCAGAATGCCGGTACAGAACAGAATAAAACTGCTGTACCAGAAGCTGAGCCTGAAGATGATGCAGACTTTATGGCAGATGTAATTGATGAAACTCCAGTTGAAGAAATTATTTCTGACGATGTGCCTGCATCAGAGGATGAACCTGTTGTTGAAGAGCCTCTGTCTGTAGAAGATGTTTCTGAGCCAGAGGAAGCTCCTGTTACAGAAGATTTTGCCGCAGATGATTTTTCGTTTGGAGACGGTAATGATTCAATAAAGGAAGGAACTTTTGCGCCGGTAGATTCTGCCGATGCTTCTGAACTTGACAGTTTCAGCCTGGATGATCTTGATGACTTTAATGCAGATTCTGCTGCAGCCGGCGGTCTTGAAGAACCGGCTGTTTCAGAGCCTTTAAAAAATGATGACGGAGCAGACTCACTTTCTGCAGCTCTTTCAGAGAATCTTGACGATTCTGATGACGAATTGTCCGTTCCGGAAGCTGAAACTTCTTCTGAAGATGCAGACGAATTTTCTATCCCGGATTTCTCTTTTGACGATGAAGTAAAAAAATCGCCTGAGGCATTTGAAACTGATTCAGAATTTGCAACCGGCGGTGAAGAAATAGACATGGGTTCAGGCCTTCCGGAAGAGATTTCAGAAGTGCCTCCGGAAATGAATGATTCTTCTGCTGATGGCGCAGGAAGCGGAGTTGGAACAGGTGCAGAAGATTCTTCATTTGATCTGTCTGACCTTAATTTTGACGAAGCGCCTGTCACTGATTCTGCTTCTGACGGAGCAGCTTCCGGTGAAGAGAACCCGTTTGGCGATATGGATTTAGGCGGACTTGACCTGCCTGATTCAGAAGCGCCTGCTGAAGAAGCCGGTGCCGGAATAGATACAGAAGATGCCGGCGGAACTCCTGCTGGACTCTTTGATGTAAATGACTTTGACATGCCGGATCTTAGCACAGACGACCTTGGCGACAGTGCACCGGTTGCGGCTGAAGAAAATGCCGGTGACGATTCATCTTCTGAATCAGATTTTGGTACAGACGATTCTGCCGGTACAGATTCTCTGTTCGGAAGTGATACAGATTTTTCTCTTGATGACATGGACGGCGGCACTGGAAGTTCTGATTCCGTGCCGGAGCAGGAAAGTGCCGGTTCGTCAGATATGTCGGGTTCAACAAACCTTGGAGATGATTTCCCGGCAGACTTTAATTTTGATCTTTCTGACAGCAGCGATGATTCTGCCGACAACTTTACGGAATCGGCTCCTTCTGAAACTTTTGATACTTCTGACATGGAAGGACTTGATTTTGGAATTCAGGAAACAGACAGTCATATAAATCAGAACGGTGATTTTGAACTTGGCTCATCTGACGAATTCGGAATGGATAACGGTGACTTTGAAATTCCGGGATTCTCTGACGTTGACGAAGTTCAAGTAAATAAAAACGGAAAGATTAAGGTTGCTGACCAGGCTTCCAAGGAAGAAGAAACAGAAACCAGCGATCTTCCTCCTAATACGCTTTCTGATGATCAGTATGAACACTTCCTTAAGAATCTTGCCGGCTATCCTCTTAACGTAAGGATTGCAGTAGAAGAACTTATCGTTAAGAATGAGTTCACTGATGAAGCTGAATTTGATATTGTCCGCAAGGTTTTAAAGAAAGTTTCTGCCCGTCAGCTTGCTTCTGAACTTGAAAAGATGCTGGATATTTCCATTCCGGTTCCAAGGGATTTTGAACGCCGTACAGCAGAAGAATACGAGGCATACAAGCAGTCGTTCCAGTATCAGCTTAAAAACAAAATCATTCCTGGTTCAATTGTTTCGATTGCAGCAGTTATTGTCTGCTTCTTCATGTTCCAGTTTACAAAGAATTTTATCTATAAACCTGCAAGGGCTGCGGCTCTTTACCGCCAGGGATATGTACTGCTCGAAAGTGAAGATTTTCCTCAGTCTGAATCTAAATTCAATGAGGCTACAAAATATTCCCTTCAGAGAAAGTGGTTCTTCCGCTATGCACATGGTTACCAGGATCACAAGCAGTATATCCGCGCAGAGAATATGTATAAAAAGATTCTGTACTGCTTTAATCACGACAAGCAGGCAGGTCTTGAATACGCTTACATGGAACTGAATGATCTTGCCAACTATGAAAAGGCTGAGCAGGTTCTTTTAAGGGAAGTTCTTGATCATCATGTAAATGACCAGGACGGAATGTTGCTTTTGGGAGACAACTATCTTGAATGGGCAACAGAAAAGAATCCTGAAAAATTCAGCGATGCACGCAGGTGCTATTCTGAACTTATCCAGCTTTATGGAAACAACCAGAAAAATATGGATCTTTTCTCTTCAAGAATGATGAGGTACTTTATCCGCACTGACAACCTTCTTGAAGTCCTTACGCTCAAGAACCGTTTTTATCCGCGGCCGCGTTCACTTGGTGCAGAAGACTGGACTTCTTTAAGCGGTTACCTTTTGGATAAGCTTTACGGTCCTCTTGCTCCGGCAGATGAATATCTGCGTTCAAAAATTGAAGACGTAAAGAAAATGCTTGTACGTGCTGTAAAGGCAGATCCGTCCAATCCTGTTGCCTTGTACAATATTTCAAGATATTTCATTCACATGAATAATGGAATGAATGCAAAATCATCCCTAATTCAGGCGCTCAATGCATTTGACAATGTAAAGAAGCTTAAGCGTACGGACGTATATAAGAACATTGATTCTTACAGGCTTCTTGGTGAAGAATACGTAAAGGATAAGGATTACCTCAAGGCAATGGAATCTTATTCCAATGGTATTGCGCTTTTCAGCCGCGAAAATATAGGAAACGGACTGGAAGGAAACAGCAGCATCGGTAATCTTTATGCGGATTACGGCGACATTGAATATTTT
>Ga0256407_10001052_pt1 | contig 61336 bp, 52 predicted proteins | sample RumenRJG_04DNA_FD_193489 | JGI IMG/M metagenome (GOLD analysis project Ga0256407, IMG submission 193489) | Bovine rumen microbial communities from Lethbridge, Alberta, Canada - RJG_04 | ecosystem: Host-associated > Mammals > Digestive system > Stomach > Rumen | place: Canada: Alberta... | reverse complement strand
CCACGGAGCCGGCCCCTACAAAGAAACTTACGCGGACACGACCTCCGTTTCAAAAAGCCTTTGCTCGGACAAAACTAACGGCGGCGAGCGGGATTTGTCTTGCAAAAACATCAAGGACGCTCTGGCCGCCGCAGGCTATGCCGGAAGCCAAAGGCCAAAAATTTTGTGGAACGACGTTTGCTTTCAGTCCAGCGCGGAAATACTCTGGAACTACAGGGGCTCCGCTGACTATCTTTTGGCGTCTCCAAATCTTTCCGTCTCGCAGGAGTTTGTCCGCATTATGACAAGCATGGGCAAAGGCAGCGCTCCGATTGATTTTGGAAAAATAGTCGTAAGCGCCTACCACGAACGCTACTATGAAGATCCGCAGGACTGCCCAAAAACAGATGATGACGCAAAAACAAAGCGAGCGAGCGGCTATTCGCTTTTTACATTTTCGCTTTTAAGCTTGGACGAGCGAAAGGTTCTTGCGCTAAAAAACGCCGTAGACGATTTTGCCGACGCCTTGCTTGAATTGAAAAATGGTGACGCGCAGGGGCAGGCGCTCTTTAAAAAAGTCTTTGACGATTATGTGGACCAAGACCCCATTAACTACTTAGAGTGCAAGGGCCTTGCGTATCAAGGAACTTACGCCTTTCTTAGCGATTTGGGCGACCTTGCCTTAAGCGTCAAAAATGAGTCTAGCCTTTCCTCTAGCGCCGGCGCGCTCTTGGCTTTGCTGCAGCACGGCGACGACAATTTGATTGTGTACGCTTGGGCTGGAAAAAAAGCCGGAACGGAAAGCATTCCGTCGTGGGGAAACATAACCGCGAATCAATTGTATCTTACCGGCGGCTACGATTATATTTCTGGCAAGACCGTGGCTGTCGAACCTTCCGAGGAGGAGGTTTACGGCCTTACGATTGCTAGCTCCGCCGTCTATCCTGACGACCCTAAAAATGACATCCTGCCAAATTACGATGATTGGACTGGTTTTTCGGCAAAGTGGGGAGATGTCATAAAGGCTTGGAAAACTTATTATTGAAGCCGCGCCTTGATAATAAGCCAAGCGTCCAGCCGGGCGCTTATTTTTTTGCCGCGTCGCTGTAAAGCTTGAAGCGCTTTGCAAAGAAGGCGTCAAAGACTGCGGCAAAGTCCGCCGCGCAAGCCTTTGTCACGGCCTCGTAGTCGCCCGCGGCCGCTTCCTTTGCGTCAAATTCCTTTTCTTGCGCGCGGGCCAAATCGATTTTCTTTGCCATAAGGCGAGCAGCGTTTAGGTTTTGGTCCGCTCCTTCAAAAGCCTTTACAAGCCAAAGACTCTTTATTTTGTCCAGCGCGGCGCCTTGCCCGGGTTCTTGGCTTTGGGACAATTCTTCTTTTAGCCGTTCAAGCGCTTGGTCAAGGATCGCGTCCGCGTCCGAAACATACTGGACGTTAAAAAAAGTTATCGCGCCAAAATCAACCAAGGGGCTTCGCTCCTCGATTCGCGCGGACATTTTTTGGTAGCGGTCGGAACTGGCAAAGGCCGCTTGGCAAAGGGAATGCAATTCAACAAAAAGCGCGTCGTAAAGAGCCCTTTCTTTTTGGCTTTGCGGAGCGTTGAACCAGTACTGGACCGGGTCGGCAAAGTCCGTCGTCGGAATCAAGACGGCGGGGCGGGGGCCTGCCTTGTCGGCGCTGATGTCCGTCAAAAATGTGTGCTTGATTTTTACGCGCAAGGAATTTTTGGCAATCGGCTTTGCCTGCGCCAAAAGCGCCTTTTCTTCCCACGAAGAAGAAAGGCCGCCAAAAACTTCTTGCGCCTTTTGCGCCAAGCCTTCAAAAGAAAAGTTTCCAACCGCGATTATTTCAAGCCTTCCCGCGTCAATGAATTTTGCGTAGGCTTCAAGGATTTGCGTGTAGCTTACGTTGTTCAAGATTTCTTGGCCGGGAGCGTAGAGCGCCTTGTAAAGGGGAGCCTTGTAAAAGTTTTTTATCCCGGCCGAGTAGAGCTGGCGCGGCATGGCGGAAGACTTGATTATCTGCAAACTTTTTCGGCTGGACAAGTACACGTCAACTTCGGCGGGAACGATGTCGCAAAAAATCATCGCCTCGGCAAGCGCTTCAAGGGCGGCTCCTTCGTCTCCGGCAAGGCATTCAACCGTCACAAGCGAGCTTATGTCCTCGCATTGCGCGTTGACGTTGGCGTTTTTCATTTGGCCTGAATATATTTTTTGCGCGCAAGCCTTTCGCGTGTTTTGCGCCAAAACGCTTGCCAAAACCGCTTCCAGTCCCGGCTCTTTTTGAGCGCAGTAGGCTTCTCCGCCTTTTATGTATAGGCCAACGACGCTGGTAAAGCGGTCGGGATAAGTTTTTGCGTGGAAGCCGATTCCGTTTTGCAAGCGCGCGCTTTGGCCGCTTTCAAGGCTTTTTTGAAAAAAAGTTTGGTCAAAAATTTGCGGAGCGTCTTGATCCGTTTTTTCTTGGTCGTTTTTTGCAAGCGAATTTTTTATCGCGGAAAACATTTCCTGCGTGTGCCATGAGGCGTTCTTTGCCGTCACGCTTTGCCAGCCAGCCTTGTCAAAGGCGGACGCGAGGCTTTGATAGCTTTTTGAGTTGACAAGAACAAAGACATAAGGATCTCCGTTTTGAAGCGCCAGCTTTAGCTCCAAAAAGTCTTGCGCCATAATCCGCTGGCCGCGCGCCAAAAATCTTTGGATCAAGCTGGAAGCGTCGCCTTCCTGGCCGCTCTGTTCGTAGGATTTTTTCGCGATTCCGTCAACCGCCCAAAATTGCGACAAGAGTTCCATAAAGCCGCGCGGATTTCCAGCCGCCACCTCAAAGTCGGTCAAAAGAAAGGCTTTCGCCGCTTCAAACTCTTCTTCGGTAAAGCCACAGATTTTTTCCTTTAAGATTTTTCCAAAGAGTTCCGCCTTTTCAAAGTCGTTGGCGTTGGATTTTTCCAAAAGGCTTTGGATTATCAAGCGGCTCGAAGAGTTTTTGTGCGCGGCGTCTGCGTTGATGTAGTCGCTTCCGCGAATGTTAAGCGCGGCTTCAGCCGTAAGCGCTTGCTTTAGGGCCGAGGCCCGCGCGTTTAGGACAAGGGCCGCGATGTCCGCTTCCTCCATAGAAAGGCTTGTGTACTGGCAGACGACTTGCGCCATGTCGGGCGAAAGCTCCGGGTCGGACAAAACGAATTTCTTTTGAGCGGGATTGGCCGCGGCTTCCGCTTCCGTCGGAACAAAGGCCGGGCGCGGGGCGTAGCTTCCAAAAGTTTTTTCGGCCAATGAAAGCGCCGTTTCTTTTGTCACCGCTCCCGTGACAAAAAGAGCGGAGTTTTGCGGCGAGTAATAATTACGCGCGATTTCGGTCAAAATCGAGCGGGCTTCGGCAAGGCTTTGTTTTTGGAAAAGCGCGGGATAGATTCCGCTGTCGTGCTTCCAGGGAGCGGCGCTAAAGACGCGCGAGTCGATCGCGCTGTTGATAAAGCCTTCCACGCTAAAGGCGTTTTGCGCGGCGCTTTCTTTGGCTTCCTTTAATTTTACCGACAATTCTTGGTCTTGAAAAAGGGGAGCGAAGGCGCAAAGGCCCAGCTCTTTAAAAACCTCTTCAAGCTGGTTGGGGCTTGCGTCAATCGTGTAGCGGGCGCTGTCGGCGGTACATTCGGAAGCCAGGCCTTCCAAAAGCCAAACGCCCGAGTCGTTGGAATAAATTCCGGCCTTTGAAAAAAGCTGGACGTAAAGTGGAGCGTAGCCGGCCGTCGCGGGGCCTTGCGCCGAAAAGCCCGCTTTTGCCGCGTATTCAACCCGGACAGTGGGAGCGGAAAAATCCTCGTAAACGCAAACGGTCATTCCGTTTGACAAAACAAAGCGCGAAAAGCCTTCCGGCATCGTAAGGCCAAAAAGGCCGCTCGGCAAAAGAAACACGAGCGCTAAAATCAGTTTTTTTAACGAAGCTTTTTTCATTGCTACTATAATAAAGCAAGTTTGAATTGATTTCAACCTAAATTTGTGATAGAATAAAAGAATGGTAACAATCACTCCGGCAAAAAAGAAAACGACGGCTCCGACATTTCCCAAGGAATGCCTTAAAAATACCCGCGCCCTCACAGGCGCCGAAATAGAAACGTTAAAAAAGAATCGCAACCATTCCGACCGCTCCGACTGGAGCAATGTCCTTGTAAGCAAAAAGGGCTTTGACCCCGACTTGATTTACGGTTCGGCCTTTTCGGGCTTTGTCGTTTTGGGCCAGCTTAGGAACGCCAAAGTCAAGTACCACGATTTGGAGTTGGAGTGCGGAATCTATAATTCCAAGCTGCGCGACGTGGTCACCGGAAACGACAACGCGATTCACAACGTGGCCTACCTAGAAAACTACCGCCTTGGATCCGGCGTCATTCTTTTTAACATCCAGGAAATGTCTTGCACCAAGCATTCCAAATTTGGAAACGGAATCTTAAAGCAGGGCGAAAGCGAGAACGTCCGCGTCTGGATCGGAGTGGCCAACGAAAACGACGGCCGCGCCGTCCTTCCCTTTGAGTCGATGATTCCAGCCGACGCCTACTTGTGGTCGCGCAAGCGCGGCGACAAAAAGCTTTTAAAGCGCTTTGTCGAGCTTACCGAAAAAGGCAACACAAAAAAGAACGACACTTACGGAACTGTCGGCAACGAAACCGTAATCAAAAACACGACGCTTTTAAAGGACGCCAAAATCGGCGATTGCGCCTACATCAAGGGCGCCTTTAAGTTAAAGAACATCACCGTTTTGTCGTCCGCGCAAGAGGAAAGCCAAATAGGCGAGGGCGTCGAGATGGTCAACGGAATCATGGGCTACGGAAGCCGCGCCTTTTACCAAGCGGTCGCCGTCCGCTTTGTGCTGGGACGCAATTGCCAGCTAAAGTATGGCGCCCGCCTATTGAACTCAATTTTAGGCGACAATTCCACGGTATCATGTTGCGAACTCTTAAACAACTTGATATTCCCCTTTCATGAGCAGCACCACAACTCTTCGTTCTTGATCGCTACCACTGTCATGGGCCAGTCTAACATCGCGGCGGGCGCCACTATCGGCAGTAACCACAATTCCCGCAGCCCCGACGGAGAGATTATCGCCGGCCGAGGCTTTTGGCCCGGCTTGTGTTCCGACTTTAAGCACAACTCAAAGTTCGCCTCGTTTGTTTTGGCCAGCAAGGGCTCTTACCAGCGCGAGCTTAACATTTCGTATCCCTTTTCGCTGATCGCTGCGGGCGGGGAGAACGAGCCGATACAAATAATGCCGGCCTACTGGTTTATGTTCAACATGTTCGCCATCGCCAGGAACCGTTACAAGTTCCAAAAGCGCGACAAGCGCGTTATCAAAGTCCAGCACATAGAGACCGACCCGCTCGCGCCCGACACGATGCAGCAAATTTTGCCTGCCTTGTCGCGCATCATCGAGCTTACCAAAAATTATTTGCAGGACGCCGGCCTAGAAAACATTTTGGCCGCCAAGGGCGACGCGCAAAAATTGCAGGCCGCAAAAGACTTTTTGCACCAAAACCCCAACGCGGACTTTGTCTTGCATGACGAGCTTTGCCAAAAAAAATGCGGCGCCCTTATTCTTAAGCCGGTCAAGGCTTACAAGGAATACCGAAAAATCGTAAAGTACTTTGCCGCTCGCAGCTTGATGGAATTTTGCTCCGTTCATAAAATAAAAAAATTGAATGCGAGCGCCATCCAAAAAATAATGGCGATTGAGCTTTACACAAAGTGGACCAACGCCGGAGGGCAAATCCTTCCTTCCAAAAAAGTCGACGAGCTTTGCGCCAAAATCAATTCCAAAAAAATCGACTCCTGGGAAGCCGTCCATAAATTCTACGACGCTTGCCAAGAGTCATACGGCGACTACAAGGCCCGCTACGCGATTTATCTTTTGGAGGAGCTTTACTCGCGAAAGATTTCTGACTTTACAAAAGAAATTTTCCAAGACATAATCGCCGACGTCACGGCCGTTTCAAACGACATTTATTCCGACTCGATTTACTCGCGCAAAAAAGACTACGACGATCCCTTCCGCCAAATGACTTACGGCGACGCGGACGAAATGACCGCCGTTTTGGGAAGCATTAACGACAACGTCTTCTTGCGCGACCTTAAGGTTCAGACCGCGCAATTCAACGAGCGGCTTTTGGAGTTGTTATGAAACGCATCGCAATCGTAACCGGAGCGTCAAGCGGAATGGGGGCGGAGTTTGTCCGCCAATTGGGAGCGGAGCCCTGCGCCGACGAGATTTGGCTTTTGGCCCGCCGCTTTGATCGCCTTAAGGAAGTCGAGGCCGCGCAAAACGCCGCCCATAAAGAAAACCCGACGCTTCCCTTGGCCCGTTCCTTTGCGATAGACCTTGCGGGCCGCGCGGGCGTTTCGGCCTTTAAGGCGCTTTTGGACGCCGAAGAAATCATTGACAAAAAAGGCAAGGACAGCGGCTTTGAAATCCGCGTCTTGGTCAACAACGCGGGCTTTGGAACTTACGGCCCCTTCGCCGACACGCCGCTAGAAAGCGAGCTTGACATGGTTGAGTTGAATTGCGTTTCGCTTACGGGAATCGCGGGCCTGGCCCTTCCGTACATGAATAAAGATTCTGTCTTGATAAACACGGCGAGCCTTGCCGCCTTTATGCCGCTTGGAAACTTTAGCGTTTACGCGGCAACAAAGGCTTATGTCCTAAGCTTTAGCGAATCCCTCGCCGCCGAAGTCGCCGACCGGGGAATAAAGGTTTGTGCCTTGTGCCCCGGCTCTGTCAGCACGGAATTTGCCAACGTGGCCTCTAACGGGGCGCGCAAGGATGTGCTTGGCGGCCTAAGCGCCGAAAAAACTGTCCGGCATTGCCTCAAGGCGGCGCGCGCCGGAAAAAAGACCGCGCTTTGGGCCCTTAAGTGGAAGGTCACGGCCTTTTTGTCGCGCTTTGTGGGCCGCTACTTTGTGGCGCGCTGGACTTACCTAAAGTGCCCGCGCCCCCGCAAAGATTAGGACTTTTTGCCGGCCTTGCGGTCTTGGATTTTTCTAATCATTTGCTTCGCCGAATAGTTTTGCGGATAAAGTTCCAAAATTTTGTTGTACCATTCAATCGCCTTGTCCCACTTTTTTTGCTTGTAAAAAGTGTAGCCGATCGCGGCGTAAATCATTTGGTAGTCAAAGCGTTCGATTCTTATGTACTTGTCGTCCAACACGCGCAACAAGGCCTTGCGGCTTGACTTAAGCTTGCAGAAGGGCCAGGGAGCGTAGGCGTCCTGCGCGATGACCATAAATTGGCCCAAGCCGTTTGAGTAATCCAGCGCCACGGCTTTTTTTGCGTTTGCGCGGACCTTAAGGCCGTTGGCCAAAACGTAAGAAACGTTCTTTGCCGTGCAGTTCATAGAAATCGCTTGCGCCAAAGTGGAGTAGCCGTCGCTTCCTTTTTTGATTTTGAGCGCTTGGTTGCATTCGTCAATCGCCTTGTCAAAGTAGGCGCCGGCTCTGTCGTTTATGCTTTCGGTCGTCTTTGTGTCGCCCAAGTCCATGTTGTCCAAGCTGGTAAGGTCAAAGCTTTCCATAATCGAAAGGCCGTAGTAGTAGTCGGCGCGGGCAAGCGTTATCAATTTTGAGTATTCGTCCGCCAGCTCTTCGGCGGCTTTTAGGCTCGCCTCGTAGTAGCGCTTGCGGCCTTCTTCGTTGAAAATTTTATGGCCGTAGTGAGCCTCGCAAAATTCGATTCCGGCTTTTGTGTAGGGAACCTCGCGCGGAAATTCCGACGGAAGCCGTTTGGGAGCGTCCTTGGAGTTTGCGAATTTGTCCTCGCCGTCGTCGGCGGCCATAAGGTCCGCGGCGCTTTCGCCAGAAAGGTCGGCGTTCTTAAGAATGCGCTTTTTCATTTCGTCTTCGCTTTCGGCAAAGAGCAAGCCCGTAAAAACAATCAAAAGGGCCGCCGAAATTATCTTTTTTCCAATCATTTTCATGTCATATACCTCATTATTGACTTTTTACGTCGATTAAATTATTCTATTGAAATGCTTAATTCTTTTCAAGCGGAATTTTTGTTCAACGTCTACGTTTTTATCTGCGTTCTCTCCTTTGTTTTGTATTTGCCGCGAATTCGCTATTACATCGCCGGCCTAAAGCGGCCAAAGCATTTTGAAAACACCAAAAAAAACAAGCTGGCCGTCATCGTTCCTGCCAAAAACGAAAAAGGCCTTCGCGTCTTGCTTGACAGCCTGGCCGCCCAAACCTACGACAAAGATTTTTACGACACATACGTCGTCGTCGGGGACGAGGCCGACCCAAACATTCAGCTTGCGGCCACATACAAAAACACTTACTCAAAAGTCGTTCCAAACCAAACATGCAAGGGCCAGGCGCTTGACGGAATTTTGCAAGACCTTTTAAACGATTCCAAAAACGGCTACGCGGCCTTTGCAATCGTTGACGCTGACAACATTGTTGACGCCAACTTTGTAATGGAAATGAACAACGCGCTTGTTTTGGACAAGCAAATAATTTTGGGCAAACGCTTGGTAAAGAATTACTTGTACGGAAAAAAATACCGCTCATGGGCGGTAAACTGCAACGCGCTCACTTACACCTTCCTTGACAAAATGGGAAACTGCTTTAGAAGCGAGCGCAACATGTCCAACACTATTTGCGGAACCGGCATTATGGTCCGCCGCGACTTGGTCCAGCAAATGGGCGGCTGGCCGTATCGTTCGATGACCGAAGACTTTGAGCTTACCGTAACCGCTCTCCTGAACAATTGGACCAGCTATTATTACGAGTACGCCGTCACCTATACGGAGGAGGGCATTTCGCTCCGCAGCTGCAACGCCCGCCGCCGCCGCTGGCTTATGGGTTACGCTCAGGTAGGCGTAAAATACGGAAAGGAAGTTTCAAAAAAATTCTGGAAATACGTCCGCGACTTTTTTAGCGGAAGCAAGGCTTCTGTGGAGCGCGACCCCAAGCAGGCCGAAGTCGTTTCGGGCAATTTTTGGGGCTGCTTTGACTACCTCTTTTCGTTCATTCCGCTTTACATATACTTTGCGGGAACGGCTGTATGCGCCTTGGCTTTTTTGGCCGACGCGGCCTACAAGTTTTTCGCGCTGCAAACTTTGGACTGGTTTTCGCTCCATAGCGCGATAAAAATCATCTTAGTCTTGTACGGAACGCTTTTCTTTTACACAGCCATCGCCTTTGTCGAAGACCGCGCGATGTACACGATTAGCGTCTTTGAAAAGCTTTTTGCGTTGATTGTTAATCCCTTTTACATCACCCAGTACGCTCAATTTTACATTGAGTCATATTACTTGCTTTTGACCCACAAAAAGGCCAAGCAAAGTTGGATTCAAGTCGAAAGGATGGAACAGTGAAATACGCCGGAGTGGAGCAGCTTCCCTATGAGGAGCAGCAAAAAAACATAAAGATTGCCGAACAAAAGGGCAACTACAACTGCGAAATTCAAGAGCCCGACTGGCGCTTGATGCAGCGCGTTGACGAAAACTTTCAGTACAAGCGAAAGGGCTTTCTTAACAATCTTGGAACGCTTTTAATTCGCTCGTCCTTTTTCGCTTTGGCCAGGCCCGGCTGCTGGTGTTTGATAGGCGACGGCTACTACGGAAGAAAGAATTTGCGCGGAATAAAAAACTGCGTCTTTGTCTGCAACCACGTCCACAACCTTGACAACGAGATGTCGCGCTGGGCCTGTTGGGGCCACAAGCTTTACATCGTCGTCGCCGAGTTCAACAATATGACCGGCCTTTTGGGAAGCGTAATGCGCGCCGGCGGAATCTTTCCGTTAAGCTCCAATTTTAGCGCGATGAAAAAATTTACCGCCGCGGTAAACGAAGTCCTTCACCAAAAGCGCGGCTCGGTTTTGTTCTTCCCCGAAAAGTCAATGTGGCCTTACTACGAGCAGCCTCGTCCCTTTATGGACGGAGCCTTTCACGCCGCCGCGATGAACAACGTTCCTGTCATTCCGCTTTTTATCACTTGGAGACAGCCCCGCGGTTTGGAAAAGCTTTTCTTTAAGCGAAAGCGCGGCGAAATCCACGTCTTAAAGCCCATTTACCCCAAGGCCGAGCTTAGCCGCAAGGAAAACATCGCCTATCTTCGCGACGAGGCCTTTAAGGCGCAATGCGAATGTTACAAGGAAACATACGGCCGCGAGCCCGACACGATAAACGCCAAGTTCACCTTGGAAGAAATCTTCCAAAAAGGCTACGACGCGTATTTGGCGGAGCAGGCTGGCGGAAAAGAAAGCAAAGACAAGTAAGAGAGGATCGTAAATGTCCATAAAGCTAGAAAACCTTCAAAAGGAATACCATCTTGCCGACGGAACGTTGGTGCGAGCGGTAAACGGCGTAAGCCTTGAAATTCCTTCAAACACAATCTACGGAATCATCGGAAAAAGCGGCGCGGGAAAATCAACCCTTGTCCGCCTTATAAGCCTGCTTGAGCGGCCCGACAACGGAGCCGTTTGGTACGACGACAAGCGCGTTGACAACCTTTCAAAGTACGACTTGATCGAGCAGCGCCGCCACGCCGGAATGATTTTCCAAAATTTCAACTTGTTTAGCTCCCGCACGGCCGCGGGCAACATCGCCTATCCCTTGGAAATTTGCAAAACGCCCAAGGACAAAATCAAGACCCGCGTGGAAGAGCTTTTGGAATTGGTAGGGCTTGGCGGCCGCGGCGACGCAAAGATCAGCTCGCTTTCGGGCGGACAAAAGCAGCGCGTCGCCATCGCCCGCGCCCTTGCCAACTATCCCAGCATTCTTTTTTGCGACGAGGCCACAAGCGCCCTTGACCCGCAAACGACGCGCGCGATTTTGGACTTGATCAAAGACTTGCAAAAAAAGATGAACCTTACGGTCGTGATGATCACCCATCAAATGGAAGTCGTGCGCGACGCTTGCTCGCTTGTAAGCGTTTTGGACGAAGGCCGCGTGGTGGAAGAGGGAAGCGTAGCCCAGATTTTCACCCAGCCAAAAGCCGCGATTACAAAAGAGTTTATGGCCAACATCCGCGCGGCCAACTACGTTCAGTGGTCGGACCAAAAGGGCGGATACGTCTTGCGCTTTGAAGGCCCCAAAACCGACGAGCCGCTTGTAAACGAATTGATAAAGAAGTTTGACATAGAAGTAAACATTCGCGGCGGCGGCATCCAAGACGTTCAAAGCAAAAAGGTCGGCGTTTTGCGCGCCGACATCAGCGGCAATGAATTGCAAAAGGCCGTCGCTTTCTTAAAAGACCGCGGCGTCATCGTGGAGGAAGAGTAATGCAAATATTCACACTTGTTTCAAAAGCGACATTGCAAACTTTGGAAATGGTTGTCTTTAGTACCTTGTTCTCAACCTTGCTGGGTTTTCCTTTGGGAATCCTTTTGTGCATGACAGGCCCCGGCGGCATCACGCCCAAAAAAAAGCTAAACGCGATCATAAGCCGCGTGGTTAACGTGTTGCGCTCGTTCCCCTTTATCATCTTGATGATTTTGCTCTTTCCCTTGTCCCGCTTGATTTTGGGAACCAGCATCGGAACGGTGGCTACAATCGTGCCCTTAAGCATCGCCGCCGCTCCCTTTGTAGCCCGCGTCATCGAAAGCGCCCTTAACGAAGTCGATCCAGAAGTGGTAAAGGCCGCCCGCGCTATGGGCAGCCAAAACCGCCAAATAATCTTTAAGGTTTTGATTCCCGAGGCGATGCCTTCGATTGTTTCGGGCGTCACGCTTACAATCATAAACTTGATCGGATATTCGGCCATGGCCGGAGCGATTGGCGGCGGCGGCTTGGGAGACCTTGCGATCCGCTACGGCTACCAGCGCTTTAGGACTGACGTAATGTTCTGGTCGGTAATCGTAATTTTGGTCTTGGTAGAAGTGATCCAGTTTGTGGGAACGAGAATTTCCAACAAAATGCTGGCTTCAAGGTAAGCTAAAGGGCAGCGTCCGCAAGGACGCGGTGAAACCGCTCGAAACAAGCATTTTAGGCTTGCCATCGACAATGCGAGCGGCTTGTTACCAAGGCAAAAAAAATTTGTTTTTTTTAAAAAAGCGCTTGACAATAAACGCTGAAATCGGTATAAATAAAACATACTTTTCCGCTAGGAAATGGAGGTAATAAAATGAAAAAGATTCTTTTGACAGCATTGGTTCTCTTGGCCGCCGCTTCGGTATTCGCCAAAAAGAACAAGAAAGACGGTCCGCTCGTAATCGGAGCGACTCCCGTTCCGCACGTACAGCTCCTTGAATTGGTAAAGGCTGACGTAGAAGCCAAAGGCTACAAGCTTGACATCCGCGAGATGACAGACTACGTTATCTTGAACGACGCCCTTGAGTCTGGCGAGCTTGACGCCAACTTTGACCAGCACACTCCCTACATGGAAGCCACAAACAAGGACAAGGGCTACCACCTTGTAAACGCCGGCGGCGTTCACATCGAGCCTTTCGCCTTGTATTCAAAGAAGTACAAGAAATTGGCCGACCTTCCCGCCAAGGCTAAGATCGCCATTCCCAACGACCCGACAAACGGAGGACGCGCCTTGCTCTTGTTGCAGGCCGCCGGCTTGATCACCCTTGACAAAAAGGCCGGAATCACAGCCACTCCGCTTGACGTAGTAAAGAACGACAAAAAGCTTCAGTTCATCGAAACTGACGCCGCCAGCCTTCCGCGCGTTTTGGCCGACGTTGACGCCGCCACAATCAACGGAAACTACGCCATTCCCGCCGGCCTTTCAGCCGCCAAAGACGGTCTCTTTGTAGAAGGAAAGGATTCTCCTTACGTCAACATCGTCGTAGTGAAGAAGGGCAACGAAAAGGATCCCCGCGTTACAGCCCTCGTTCAGGCCTTGCAGAGCCAGAAAGTAAAGGATTGGATCAAAAAGACTTTCCCCAACGGCGAAGTTGTCGCCGCCTTCTAATGAAGTTTAAGGCTAAATTCATAATTCCGCTTGCCATATTGCTGGCAGGCGGAATTTTTTTCTACGATTACTACACATCCGCAAAAATCCAAGAAGTCCCTTACGCGGACTTTTACGCCCAAGTTGAGGGCGGAACTGCTTCCGGCGCCAAAATCGCCAGCGTCAAAATCGCCGAAGACCAAATCTATTTTGAGGACGCGGACGGAAATCATTTTAAAACCCAAAATCCCGACAGTCCCACTTTAAAAGAATTCTTATTGCGCAAGGGCGTCGTTGTCAAAAGCGAAAAGTCCGCGGCCCAGCTTGTGTCGCTGGCGTTGGACATTCTCTTTTACGGCGTTTTCTTTGTTATAATCATAGGCGTTTTTAGAAAATTCATTTCGCCCAACACATTTAAGGTCGTCCGAAAAACCGGCGTAAAGTTCGACGACGTTGTCGGCATGGACCAGCTTAAAAGCGACATGGCGCAAGTCATGCAAATAATGAAAAATCCGCGCGAATGGGAAAAGAAGGGAGTGCGCCTCCCCAAAGGCATATTGCTTGAAGGCGAGCCGGGCAACGGAAAAACCTTGTTCGCAAAGGCTTTGGCGGGCGAGGCCAGCGTAAACTTCATTCCGGCCAAGGCCACAGACTTTGAGTCGATGTTCATGGCTATCGGCCCGCTCAAAGTAAAACTGCTTTTTGCCAAAGCCCGCCGCCGCGCTCCCTGCATTGTCTTTATCGACGAGTTTGACGGAATCGGAACAAGGCGCAATTATTCGGGAAGCGCGATTGAAACCGAGAACACCCGCATCGTCACGGCGTTGTTGAACGAACTTGACGGCTTTGAGCCGACAAAAGGCGTTTTGGTCGTCGCGGCCACAAACAGCGTTCAGGCGCTGGACCCGGCTTTGATTCGCCCGGGCCGCTTTGACGCGCGCTTTAAGGTTCCTTACCCTGACGCCGCCGCCCGTGTCCAGCTTGTCCAAAAGTATACGCAGGCCAAAAAAAGAGCCGCCTCTTGCAGCGACCAAAAGCTTGCCCAGCTTTTTGAAGGCTTTTCTTGCGCCAAAATCGAAAGCGTCTTGAATAAGGCGGCTCTTTTGGCCAGCCAAGCCGGTCGCTCCGAGTTCACCTTGGACGACGTTGAATCCTCTATCCGCTCTTTATAGCGGGTTATTGACGGTTTTAGAATTTTTCGCTAATATAAAACCAACAAAGGCGTGTTGCGCAGAACCACACTCGTGCGCGTCGCGCCATTTTTTTTAAATACTCTCGGAGGATAAAAAAATGAAAAAAATCGTTCTTGCGGCGATGGGCGCTTGCGCTCTTTTCGCTCTCGCTTCTTGCGGCGGATCTAAGGATTCAGTCGTAAAAATCGGAATTTACGAGCCCGCTTCCGGCGACAACGGAGCTGGCGGAAAACAGGAAACTTTGGGAGCCATCTACGCTAACGAAGTTATGCCTAAAGTAAACGTAGGCGGAAAAGAATACAAAGTAGAGTTGGTTCGCGTTGACAACGAATCTTCAAACGACAAGGCCGTTACAGCCGCCAGCGAATTGGTTTCAAAGGGCGTTTCTGTAGTTCTCGGCTCATACGGTTCCGGCGTTTCAATCGCCGCCAGCGACACATTCGCCGCCGCCGACATTCCGGCCATCGGCGTTACTTGCACAAACCCGCAGGTAACTTTGGGCAACGACCACTATTTCCGCATTTGCTTCCTTGATCCTTTCCAGGGAACAGTTTTGGCCAACTTTGCCGTTGACAAGTTCAAGGCCAAGAAAGCCTATGTATTGGCCAAGCTTGGCGACGACTACTCTGTAGGCCTTTCAAACTACTTTACAGAGGCCTTCAAAAAACTCGGCGGCGAGGTTGTTTTTGAAACATTCCCCGAAGGAACAAGCGACTTTGCCGCTTACGTAACAAACGCCAAGAACCAAAAGGCTGACGTTTTCTGCGCTCCGGTTTCAACAGAAGCCGCCGCCCTCATCATCGAGCAGGCCAACACTCAGAACCTTGGCATCCCGATTTTGGCCGGCGACACATGGGACTCAAACGTAATCTTGGGAGCTGTAAAGGGAACAAACGTTGACATCAACGTAACGACATTCTTTGCCGAGGGCGCCGAAGACGCCGACATCGCCACATTCGTTTCTAACTTCCGCGAATGGCTCAACGCCGACGCCGGCCGCTTGACTGACAACGGCGGAAACGACATCGTAGCCGCCAACCCTGTAATGGCCTACGACGCTTACTTTGTCGCTCTTGAGGCTATCAAGGTTGCCGGCTCTACAAAAGGCGCCGACATCAAAAAAGCCCTTCCCAAAGTTCGCTACAACGGAATTACAGGCATGATAGAGTTCAACGAGACTGGCGACGCCAAGCGCGACGTGGCTTACGTTAAGCACGCCAACAACAAGAGCGGCCAGTGGGAATTCGTAGCCATTCAGTCTGTAAAGTAAGATGAATTTCTTTAGCGCCAATTTGCCTTACATTCTCGCCGGCATTTCGACCGGCGGGCAGTACGCCCTTATCGCCATAGGCTACACTATGGTCTATGGCATCTTGCGCCTGATAAACTTCGCCCACGGCGACGTTTTCATGGCTGCGGGCTTGGTGTTGATTTACGCTTCCACGGTTTTGCCTCTTTATGTTTCAATACCATTGATGATCGCGATAACTGTCCTAATCGGATTTGCCATTGAGCGGGCGGCTTACAAGCCCCTGCGAACGGCGCCTAGAATGTCGGTCATGATTAGCGCTATTGGCGTTTCATACTTAATTCAAAATTTGGCGCTCTATGTAACGGGCGGCCTTACAAAATACTATCCGCCGATTCCTTGGGTCAGCGACTCAATAGAAATCTTTGGAGCGATGACAAAGCGCGTTACGGTGATCACACCCTTCCTTACAATCGCGCTTGTAGTCGCCCTTGTCCTTTTGATCCGCTACACAAAAATCGGAATGGCGATGCGAGCCGTTTCGCGCGACTTTGAAACCGCCCAGCTTATGGGAATTAAGTTGGACGCGGTAATTTCAACTACATTCGTAATTGGAACTTTCTTGGCCGCCGTCGGCTCGCTTTTGTTCTTTTCAAACTATACCGGCGTAACTCCCACAGTCGGAGCGATGCCTGGCCTTAAGGCTTTTGTCGCCGCAGTCTTTGGCGGAATCGGCTCGATTCCCGGAGCGGTTATAGGAGCCTTTGTAATCGGCATTTGCGAAAACATCATAAAGGGCTTGGGTTGGACAACCTTTAGCGACGCCTTTACTTTCGTTTTGCTGATATTCGTCTTGATGTTCATGCCAACGGGAATCTTTGGCGAAAAGTCCACGGACAAGGTGTAAGGCATGAAAAATTTACAAAACAATTTGCAAAAACAAAAAATCACCGATTGGATAATCGCGGCCAGTCTTTTGGTCTTTGTCTTCGTTTTGGTTTTTGTCTTGGAACAAGTTCTCCCCAGAACGTCGATGCTTTTCACTGTGTTAAAGAAGGGAGCGATTTATGCGCTTGTCGCCGTTTCAATGAATTTGCTCAACGGCTTTACAGGCCTCTTTTCGTTGGGCCAGGCCGGCTTTATGATGATCGGCGCCTACACTTACGCAGTATTCACGATTCCCGTGGCTTTGCGCCCGGCGGTCTACCAATACTTTGACGGCGGAGCGATTCAATTCGCCATTCCCGTCTTTGCCGCGCTTTTGCTTGCCGGCCTTGTCGCGGCGCTCTTTGCCTTTTTGATCGGCCTTCCGGTCCTTCACTTAAAGAGCGACTACTTGGCTATCGCCACTCTTGGCTTTGCCGAGATTATGCGCGCGCTTTTTCAGTGGGACAAGCTTGGCGTAATCACAAACGGCTCCAACTTGCTTAGAAAATATCCTGTCTTCCGCTCAACGCTCTTTCCTTTCTTTGTGTCGGGAATCTGCATAGCGATTATAGTTCTTTTGATAAACTCAACCTACGGCCGCGCCTTTAAGGCAATCCGCGACGACGAGGTTGCCGCCGAGGCTATGGGAATCAATCTTTCAAGCCACAAGCGCTTGGCCTTTACGATTTCTTCATTCTTTGCCGGAATTTCGGGCGCGCTTTTGGCCATGTTCCAAACGACGATTCAAGCCAACCAATTCAAGTCGGCGATGACCTATGAGATTTTGCTTATCGTAGTTATCGGCGGAATCGGTTCTGTAAGCGGAAGCGTCATTTCGTCAATGCTTTTTGTGGCTTGCTCGGAATGGTGGCTCCGCTTTTTGGACAACAACAATTTGATGATAGGCGACTTTCATGTTCCTTTGTTAAAGCCCGGCTTTAGAAAGGTAGTCTTTGCGATTGTAATCATGCTTATCGTAATTTTCTGGCAGCGCGGAATCATGGGCGAAAGCGAATTTTCGATTGCCGGAATCCGCAAGGCATTGGCGCGCCGCGCGAAGAAAAACGCCGCCGCAAAGAATGGAGGCGCAAAATGAACGAGCAAAATCAAAACGTATTGCGCCTTTCGGACATTACGATGCAGTTTGGCGGCGTTGTGGCCGTAAACTCCCTTTCGCTTGAGATTAACAAAAACGAAATCGTTTCGCTTATCGGACCCAACGGCGCCGGAAAGACAACCGCTTTTAACGTCGTCACGGGAGTTTACGCTCCCACAAACGGCGCGGTTTACTTTAACGGCGAAGAAATCGTAGAAAACTATCCGCGCGGCAAGATGAAAAAGCTTTACGCGGGAACCGAGCGGGGAAAGTACTCAAAAGTGATCGAGCCGACGCCCGACAAAATAACCCGCCTTGGAATCGCGCGCACTTTTCAAAACATTCGCCTTTGGAAAAGCCAAAGCGTATTCGACAACATTCTAATCGCCAAGCACTGCCGCCGCAGCTCAAACTTTTTGACAGCCACCTTCCGCCTAAACCGCGCGGAAGAAAAGCGCCAGCGCGAGGAAGTGTCGGAACTTCTTAACATTTTCGGCCTTTACGACGTCAAGGACGAGCTTTGTACATCTCTTCCTTACGGCCAGCAGCGCCGGCTAGAAATCGCGCGCGCTCTTGCCACAAATCCCAAGCTTTTGCTGCTTGACGAGCCCGCCGCCGGCATGAACCCGCAGGAAACTTTGGAATTGACAGAGTTCATCCAGCAAATCCGCGACGACTTTAGGCTCACCGTATTTATGATTGAGCACCACATGGATTTGGTAATGAACATTTCGGACAGAATTTATGTCCTTAACTTTGGAGCCCTGATTTCAAAGGGAACGCCGGCGCAAGTCCAAAACGACCCGGTCGTAATTTCGGCCTACCTTGGGGAGGACAAGAATGCTTGAAGTCAAAAACCTTTCCGTGTCGTATGGCGGAATCAAGGCCTTGCGCGGAATCAATATGGAAGTCGCCGACAAAAAAATCGTCTCGCTCATCGGAGCCAACGGCGCGGGAAAGTCCACGCTGCTAAGAACGATTAGCGGCCTTGTAAAGGCTCAAGGCGGTTCGATAAAGTTTGACGGCGAGGAAATCTTAGGCCTTTCCATCGACAAGATTTGCAAAAAGGGAATCGCCTTGGTTCCCGAAGGCCGCCGCGTATTCACCGACCTTACCGTAGCCGAAAACCTAAAAATCGGCGCGTATCTTAGAAACGACAAAGAAGAAATCGCCAAAGACTTGGAATGGGTTTACGAACTCTTTCCGCGCCTAAAGGAGCGCTCTTGGCAGTTTGCCGGAACCCTTAGCGGCGGCGAGCAGCAAATGTTGGCCGTAGGCCGCGCCCTTATGAGCCGTCCCAAGCTTTTGATGATGGACGAGCCTTCGCTGGGGCTCGCGCCGTTAATTGTGCAGCAAATATTTTCGATTGTCGAAGAAATCAACAAGAAGGGCGTGACGATCTTGCTCATCGAGCAAAACGCCAACATGGCGCTTAAGGCCGCAGACACGGCTTACGTTTTGGAAACCGGCGACATTACCTTAAGCGGAAGCGGCGAGTCCCTTTTGGCCGACGAAAAAGTTCGCGAAGCCTACCTTGGAAAAAGCCGCTCTTAGGGGACAATCTTGATGTCCTTGATTGAATAGCCGTCCTTCGAGTGGTGGTTGTTGTTTTGGAAAACCAAAGCGTCAATCAAGGCCCAAGAAAATTTTCCTTCCGAAGACCTCCATTCTGTAAGCGGCGTCCAGCCTCCTACGTCATTGAATTTGCTCAAAGGAATCGATATCTTGCGCCAGTTTCCGTCAGGAGCCGCGTTCTTTGAAGAAATCAAGGATGACGCCCTCCATGGAAATATCTTTGATTCCATGTCCCTAAAATAAATCGTTATGTCAAATTTTGGGTCCTTGCTTGAGACATAGAATTCCAACTTGGCTCCGCTGTTCTTTAGGCTGGTAAAGTCGCAAGGCTCCCTAAATTGGAACAAAAGCTCGTCAAAAGGCTTTAATTCCTTTAGTTCGATGAACCTTTCGTTTGTTTGGCTGTCCAATTTGGACAAAGAGCCTATGGTGTTCCAAGCCTGCACTCTTATGTAATCCGCGTTTCCGTCTTTGTAAATCGTATAGTCGCCGGTTCGCTTGGCCCGCCTGTACCAAGTTTCGCCTTTAGCTTTAGTTCCGTCGGAAATTTTGTAGCCCATCGCTTCGATTACCGGTATGTTCAAGTCTTCGGGAAAGCGTGATTCTTGCGGAGATTTAAATAGGCCAAACTCTTGTGTGTAGTCCCAGCTTAAGCGGGCTATGTTGCGTTCGTCCATCCAGCCGCATTTCATTCTGTACCAATTGGCTCGTTCCGCCGGATTGGCGAAAGTCATAAGGACGCCAAACTCGTTGCACATAAGGGCCGCGTTCCTCTTGTTGGCAAATTCGACCGCTTTGTCCAAGGGGGTCAAAAGGGCCTTTTCGGACGAGGCTTCTTGGTAGTTGCTCAGCTCCCACTTTTCCGCGTCCGTCGCGTTTGGGGGAGGGGGCGGCATTCTTTCCTTTTCGTACGGGAAGGGAACGTTTGTTATGCGCTTTGTGAACGTCCAAGAGGCGCCTTGATGGGTGAACAAAAAGGGCGTGTAGTCATGGAAATTGTAGATTAAATTGTCGTCCTTGTAAGCCGGAAGCCGCAGCATCGAGTCAAGGGAGTCCCAATAGCCGCCTCCTACTATAACTGAATGCTTTGTGTCAACGGCTCGGATGGCCTCAAGAACCTTTCCCTGGACTTTTCCCCATTTTGCGATGTCCGCTTGCGTGTTTCCGCTTTCAAAGTGAGGTTCATTCATTATTTCGTAAATGATAAACGAGCCTCTTTTTTTGTAATGCTCCGCGATTTGCGGCCAAATTTTGAGAAGGATGTTTTCGATTTTTGGGTTTGTTTGGGACGCTCCGCTGCAATCGTTGTGGAAATCGATTATAATGTGCAGGCCCAGGTCCTCGCACCAATTTACAGCCTTGTCCAACAAGTCAAGGCAGCTGGGGTCAAGCTTATAGTCGTTGTTTTTGTCCGCCCAAACGTCAAACCAGATGGGAATTCGGACCGCCTCAATGCCGATGCTCTTTATGTTCTCAAAATCTTTTCTTCCATATAAAAGCGTATTGAACCTTCCGTATTCCATCCATACGGGAAGGTTGACGCCTTTGCTAAAAGGCAGGCGTTTTTTGACTTTTGGAACGTTGTTTGCGAAAACGGCGCCTGAAAAAAGCGCGGCCGCCGCCAAAAAGGCGCAAAGAAGCTTTTTCACTTTATCTAAACCTCAATTTAAAATTGGTTTGACCATTATACCATTTTTTTAGCGTTTTTTGCAAAAAAAATTGCAAAATTATAGAAAAAAAAGATGTAAATTTCGTTTGACAAAAGCGCTGTAATTGCGTTATAATAAAATAATTATTATTATTGCGAATAAAAAATTCCGATAAGTAAAATAAGGAGTTCTGAATGAAAAAAGGCTTATTTGTCCTTGCTAGTCTGTCTCTCCTTTTGGCCTTCGGTTCAGCGGCTTTCGCCCAGCCGAACACTAAAAGCGTAGTGACAATTACTATTGATAGTTTTGACAAAATTGGCAGCCAGGACTTGCCAATGTGGGAAAAAGGAAAATGGGTCAAGACCAGTTGGGATTGGGCCGTTCAGGCCAGCCGCTTTGTAACGGAAGGATATCCGATTAAGAGCACTTTCGAGGCTATTCCCAATTCTCTTCGCGTTTTGCGTACAGAAGAAGAAAAGGCCACAGTTTTGGGCCTCAAGACCAAGTTCAACCGCAAGGGAGACAACTGGTTCGAGCTTTACCCCACAAAGGACGACAAACCCTTCGAAATCCCGCTTGAGGGCACAGTAACGCAGTTTGACTTCTGGGTTTGGGGCGCCAACTACTTGTATTTCTTGGACATGCTCGTTCGCGACGCGGACGGAACCGTTCACATTCTTCCTGCCGGAAACGTCGCTTTTGACGGCTGGCGCAATGTAATCGTAAAGGTTCCCGGCTATATCCGCCAGCACTCGCGCTTGCGCTCAGGTCCCGCAAAGATGACTTTTGTCGGCTTCCGCGTTACTACGGATCCGGCGGAATATGTTGACGACTTTATGATTTACTTTGACGAGCTCAAATACACTACATACACGCTTTCTAATATTTTCGACGGCTACGAATTGCAGGACGCCGACTTTGGCGATGATGGCGACGGCTCAGGAGAGGCAAAATAATGAAAAAGATAATTTTTACCGCATTGACAATATTCTTGGCGGCGGGCCTTGCGTTCGCCCAAGCTGACAGCCAGGGCAACTCTAGCTTGGCTGATCCCAACCCCAACAATGTTGGAGCGGACTCTGCCGCTAGCGCCTTGCGCGAAGTTTCTTTGGAAAAGTTTGAGCGCGACGGCGCTTGGAACATTCATATTTCTCCGGACGCCGGCATTGCCAACATTCGCTTGTTCGAAGGAAGCCCTGCCGCAAAGCAGCCCCTCGAAGGCGAAGAAGAGCAGACTGACACCCACGCTTTGGGCTGCAAAATCCAGTTCTACCGCCGCGGAATCAACTCAATCTACATCACAGCCGTTCGCCCGATTCCGATCGAAGGAATTACAAAGACTGTAAGCGTTTGGATTGCCGGACGCAACCAGAACCACGACATTTATCTCTTGGTTCAGGACTACTTTGGACATGACTTTGAATTGTATCTCGGAAATCTCGGATTCAGCGGATGGAAGCGCCTTTCTACAGCGGTTCCGCCGTCAGAAGACGGAGAGCACGGAATCGTTCAGTCTAGCGCCTATCATGGAGACAGACCTGGACTTAGAATCCGCGGTTTCAGAATTGACTGCAACCCGGTTCTTGCCCGTGGAACATACTTTGTTTACTTTGACGACCTTCGCGCCGTAACCGATCTTTACGATATGGAAAACCGCGACGAAGACGACATGGTTGACAACTGGTAATATAGGTTCTTAACCAATAAGGGCCGCCCGTAAAATAGGGCGGCTTTTTTATTGGCTTTAACATTGGTTGCTGTAAAGAAACAGGCGGCGCGAAGGAGTGGGGGCGGCTTGCGAAAACACTTTGTTTGCGCCTGCCGCGTTAGCGGCAGACGTAAATAGTTTCAAGGCGCAAACAATGTGTAGCGACGATATCTAGCGGTTTTGCAAGCCGACACACGACTGGGAGCCGCTTTTTTATTTGGAGGAGGTAATATGTTTGAACAAGTGAAATTGGATTTTGATTACGGGGCCTTGGAGCCTACGATTGACGCTTTGACGGTTGAGACCCATTACGCAAAGCACCACGCGACTTACACAAAGGCCTTTAATGAGGCCGCCGAAAAAGCCGGCCTTGTGTCAAAGCCCGCCGAAGAGATTTTGGCAAGCCTTGACTCTGTTCAGGACGAAGCCCTGCGCAAGGCGCTGCGCAACAACGGCGGCGGCTACTGGAACCACAACTTGTATTTTTCAACCCTCGGCCCAAATGCCGGCGGCGTTCCCCAAGGAAAGTTGGCCCAAAAGATCGACGAGGCATTTGGCTCCTTTGACGCATTTAAAGAGAAGATTTCCACGCTCGCCGTCGGACAGTTTGGCTCCGGCTGGGCCTGGCTTAGCGTAAAAAAGGACGGAAGCCTTGTCCTTAGCCAAAGCGCCAACCAAGACAATCCGATAAGCCTTAAAAGCGGCGACACGCCGATATTCTGCATTGACGTTTGGGAGCACGCCTACTACTTAAAGTACAAGAACCTCCGCGCCCAATACGTTTCGGAATTGTTCAACGTTGTGGATTGGAAAAAGGTCGCCGCCTTGTACGATAAAGCGACCCGCTAAAAGTTGTACCAATACGCGCGGCCCTCGCGGGGGACGCGATGGATTAGGCCGGTCTCGCGCAAGAGCCAAAGCAAGAGGTTCGCGCAAGGCGCGGCCTCTTTTTTTTGCTCGGCGATAAAGGCGTCGCGGACGGTGGCGGCGCAAAAGGGAAGGACAGCGGCTTTTTCGCCGCGCCTTTTTTGGCTTGCGTCGGATTTTGGCCCTGCGTTTGAGGCTTGAAAAAACGCGCGGGGGAGCAGGCCCAGCCAGTCTTTCTTTCCGTTCAGCTTCCAACTGGTTCCGATTGTCAAAAGAGCTTTTCCGTCTTTTTGCCAGTTTTTCTTAAAGCGCCGCCTTTTGTTTTTGGACTGCTCAGGTCTTTCGCAGGAGATTCTTTTTTCTTCTATTGTAATTTCTGGGCAAATGACAGTAAGCTTTTTGTCCAGCAAAAAATCCTTTAAGCCGGTAAACTCTATTAGCTGGGAGTAGAGGCTTTCTTTTTTGGGGCTTTTGCGGCGCGAGACTAGCGTTCCGTCCTCCGCGAAAGTCTCGATTATCTTTTCTTTTATTATCGGGTGAACGATTGTGACGCTGCGGCCAAGCTTTAAAAGGCCCGCGATTTTTTCCTTTAATGAACTGACATTCTTTGTTTGAATTTCAACGATTCCGCCGTCAGGACAGACCAAATCGCATATCCAACGTTCCACCTGAACCTCTTGCTGGGCGGAAAATTGGACCGCGTAAAAGGTTTTGAGGGCTTTGTGAAGTTGGCTTTCGTTTAGGGTATTTATCATCAAAAACTATACAAATAAATAAGTGTTCGGCAAAAAAAATTCTTATTTTTTTTATTATCGGCGTTTTTTTTAGTTGACATTATCAAATTTTGGGGTAAAATAGTCATAAAGTGGATTTTTGTGGTAAAAAGTGGAAGTAAGTGGAATGAACTTGTTGACTGGCGAGTATTCGACAACATTGGACGAAAAGGGAAGAATCTCTCTTCCGGCCAAAATAAAGGCCGCCCTTGATTGCGGTTCCTTGGTTGTCACTCGCGGCTTTGACAAGTGCCTTTGGCTTTTTACTCCCGATGAATGGGAAAAAATCAGCTCTTCAGTAATGGCAAAGGCTTCGCCTTTCAATCCGCAGCACCGTTCGGTGTTGAGACACTTGATCTCGCCCGCGACGGACATTGAGATTGACAAGAGCGGCCGTCTTTCTATTACGCAGGCCTTGCGCGAAAGCGCTGGTTTGACAAAAGAGTGCGTGCTTTTGGGCGTGAACAAGTACTTGGAACTTTGGGACGCTCAGAGCTATGCCGAATACTTGGAGGCCAACGCTCCGTCGATTGACAGCGCCGCCGAAGAGTTGGGCGCTATTGTGTTTTGATGACAGGAGATCGCGGTTTTAGAGTCGCGCGGCTTTAGGACTGCCTTCCATCAGACATAAAATAAAAGGGTGGGGAAAATGACGCCGGTGCATGTTCCGGTTCTTTTGGCGGAATGTTTGGAGGAACTTTCGCCAGTTGGAGAGCCGTTTGAAAAAGACGCTTTTATGATTGACTCGACTTTGGGGGAAGGCGGTCATAGCGAAGCGTTCTTAAAAATGTATCCGGGGTTGAAGATTTGCGGGCTTGACGCTGACAAGGCGATTCAGGCTCGCGCGAGGGAAAGACTTTCTGCCTTTGGCGACAGAATGTCTTTTTATAACGGGTGGTTCAACGATTTTTATTCTGACTATCCGCAAAATTTGCCTAAGCCAAACTTGATTTTGTTTGACTTGGGCATTTCGATTTTTCATTACGAATTGTCCGGCCGCGGCTTTTCGTTTAGAAATGACGAACCTTTGGACATGAGGATTGATCCTTCCAAGGGAAGAAGCGCGGCTGACATTGTGAACGATTTGAACGAGCGCGATTTGGCCGACTTGATTTACCTTTACGGCGAAGAAAAGCTTAGCCGTAAAATCGCCGCGGCAATCGTTCAAGCGCGAGCTTCGGCCAGGATAGAGTCCAGCGCCGCGCTTGCGCAAATCATTAGCGACGCGGTCGGAAGCCGATACGCGCGCGAAAAGATTCACCCGGCCACAAGGACTTTCCAAGCCTTGAGGATCGCGGTGAACGACGAGCTGGGGCATTTGCCGAGGGCGTTGTTTGACGCCTTTAATGACTTGGCCGTCGGCGGAAAAATGGGAGTGATTACGTTCCATTCTTTGGAAGACAGGATCGTAAAAAACTTCTTCCGCAATTTGGCAAAGGAATGTGTTTGCCCGCCCAACGCTCCAAAGTGCGTTTGCGGCGGAAAGGCTTGCGCGGAGCTTTTGACAAGAAAGCCGCTTGGGCCTAGCGACAAAGAGATAAAGGAAAATTCTCCTTCCAGGAGCGCAAAGCTTAGGGTTGTGAGAAAAATTATGGACGCGGGCGAAAATCGCCTGGCCGGTTTGGAGATGTTGGGAAAATGAAAGGCAAGAACCTTGGCTGGAAAATTTTTACGATTGTTTGCGCCATATTGGTTCCGCTGCTTTTCGCGCTGAACGCCATGCAGGCCGCGCGTTATATGAAAGTTCAAAATGAGGTCAAGGCCCTTGAGCAAAAGCAAGTGGAATTGGTCGAAGAAAACAAGCGCTTGATAACGGACATAAGTTTGCTTTCAAGCGGAGAACGAATCGGCAAGATTGCCGAAGAGGAGCTCGGAATGCGTAAGGCCGAGTCTGAAGAAATTGTGCGTGTAGAAATGCGACGTTGAAGCAAGAAGATGGGTGGGGAAGATTTTAAGGCTAACAGTCTTTTGACATTTGACAAACTCTTGGAAAGCGTGTACGGAAAATACATCGGCTTTGCCGGCGGCGGAGCCAAGGTTTTTGGCTTTACATCCGTCGCGACTGACTCAAGGAACGTCAAGCCCGGAAGTCTTTTTATTCCGTTGATCGGCGAGAACCAAGACGGCCACAAGTACATTCCCCAGGCGATTGAAGCCGGCGCCACAGTAATCTTTGTAACAAATTCAGTTTATCAAGACAACGTAAAGCTTTACATGGATTATGCCGCGGACAACTTGGACAGAACCTTTGTCGCGGTTGAAAACAATTTGACGGCCTTGCAAAATGCCGCCCGCGCTTATGTTCAAAAGTTCCCCAATTTGATTAAGGTTGGAATCACTGGTTCCAGCGGAAAGACGACGACAAAAGAAATTCTTACTTCAATTCTTAAAGAAAAATATAACGTCATCGCGACGGAAGGAAATTTTAATTCTGAAACAGGATTGCCTTTAAGCGTTTTCAACATTCGCCCCGAGCATGAGGTTGGCGTTTTTGAAATGGGAATGAACCGCAAGGATGAAATCGGCGAAATCGCTCGCGTTCTTGCGCCAAACTACGCGATCATCACAAACATTGGAACCGCTCATATCGGAATTTTAGGAAGCCGGGAAAACATCGCCGAAGAAAAGAAAAAGATTTTTAAGTACATCAATGAGAGCGGCGCCGCCTTTGTTCCTAGCGAAGACGACTTTGCCAATTTTTTGTTGGATGGCGTAAAAGGAAAGCGCGTTCTTTTTGGAAAGAATGTGTCGCAAGAAGTTAGCGGAGTGAAGTTTATTAGCAACGACGGAATTGACGGAACAAGATTCTCTGTTGACGGAAAAGAAACAAGGTTGGGCATTCCCGGCCTTTACAATTATACAAACGCTCTTGGCTGCATCGCTTTGGCAAAGACTTTGGGCCTTAACGCTCAGGAGATTTGCGCTGGCATAGAAAAAGTAAAGTCAGTTGATGGACGCGGCAATGTAATTGCCATTAACACAAAAAAGAATTCTAAAGGGGAAAGTAAAAAAGTAATGTTAATGTACGATTGCTACAACGCAAATCCCGACTCGATGGAAAAAGCGATAAGCCTTTGCGGTTCGCTGGAAATCAAGGGAAGGATGATTTTTGTTTTGGGCGACATGAAGGAGTTGGGCGGCTCTTCGGCCGAAGAGCATTCTAGAATCGGCGCTCTTGCAACTTTGAGCAAGCCCAACTTGATCGTTTTTGTAGGACCTGAAATGGAAAACGGAGCCAAAGCCGCCAAGCTTTCGGGCTTTTCAAACATTAAATATTTTCCGACTGCCGACGTTGACAAGGTTAGCTCTTGCATTTTGGAATACGCAAATGACGACGACTTTATCTTGCTCAAAGCTTCTCATTCGATGAACTTTGACATGATTGCAAAAAAGATTAACGCAAAAGAGGAGCTCTCGGCTTAAATGGCAGGCTATAGTTTTTATCCTGACAAACCTCTTTCTCAATATAAGAAAAGCGACACGGGCTTGATTATTTCCATGATTTTGCTTTGGGGCCTCGGCGTCGGCACTTTGTATTTTTGCTCTTCGGCTTATAGCGGAAAGATGCTTGGCGGAGAGTTTACGTTGATCAAGCGGCAAATCATTTCCAGCCTTGTCGGTTTTTGCGGTTTGGCTTTCTTTGTGTTTATGCCGCTTTCAAAAATCAGAAAGATTTTGCCGCTTGTAATGCTTGCGACTGTCGTCCTTTTGCTCGCCACTTTTGTTCCTGCCTTTAACGAGGAGAGGAACGGAGCCAAGCGCTGGGTAAAGCTTTTGTTCTTTAGATTCCAGCCGTCGGAGCTGGCCAAATTTGCCCTGGTTTTATATCTTGCCAACTTTTTTGACAAGTACCAAAAAGAAAAAGACAACGACGAACGAAGCGTCTTCCCCGCGGTAATGGTGATGACGCTTTTTGTCGTTTTGATTTTTGCCGAACGAGACTTTTCTACCGGCTTGTTTTTGTTCTTGATTTGCCTGCTTTTGTTTTTTATCAGCGGCATCAAAACCTTGTGGTTGATCCCTATGGCCGTGATTGGAATTCCGGCTTTGGCGATGATGATTGTTTGGGAGCCTTATCGTATGGAGCGCATAGCCGGATACTTGCATCCGGAACAGTTTGGACAAGGCGTAAACTACCAGACCAACGCGTCCTTGCGCGCGATCAGCGCCGGCGGTTTTTGGGGCCAAGGAATCGGAAGCGGTTTGGCAAAGCTTTCTAGCATTCCGGAAGTTCAAGCCGACTATATTTTTGCCGGCTGGACCGAAGCGATGGGCTTTGTCGGCGTCGCGCTGTATTTTATTATTTTGTGCGTCTTTGCCTACCGAGCCTTTAAGGTTTCGTTTGAGTGCCCAAGCCGTTTTGGCGCGATTGGAACTTTTGGCTGCGCGTCGGTCATTTTGTTCCAGTCTTTGGCTAACGTGGCCGTTGTTTGCGGAGCGATTCCTTCGACAGGAATTCCGCTTCCGTTTTTTAGCGCGGGCGGTTCGTCGATGATCGTGACCCTTTGCATGTGCGGCTTTATGATCAACGCGGCGCGGGGCGATGAAGACATTGAAGAAGATAATTATTTTGAAAACGATAGTGATGAATTAAAAGTATTGAACGAGGCGGGAGAGTATGAGCGATTATAGCGCTGTAAGTGAATTTGACCAATACATAGTGAATAAGCGTCCCAGAGATAAGTCAGACGACAAATTCTTTAAGATGATGAAAATTGTTGTCGGCGTTTTGTGCGGAATGCTTTTGCTTGAAATTCTTCTTTATAAATTTGTGCAGCCCAGCGTAAGGGCTTCGCGAGTTGTGTTTGAAGGCCTTAAGAGCTACACGGCCGAAGAATTGACCCAGGAAATTCTTCCGTACTGCCGCGCCAACTATTTTAGCTTTGACACGGGAGCCGTCGCCTCAAAGCTTTCGGCTGTTAGCGGAATTGAATCGGTTGAAATCGAAAAGCGCTTTCCTGACAAGATTGTCGCAAGAATCAAGGAAAGAGAAAGCGTCGCGATGACTTTTGTCAGCGACAACGGAAAGACAATTCCGGTTCAAATAGACAAAAACTGCGTCTTGTTTGAATGCGGCTCCATTGGAGCGGACTCTTCCGTTCCGATTGTGTCCGGAATTCCTGTTGAATTCCTTTCTGGCGGAATGAGAATTCCCGCCAAGTACAGAACTTTGATTGACCAAATTGACCGCATCAGGGCGTTGCCCCAAAAGTATTTTGCGGCAATTTCCGAAATTTGCGTATTGCCCAAAAAGTACGGCAACTATGAATTGATGATAATTCCTGTAAATTCGCGGGCGCGAGTTTTGACCGATAGAGCCTTGAATGAAGACGCGCTTCAGTATATGATGGTAGCGTTGGAAGTTGTAAACTCGATCGCGCCTAACGCCACTGAGATTGACTTGCGTTACGGCTCGGTTTCTTACAGAACGCCGCATGGAGGAAGTGTTGAGTGATATTATAGTTGGCCTTGACGTTGGAACAAGCGTCGTTCGCGTGGCGATCGGCGAATTGACAGAAGACGGCAAAATCGAAATTATCGGCCTTAGCAGCAAAAAATCCCAAGGACTCAGAAACGGAGCGATTGTAAACCTTGAGGCGGCCAGCGCCATAATAAAGGAAGCGGTTGACGCGGCCGAGCAAAACGCCGGCTTTGAGGTTGAGTCTTGCGTGGCCGCGATTGGCGGTCCGCAAATTGAATGCCTTAACTCAAGGGGCCAGGCCGCCGTTTCAAAGCATGGAAAGGCTAACGGCGAAATTACAAGAGCCGACATTGACCGCGTTATAGAAAACGGCCGCAGCGTTCCAATCGCTCCCGACAAAGAAATATTGCACGTTATTCCCAAAAGCTATACAGTCGACCAAGTCGGCGGAATCAAGGATCCGATTAACATGATGGGCGTTCGCCTTGAAACGGAAATCCATATCGTAACCGCTTCAAAGACAGCGATTCAAAATATCCGCGATTGCGTAAACCGCGCTGGATATGACCTTGACCGCATCATGCAAAAAACTCTTTCCGCCGCCCAGGCTGTTGTCCACCAGGACGAGATGGAGCTTGGCTCGATTTTGATTGACCTTGGCGCCGGCACTACGGATGTTTTGGTTTTGCACGACGGCGCTCCGTTGACAAGCTTTTCATTAAAGAATTGCGGTTACTATGTAACAAACGATATCGCGATTGTAAAGGGCATTCCCTTGGCCGCCGCCGAAGAAATTAAAGTGAACGACGGCTGCTGCTTTATGGACATGCTTGACGAACCGCGAGAGGTTAAGATTCCCGGTGTTGGCGGACGTCCGCCGGAGCTTAGCGACCAAAAAGAAATTTGCGAAATCATTCAGCCGCGCATGGAAGAAATCTTTATGACAGTGCGCAGCGAGATTGTGCGAAAGACGGATTTGACTCGCCTTAGCGGAAACATTATTTTGACCGGCGGCGGCGCGCAGATGGAAGGCGTTTTGGAATTGGCCAAAGCCGTCTTTGGCACGACAGCGGTTCGACTTGGAATCCCTGAAAGCCTTGGCGGAATAGAGGAGGATTACCGAAAGCCTGAATGGGCTACGGCAATCGGTTTGGTGATTTCGCAAAAAGACGCGGTGATGCAAGCCGCAAAAAATCCCCGCCATAAAAAACAGCAGGGGCCAAGCGGAAGCATTTGGCAAAAACTTAAGAAAGCATTTTTTTAATTTGTAGATATAATACAGTGGGAGGAATAAAAAATGAGTTTAATGAACCATTCAGTGGTTGACAGCGAGGGCAAGACATTGTTGACGCCCAATCCGACAAAGATTAAGGTTGTTGGATGCGGCGGCGGCGGATCAAACGCCGTCAACAGAATGATTGACGCTAAAATTCCGAATGTTGATTTTATCGTAATCAACACGGACTTGCAGGCGCTTAATTATTCTAGGGCGGAAACAAAGGTCGCGATTGGCCAGAAAGTTACAGGCGGTTTGGGAGCCGGAGCCAATCCTGAAATTGGCGAGCAGGCTGCCGAAGAAGACAAGGAAAACATCAAGAACATCTTGGCCGGTGCCAACATGGTTTTTGTAACGGCTGGAATGGGCGGCGGAACAGGAACTGGTTCCGCTCCTGTAGTTGCCAGAATCGCCCACGAAATGGGCGCCTTGACTGTTGGCGTTGTAACGACTCCGTTCAACTTTGAAGGTTCAATCAGAATGAACGTTGCCAAAGCTGGAATTGAAAAGCTTCACAAAGAAGTTGACTCATTGATTGTAATTCCCAACCAGCAACTTATAAATGTAATTGATAAAAAGGCGCCCATTACGGAAGCCTTCCGCGTTGCCGACGACGTTTTGCGCCACGGCGTTGAAGGAATATCTCGCATCATCACAATGCCTGGCGAAGTCAACACGGACTTTGCCGACGTTACCGCCGCCATGAAGGGCCAGGGCGACGCATTGCTTGGCGTTGGAATTGGAAAGGGCGAAAACAGAGCCGTTGACGCGGCCACAAGCGCCATTAACAATCCTTTGCTTGAAGACATGAACATCGACGGCGCCAAGAACATCTTGATCAACGTATCTTCTTGCGGAAACGTTTCATTGTCAGAAACGGAAGAAATGGCAAAGATTATCACCGCTTCCGCCGACCCTCACAGCCGCGTATTCTGGGGCAATGTTGTTGACTCTTCAATGGGCGAGGACGACTTGAGCGTTACAGTAATCGCGACCGGCTTTAACCAGTCTTCTTTGCCGTCCGCCGCGCAGACGATCCGCGCCGAGGAAACAAAGAGAAGCGGAAACGACAATCTTTTGGATGTAAACGAATTTGACAGCTTGCTTCATGGCCATGCCAGCCATAAAAGAAATGAGTCGGCGTTTGAGAACTACGGCGTGTTTGAAAAGCCCGCCAACGACGACTACGAAAGCGAAAACTCAAACGACTCTGAAAAGGCGGAAGCTGGAACTTTGGGAAAAGATTTGGCCGCCTCTTACACAGCCAGAACAAGCCGCATGTCGATTGAGCCGCCCGCGGATTTTGCCGCCAGCGACGATCTTTCGCAGCCCGCTTGCTGGAGAAACAGAGGCTTAAGCCGCGAAATCAACTTGCGCTAATTTTTGGTTTTGACGATGACTTCAGATGAAGCGCTGAAAAAATTCTACGCCAATTTGATTATGGTTGACGGCCGCTCAGAATTGACGGCGCAAACGTACAAAACGGCGGCAAAAGAATTTTTGGGCTATCTGGAGCGTCAAAATATAGACCTGCCTAAGGTAACTGTTAAGGATTTATTGTACTACCTTGCCAGTCGAAAAACTGACGGGTGTACGGAGCTTACGCTTGCAAAAGACATTAGCGCCTTGCGCGCTCTTGGAGCCTTTTTGGTTTTGGAAAATGTCTGGCCGCAAAACGAAGCTTTGGTTCTTGACAGGCCAAAGGCTAGAAGGGCTTTGCCCAGAGTTTTGAATGTCGATCAGGTCGATTCCTTGTTGGCCTCGATTGACACGTCAAACGATTTGGGAGTAAGAGACCGCGCCCTTTTTGAGCTTATTTATTCTTGCGGCCTTAGAATCAGCGAAGCGGCGACGCTTCAAATCGGCAACTTGCATTTGAACGAGATGCTTGTTCTTGTTTGCGGAAAAGGCGACAAGGAAAGGATCGTTCCGTTTGGAGAGGCTGCCAAAGAATGGCTGGTAAAATATTTGTCCGACGTCAGGCCGCGTTTGGTTGGAAAGAAAATCGTTCCGGCTGTTTTTGTTAACTACAAGGGCCAGCCAATCTCGCGCAAGGGAGTTTGGAAACGCTTTAAGGAACTTGAAGCTTTGACTGGAATAGACTGCAAGGTTCACACCTTGCGCCATTCCTTTGCCACCCATTTGCTTAGCGGGGGAGCGGATTTGCGAAGCGTTCAGGCTTTGCTGGGCCATTCGGATTTGGCCACGACTCAGATATACACTCACGTAAGCGATTCAGAATTGCGTGATTATCATAAAGAATATTTTCCCGGACATTCCGGCAAAGGAGAATGATTATGAAAAAAATCGTTGTCGCGCTCGCCGCGTTTTTTGTCTTGGCGCTTTGTTCTTGCGCTAAATCAAACAAGACAATCATAAGAATGCAGCATATTGAAGAAGGCGTTGCAAGTCCAACTACGATTGAAGAATTAAAGGACGCTATTTCTAAATACGAGGAGCGGGCCGCCGACATCCAGTTGGCCCACAGCCAGATTGGAATCTGGTACAAAATTTTGGCCACCCGTTATTTGGACAAAAAAATGTACGGCGAGGCTTTAAAAAATTTTCAGACCGCCTTGGAATATTATCCCGACAACCAAAACCTTTATTATTACGTAGGCCTTTGCGCCGGCTACATGTCGCACGCTTCGATGGATTTTGACGCGGACGGTTATTCCGAAAAGCGCGACCATTACCTTAAGCTTAGCGAAGACGCCTACCTTAGAGCGATTGACATTGAGCCAAGATACGCGCGGGCCCTTTACGGAATTTCGGTTCTCTACGTGTTTGAGTTGGGCGAAGATGACAAGGCGATTCCGTATTTGGAAAAACTTTTGACAATCGAAACAAAGAATATTGACGCGATGTTTGTTTTGGCCCGCGCTTATTACATGAGCTATGACTTTGACAAGGCCATCCAAATGTACGACAAAATCCTTTCGCTCACCAAATCTCCTGAACGAAAGGCGGAGGCCGAAGCCAACCGCGAAATCGTTCAAAACGCCGCTTTCTCAAAATAAAATAATTTTTTTTCAAAAAAAGTAAAATTTTTCCATAAAAAATTCCTATCTTATATGCGGAGGAATTTTTATGGAAAAAAACATTCTTGCAATCGCGGTTTCGTCGATTGATTTTCTAACGTCAGTTGAAAAGAGCAAGCTTTTTAATGAGCTTGCGGCTATGGAAGGCTCAGGCCTTTGCGATTCCCTTTGCTTTTTGAGGGAACGGCCGTACGACCAAATAGCGGCGTTGGCTGGACGGAACTTGCGGCGTCCGTTAAGAGCCGCCCGTTGGAACGGAGACGAGCATGTCCGCCTTGCAAAAAAAAGCGCGATGGAAGCCCGCGTCTTGGGCGTTGAATGCCTTTTACGCTCGGAAAGTTCGTTCCCGCCTTTGCTAAAAGAAATAGCCGATCCGCCTTTCGCGCTTTTTTACCGCGGAAACATAAAGGCGCTTTTTGGAAAGACCGTTAGCGTTGTTGGAACCAGGCGCATTTGCCCAGAAGCGAGAAAGGCCGCGCATGACTTTGCCTACGACGCGGCAAGCGCCGGCTATTGCGTGGTAAGCGGCTTGGCGTTGGGAGCTGACGGATCGGCGCATCAAGGGGCGGTTGACGCTTTTTATGACTCTAAAAGCCCTTTTTGCGCGACTGCGGCGGTTTTGGCGGGAGGGGTGGACAATGTCTTTCCTCCAAGCCACAAAAAGATGGCAGCTTCGATTATTCAAAACGGCGGAGTCCTTCTTAGCGAATCCCCTCCTGGAATGCCCGGCGAAAAATGGCGCTTTGTAAGCCGAAACCGCATTATCGCAGGCCTTTCGAACGCGACTGTGGTTGTCCAGGCGCCTCCAGGAAGCGGAGCCCTGTTGACGGCGGACTTTGCGCTTGGCTACAACCGGGACTTGTTTTTCCACCAGGCCTGTTTTTGCAAAAACGCGCTTGTCCTTTCCAATTTGGTTCACAAAAGCCTGGAGGCGCAAGAAGGAGCGGCCGCCGCCCGAAAAATTGAGACGCGTCCTGAGGTTTATGTGGCCGACGGGGCCCGTGTTGTCTCTTCTTTTAGGGATTTTTGCAAGGAATTTTGATGTCAGATAAATTTTCGCTTGACAAGTCGATAAAAGAGCGTTATCTTCTATATAATATGGCACAAGCAAAGGAAAACACAACAGAAAAAAAAGGAAAAAAGGCTTCCGCCAAAAAAGCGGCGGCAAATAATACGCTTGTAATCGTGGAGTCCCCCGCAAAAGCTCACACGATTGAAAAGTACCTTGGTCCTGGCTACACCGTAAAGGCTTCGATGGGCCACTTGATAGACCTTCCAAAGTCTAGAATGGCGATCGACACCGAAAACAACTTCGCGCCGGAATACATCACCGTTCGCGGAAAAGCCAAGCTCTTAAAGGAACTTCAAAAGGACGCAAAAAAATCCACTCTCGTTCTGCTTGCGTCGGATAATGACCGCGAAGGAGAGGCCATCGCTTGGCACTTGAACAACGCTCTCAAAGAAAAGACTGACGCTCCGATTCATAGAATTGTTTTTAACGAAATTACTCCGGTCGCGATTAAGGAAGCCGTTCAGCATCCCGGCGACATTTCCGAGCCAAAAGTAAACGCGCAAAAGGCCCGCCGCATTTTGGACCGCTTGGTAGGCTACAATCTTAGCCCGCTTTTGTGGGCAAAAGTTAAGAACGGCCTTAGCGCCGGCCGCGTTCAATCCGTCGCCTTGCGCTTGATTTGCGAGCGCGAAAAAGAAGTCGAGGATTTTATTCCCGAAGAGTATTGGAGCCTTGACGCGGATTTTGCAAAAGGAAAGTCGTCGTTCACCGCGCAGCTTGTTTCATACAAGGGAGAAAAGCCCTCGCTTAAAAACGAGGCGCAAGTAAACGAAATCATCGAGCAAATTAAAAACGCCGAATGCAAGGTTAGCGGCATCAAGGCCACGGACAAAGTAGTGCGTCCCAAGCCTCCGTTCACCACGTCAAAATTGCAGCAGGCCGCCGCCAACCGCTTGGGCTTTACTTCGCGCAAGACAATGCAGATCGCCCAGCAATTGTACGAAGGCGTTAATATCGGTTCCACCCGCGTGGGTCTTATCACTTACATGCGTACCGACAGCGTTCGCATTTCGCAAACCGCTTTGACCGAAATCCGCGAATGGATTCAAAAGAATTATCCCGACGATCTTCCGCCGGAGCCTATCGAGTACACAGTCGGAAAGGGAGCGCAGGACGCGCACGAAGGCATTAGGCCCACTTATATTTCATACACGCCCGAAAGTGTAAAGGAATATTTGACCCGCGACCAATTGCGCCTTTACACAATCATTTGGGAGCGCCTTGTCTCTAGCCAAATGAACAACGCCAAGACCCGCACTACAAGCGCGGAGATCACAGCCGGCGACGCGGTCTTTAGAGCCAGCGCCAGCAAGATTGTTGACAAGGGCTTTTACCACGTAATCCACTTGCTTTCTTCTAAAGAAGACGTTACGGGCTCTCTTCCTTCGCTTAAGGACGGAGAGGTTTTGGCCAGCGGAAAATTCTATCCCGAGCAGCACTTTACGCAAGGCCCCGCGCGCTACACAGACGCTTCGATCGTAAAAACATTGGAAGAGCGCGGCATAGGCCGACCTTCCACCTACGCGCCTATCATCAGCGTTTTGCTTGACCGCTACTATGTGACGCGCACCAACAAGCAATTGGTTCCAACCTTGCTTGGAAAAATGATCAGCAAGATTTTGGTGGAGTCTTTCCCCGAAATCATCGACGAAGAATTTACCGCGCAGGTAGAAAACGACCTTGATAAAGTCGAGCAGGACGATTTGGTTTGGACTGACATGATCGGCCAATTCTATACGCCCTTTAAGACTCGCGTTGGCCAAGTTATGGAAAAGACCGAAAGCGTAAAAGGCTTTTTGGACGAACAGACCGACAAGGTTTGCGAACTTTGCGGAAAGCCGATGATCAAAAAGTTGGGCCGCTTTGGCTTCTTCTTGGCTTGCTCCGGCTTCCCGGCCTGCCACAACACAAAGTCGGTTCCGCTTGCCAAGTGTCCGGTTCCGGGCTGCGGCGGCGAGATTGTCGAGCGAAAGACAAAGGGCAGGGGAAAGGCCTTTTACGGCTGCACCAACTATCCCAAGTGCACCTTTATCAGCCACTTTAAGCCGATCGACTCTTACTGCCCCAAGTGCGGCTGGTTCCTTGTCGAAAAATACGACAAAAAGAACGGCGCCTACAAAAGCTGCATTAATCCTGACTGCGACTACTTGCACTCGGCCGACGGCGACGAACAGGACAAATGACGGTAAAAGATTCTTGCGAAGAATTTTTGCTCTATCTTGCCACAGTCAAGGGAATGACGGAAAACACCGTTCAGTCCTACGGCGAGGACTACAAAAAGCTTAACGAGTTTTTGGGCCCCGACACGGAGATTGACAAAGTTTCTTTGCAAGACTTGCGCTTTTGCGTCGGCTCGTTAAGCGCCCAAAAATTTTCTGTAGCCACAATAAATCGTTTTATCGCAAGCCTTAGGGCCCTTTTTTCTTACAGCCAAAAATTCGGCAGGCTAAAAGTAAATCCCGCGCTGGAAATTAAAACATTGAAGGCCCCCAAGCATTTGCCCAATTTTATGACGGGAACGGAAGTCGACGCGCTTTGCGACGCTCCCCAAAAAAACGAGCTTTTGTGGGCCAGCCGCGACAAGGCTATTTTTGAAATGCTTTATTCTAGCGGCTGCCGCGTTGCGGAATTGGCGTCGCTAAAGCTGGGAGACTTTTCCGCCGGCGGAAAAAGCGCCGTGGTCAAAGGCAAGGGCAAAAAAGACCGAATCGTTTACTTTGAGGACGACGCGTTGGCGGCGCTTAAAGATTATTTGGCGGAGCGAAAGGCGCTTTTGCTTAGATTGAAGTTGCCCGGCCAAAAGGCGCTTTTTGTGAACAAAAAAGGCGGCCAGCTTTCCACCCGCGGAATCCGTTGGATTGTCAGCCGCTATTCCGGCCCGGAAGGAACCAACCGCCATGTGTCTCCCCACGCCTTTAGGCACACTTTTGCGACCTCCATGCTTTCTAGCGGAGCGGACGTCCGCGTCGTCCAAGAGATGCTTGGCCACTCAAGCATTTCCACCACCCAGCGCTACACCCACGTTACGACCCAACAGCTTATCGACACTTACAAAAAGGCGCACCCGCACGGGTAGCGGCAAAATTTAACGGTTGAAAGTCCAAAATCGAAGGATTGCCGCATAAGCCGCAACATTTTTGCTCGCAAAGGCTTGCAAAAACAGCGGTATTGTTCGCCGCTTTATTGCCGTTCCCCCAAAAATTCATTATATTATAAATATGAAGATTAGAAGCACTACGGTCATTGCCGTAAAAAGAGACGGAAAAGTCGCCATGGCGGGCGACGGCCAGGTTACTGCGGGAAACACTGTCGCAAAGGGAAACGCCCGCAAAGTTAGAAAAATTTACGACGGAAAAGTTTTGACGGGCTTTGCAGGCTCTGTCGCCGACGCTTTTACGCTTTTGGATAAATTTGAGGAACGGCTTAAGGAAGCCAACGGAGACATTTTGCGCGCTTCGGTGGAGCTTGCCAAAATGTGGAGAACGGAGCGAACTCTCCAAAAATTGGAAGCCCAGCTTTTGGTGGCCGACAAAAATAAAATTCTATTGATCTCCGGCGACGGAAACGTAATCGAGCCCGAAGACGACGTTATGGCAATCGGAAGCGGCGGCAACTACGCTTTTTCGGCCGCGTTGGCCTATATGGAATCTTCAAACTACAGCGCAAAAGAAATCGCCCAAAAGGCTATGGGCATTGCCGGAAAGATTTGCATTTACACAAACGACAACATCACAGTGGAGGAACTCTAATTGGAAGCCATCGATTTGACTCCTAAGCAAATTGTCGAGAGCCTTGACAATTACATAATCGGCCAAAAGAACGCCAAACGCAGCGTCGCCATCGCATTGCGGAACCGCAGCCGCCGCCTAAAATTGCCGGAAGACATGCGCGACGAAGTGGCTCCCAAAAACATTTTGATGATTGGCCCCACCGGCGTCGGAAAGACCGAAATCGCCCGCCGCCTTGCAAAGCTTTGCGGCGCTCCTTTCATTAAGGTTGAGGCGACAAAGTACTCGGAAATCGGATACGTTGGCCGCGACGTCGAGTCGATGATCCGCGACTTGATGGCCGTCGGCTTTAAGATGGTAAAAGCCGAGATGGAAGACAAAATGCGCGACCAAGCCAAAGAAAAGGTTGAGGAGCGCCTTTTGGACCTTTTGCTTCCTGGAAGCGGAGAAAAGCCCGCGGCCCCTAACGGCGGCGGAATTCTTGGAAACATTTTTGGAAAGAAAGTCGTTCAGCAAAAAGATGAAAACGACCAAGTTATTCTTTTGCCTGACCAAAGCCAAGAAGCGCAAAACGACGCTCCCAAAAACACGGTCGGATCGCAAGACATGAAAGAGACCCGCGAAAAATTCCGCCAAATGCTCCGCGAAGGAAAGCTTGAAAGCCGCGAGGTTGAGCTTACCGTAACCACAGGCCCAAAGCCCGCGAGCGGAATCGGCATTTTTAGCGGCGGAAACATGGACGACATCGAAAGCGCGATGCAAAACCTCCAGCAAATGATGAGCGGAAACCGCAAAAAGCAAAGAACCGTCACAATCGCCGAGGCCCGCAACATCCTTACCGAAGAAATTTTGGACGGAATGGTTGATCAAGACAAGTGCGCCGAGGCCGCCAAGGAAAGAGTCGAGCAAAGCGGAATCGTATTCATTGACGAAATCGACAAGATCGCCGTTCACGGAGAGACTCACGGCCAGTCGGTTTCGCGCGAGGGCGTTCAGCGCGACATTCTTCCCATCGTTGAAGGAAGCCATGTAAACACTCGTTACGGAGTCGTGGACACAAAGCACATTTTGTTCATAGCCGCCGGCGCCTTTAGCCTTTCAAAGCCCAGCGACTTGATTCCTGAATTGCAAGGCCGCTTTCCGCTGCGCGTTGAGTTGGATTCCCTTAACAAGGAAGACTTTAAGCGCATTTTGCTTGAACCCAAGAACGCGCTTGTAAAGCAGTACAAGGCGCTTTTGAAAACCGAAGACGTTGACGTTGAGTTTAGCGACGAGGCGATTGACCGCATGACTACAATCGCTGAGGAAGTGAACGCCAAGGCCGAAAACATTGGCGCGCGCCGCCTTCATACGATTATGGAAAAAGTCTTGGAAGAAATTTCCTTTAGCGCCGACGAGCGCAAGGGCCAAACGATTACGATCGACGCGGCTTTTGTTGACGAAAAGCTTAAGGACATTTCTTCTTCCGAAGACTTGTCGCGCTACATTCTTTAGAAAGAGCTAAGGTCAACCAATTCGTAGGAGGCTTTTTGGTCGCCTACAAAGTTGAGCTTGGTCCAATCGATTTTGTCCACGCAAGGAGCGGCTTTTGCAAGCGGAAGCTTCTTTCCTTTTCGGACAAAGAAAACAACGCTTTCCAAGGGAACTTCGATAAAGTGGTCGCCCTTGGAAAGTTTTTTTTGCGCCGCGATTTTTCCGTTCTTCCATTCCACCATAGTCATTGTTTCCGGAAGGTACACGTATCGGCCGATGGCGTTCTGAACGTAAACCGGCGCGACCATAATTTCGTTTCCAATTAAAATTTGGTCGTTGACCGCGCAAGCCCTTTTGTCGTCGGAAAAGTCAAAGGCCAAGGCGCGCGCGTAAAGGCCGTCGTTCTTTGCCGCCTTTAAGTATTCGCTGTACAAGTACGGAATCAAAGCGTAGCGCAACTGAACCATGCTCTTAAAGTCTTTTGGATTTTCAAACTGGTAGTATTCCTGCTCTCGGGTTCCCAACGCGCTGTGGTTCCTAAATAGGGGAGTGAACAGCGCGAAGGCTGTCCAGCGCAACAAAAGGTCTCGGCTTGAGTCGCCGTTAAAGCCTCCGATGTCGCTTCCTGTGTACAAAAAGCCGCAGAGGTTTAGGGAAACGATTTGCTGCAAGCTTAAGAGTATGTCTCCCCAGTAGGCGTGGTTGTCGCCTGTCCAAACGCCGCCGTAACGGTGCGCTCCGATGTACGACGAGCGGGAATAGAGCAGGGGGCGTGAGGTCTCGCCGTTTTCCGCCCTGAGCGCGTCCATCGCCTCCATGGCGCCGCGAGTCATATTGTAGCCGTAGAGGTTGTGGACGTCGTAATGGTTGACCAAAACGTTGCCGTCTTTGTCGGGCTTGGTGGCCGCGAACGCGCCAGCAATGTTCTTGTTGACCTTATGGTAAAAGCTTTTGTAGTCGTCCTTGTTGTTGCAGACGGAGTTGGCGACGTTCATAAACTCAAAAAGGCCGGTTACGTCAAGAGCCTTTGTCTTGAATTTTTCTAGCTCCTTAAAAGTTTTTTTCAGGTTCTCTCTTGTGTAAAAAAGAGCGGGTTCGTTCATGTCGTTCCAAAAGCCTTCCACTCCTGCGTCAAGCAGGGCCTTGTATTGTTTTCCAAACCATTCCCGCGCCCTTGGGTTAAGGAAATCCGCAAAAACGCTGTCGCCTGGCCAAACGCCGGCTTCGAAGGTGGCACCGTCCTTTTTTTTGCAGTCATAGCCTTGCGCGGTCATTTGTTCATATATTGAATAGCCGGCTTCTTTTTTTACGCCCGCGTCAATTATCGGAACCAAGCGGACGCTGTCTTTTTTTAGCTCTTGGCAAAAGTCCTTAAAATTCGGGAACTTTTTTTTGTCAACAGTAAAGTCTTTGTAGTCCTCCATGTAGTCTATGTCCATGCAGATTGAGTCCAGCGGAAAGCCCAATTTTCTGTAGCTTTTCCAAACTTTTTCAATGTCCTCCTTTGAGGCGTAGCCCCAGCGGCTTTGGCAAAAGCCAAAGGCCCATTTTGGAGCGATGTAAGACTTTCCTACAAGCGTCCTGAACTCGCGGGCGATTTCTTTTAACGCGCTGTCCTTTTTTGAGCTGGTGAAGAAGTATATGTCAACGTCGGCCCTTTCGATTTGGACGCAAAGCTCATCGCTTTTTGTAAAGGCCAGGTCAAAGACGACTTTGCCAGGGTAGTCGATGAACACGCCAAAAGTTTTCTTTCCAAAAACCATGAAAAAATTGTGCGAGCCGTAAAGGCTCTTTGTCGTCTCAACTTGGCTTGGTTGGTCTGTGTTCACGCTTTCAAAGACATAGCCGCGCTTGTTGATTCCGCGCATGGTTTCGCCCAGGCCAAAAATTTTATCGTCGCTTCCAAGGGAGCATTTCCAAGAAAGGCCGTCGTCTTTTTTAACGGCGCTTCCAAACGGCAAAGGTCCTTTTGACGCCTCAACGCTTTTAACGACAGCCTCTGTGCAAAAGGGCTTTCCAAACGTAAATCTTTGAACCATTTTTTTCCTCCAGCCGCGTCGGTCGCGGACAAAAATCTATGTCTTGAATGAAATTATAGTATTGATTATTTTATAAATCTCGTGATATAGTATCAAAAAATAGAAATATATTCACATAAATTGAGGAGAGCGTATGAATATTGACAATAAGAAAAAAGAATTGCGGCAGCGCGGCACCGCTTTTTTTCCTATTCAGTATTATTGCTCAAACACTGCCTCTCCCTTGTACAATTTGCCTGTCCACTGGCACAATGAATGCGAAATGATTCATATCCTTGACGGCGAGCACGTTTTTTTTATCGACGGAGAGGAGATTACCCTAAAAAAAGGCAGCCTTTGCGTGATACAAGACGGAATCCTTCACGGCGACGGCGCCAACAAAAGCACTTGCCGCTATGAATCGGTGGTCTTTGACTTTAACTTGATTAGAAACAAAAACTATGCCCACGACGCCTTTTTGGAAGACATTTCCTCCCGCAAGGTTGTCTTGAACAAAGTCATTCCCTTAAAAAACAAAGAGGCCGTCACCGAGGTTGAGAATATGTTTCTTGCGATGAGGCGCGAGCCGGTGGGCTACGAGCTTTTGACTGTGGCCCGACTTTTGTTCATTTTTGGCTACATAAAGAACAACAACTTTTTTATTGAAGACGAAAAAGTCCTTGACCGCTCCCGCGTAAGAAGCGACCAGCTAAAGGCCGTCTTTAACTTAATAAAGCAAAACTACGGTTCTGTCATTTCGCTTGACGACATGGCTTCCAGCGCGGGAATGTCTCCAAAATACTTTTGCCGCGTCTTTAGGGAGATGACCCACAGAACGCCGGTGGAATATTTGAACGCCTTTCGCGTGGACCAAGCCTGCAACCAGCTTAGGGCCGGCAAAGAAAGCTTGATAGACGTTGCCTACAATTGCGGCTTTAACGACTTTAGCTACTTTATAAAAACTTTCAAGCGCTACAAGGGAATGACTCCGCACAAGTACAGAAGCTTTGACATGCGCATGGCCGACGAAATCCAGCCGCCGCCGGAGATTCACGAAGACGAATACTCGGACGCAAATTCATAATTCATAATTCATAATTCTTAATTAAGAATTATGAATTAGTTCCGTATTGCGGTGAGTGATGACGCATGTCCCGGATTGCCAGCGCTCGTGAGAGCGCAGTTGAATGAATTTCCTTAAGCAAAACGGGACAATTTAGTTTCTAATTGCGGTGAGTGATGACGGATGGCCCGGATTGAATTCTTGGCGCAAGGCGATCTCGGCCAAATAATTTTTTTGCAAAAGGCATTCAGGCTTTTTCCAATTGGAGTCAAGGCACAAGGGCTTTGCAAAAGTCAAGCCGCTGTTTTTAGCGCAAAAGATTTTTCCTTTGACTCTTGCGCTTGTCTTTTTTAGTTCTACAGGCTTGTCCAAGCTGGAAAAGGACACAAGAATTGAAATATTGTCCTTGTCGGGGTAGTCTCCGGACAATTCAAACGTAAGCTCGCGCTCCTCAGAAGCGTTCAAAACTCCAGACCAGGCCGCTTGCAAAGTCAAATTGTTCTTTAAGCCCAGCGAAATTCGCGCCTGGCCTTCGGGCCACTCGGACGGGATGCGGGGACAAAAATAAATTTTCTTTTGAAGAAGATCGACTTTCATTCCCAAAAAATAATCCCAAGCGGCCCTGTAAAATTCCGAAACCGATCGGCAGCTTGAATACGCTCCAGAAAAGCGCAAGTGGCCTTCTTGGTCTGGATAGGCCCAAAGGTTGGCGCTTAACGTGCCGGCGCAAGGTCCGCTAAAGACTTGGCCCGCAACGCTTTGGGCAAAACGCCAAGCCAAGTTCTGCTCTCCGATGGAGCAAAGGGCGCCGGCCGCAAAGCCATAGTTCCAAGTCCAAACCGTTCCGTTGTGGTAGGCCGCGTCTTCGTGGTGGTATTCCCAAGTTTTATGGTAGGGGTGAAAGTATGGGTCTTGTTGAGAAAGCGAGCAAAGGCCGTGCGGAAACAAAAGCTCTTGGACGGCGTTCCTTATGATTTTTTCTTCGACTTCTTTTGGAATGAAGGCTTGGCCCGCGATTTTTGGAATTGTGGCCAGCTGCAACTGGTTGGGCCTAACCCTATAGTCCGCCGCGTCGTCGCGCAAAACGCAGTCGGCCATTTTTTTTCCGTCGTAAAATTTTCCCAAAAAAGAATTCTTAACCTTTGACGCGGCCTCTTCCCAAACGCGCTTTTCCTCTTGCTTGCCCAAAAGGCCTGCCGTTTCCGCTCCGCACAAAAGGGCGGTAAACCACAAGGCTTGAATGTCGTTGGCCCTGTTTCCGCGCGGGCAAAAAGACTTTTCGCCAAAAATGCGCGCGTCCATCCAAGTGTCCGCGTCGCCGTGAAGCAAAAAGCCCGCCGAGTCAGTCCTTAGATTTCTGTCGCATTCCAAGGCCAGCTGGATTGTCGGCCACAGTTTTTCCAAAAACTTTTTGTCGCCCGAAAAGCGCGCCGTTTGCAAAGCTTGGAGCACAAACCATAGGCTTGCGTCAGCCGTGTTGTAAATCACGTCGCCGCTTCCGCGATAAATGTTCGGCAGGCGGCCGTAAGTCATGCTGCGGGTATTTGTGTCTTGAAATTGCGAAAAGTTTTCAAAAAGATTTTGCGCTTCTTGAATGTTTCCGCTTAAAAGCAAGGTTCCCGGAATTGAAACAAAAATGTCGCGGCCCCAATAATCGCGGAACCAAGGAAGGCCCGCCCAAAGCGCTTTAGTTTTGTTTTTGTTCAAAAATTGCAAGGCTGAAAATTTGGACCACTCCAATGCTTTGTCAAAGAGTTCGTTTTGGCTTGTAAAAGACGATTTTTGCAAAAGGCCTTTTGTTTCTTTCAAGTGTTTTTCAAAGGCGTTTTCTTTTAACATTTTCGCCGCGGCCTTGGTGGAGCCGCTTGGAGAATGGTCCAAAGAAATGTATAGTTCGGCAGGTTTTTCAAAAGACAAGAGTCGGGCGTAGGCCGCTTTTTTTCCAAAGACTTTTGTAAGTTGCAACAGTTCCGACGCAAGAGGCTTTTGGACTGTGACTTCTTGGCTTGCGGCAAAGGCCTGGCCCTTGTCCAATTTTTTTGCCAAGTCGATTGAAGGAAGCAGGACCAAAGCGCAAGCGCCCTTGTCAAAGTTTTTGCAGTTAAAATAAAGCGCGTTGTCAAAAAGCGAGCAGACGATTTTTTGTTTTGCGGGAACAAAGTCCACCGTAAAAAATCCCGGCTCCACGCAAGTCTTGGCGCCGTCAAAGCGGCTGTAAAGTTTTTTGTATTCGTCTTCTTGGACAAAGAGGCAAAAGTCGCTAAGCAAAACTTGGTTTTTGTAAATCAAGCCTTCGCCGTTTTCGGGCTTGTTGGTTCCCAGGGTCATGTAATTTTCGTTGTTGTCTATAAAACAGAACTTTTTTTCTTGCTTTGACCCCAGTTCGATTTTCATACGCGTTCCAAAAGTGAATTTTATACATAATTCTACAGTTTTTGGCAAAAAATGCAAGGGGTTTTGTGGAAAATCGAACAAAAAATATCGCTCTTGCTGAATTTTCCCTTTTCTTTTATACTGAACGGCATGGCGGGCGCAAGAATTTTATTCGAGCTTTTTTGGTCTTTCTTTAAAATCGGAGCGGTGACCTTTGGCGGAGGCATTTCGATGCTTCCGATAATCGACCGCGAGCTTTGCCAAAAAAAAGGCTGGGTCACCCAAGACGAGTTGATCGACTACTACGCAATAAGCCAAGCCACGCCGGGCATCATCGCCGTAAACGTCGCCACCTTTTGCGGCCACAAGCTTAAAGGCTCTTTGGGAGCGGCGGTCTCAACGGTGGCGGTCGTTATTCCGTCGATAATCATAATTTGCCTTTTGGCCTCTTGCATAAACACGGTGGAGCAAATCCCAGTCATAAAAAAAGCGCTGATGGGAATAAACATCGCCGTGGCCGCAAACTTGTCGTATTCGATAATAAAGCTTTCGGGAAAGACCGTTTCGTCGGCGTTCACGTTTTTGCTTTTTATACTTGCCTTTGCCTTGGTTTACTTTTTTAAAGTCAACGTTGTCCTTGTGATTTTCTCGTCGGCCTTTTTGGGCGTCGCTATGCATTTGGCCGCGCAAAAGATAAGGTCAGGCAAGACCAAAAACGCCGCCGCCTCGACCGATTCTGGTCCTGAAAATAATTCCGAAGCGGAGGAGGGCAAAGAATGACAGCGCCTTCCTTAATCGAACTTTTTTGCATTTTCTTTTGCATAGGCCTTTTTACAATCGGCGGCGGCTTGGTCGCGATCACAAGCATGCAGCAAATCGTCGTGGGCCGCGGCTGGATTACAAGCGAAAAATTTTTCAACATGGTCGCGATTTCAGAAAGCACTCCAGGCCCGATTGGCGTAAACATGGCCACTTACATCGGCTACGAGTTCCACGGAACTTTTGGCGGAATTGTCGCGACGCTTGGAGAGATTCTCCCGTCATACATTTGCATAATTTTAATCGCCAAGTTCTTTTCGCGCTTTCAAGAAAAGCCGATCGTAAGGGCGGCCTTTAAGACTTTGCGGCCCGCGACAAGCGGAATCGTTTTGGTGGCCTGCGCCCAAGTTTTTACCCTTGCGCTATTAAACTTAAGCGCATTTTCTTCGGCGGCCGCCTTTAGCCTTGAAGCGCTGTCGGGCCTTGTAAAATGGAAGAGCGCCGCCTTTTACGCCGCCGCGGTCCTGGCCTTGTTCTTTACAAAGGTCCATCCAATCGCGATCGTCGTAGCGGGCGCGGTCTTTGGAATCGTGTTTTTGTAAAGGCTTTTGTTCTTGCTTATGGAGCGAAGTCGCGCTATAATTTAAATAATAAAATAAATAAGGCGGAGAAAAGCATGTATTGTAGAAATTGCGGAAAAGAATTGCCGGACAACACAAACTTTTGTCCTGAATGCGGCGCCGCGCAAAATCTTGGGAATGGACAGATTTCTCGAAAGAGTAGAACTGTTGCCGCTTTGTTGGCTTTTTTTCTAGGTTATCTTGGAATACATAGGTTTTATGTAGGAAAGATTGGAACCGGGGTCCTTCAGATTTTGGCCACTTGCTGTTTTGGTGTTGGCGCTGTTTGGGCCTTGATAGACTTTGTAATTATTATTTTTGGAAACTTTAAGGATGGCGAGGGCCGTTACATTGTAGATTGGGAAGCTAGATACTGATAAATGTTAGCTTAACGAAAAAAAAAAGCCTCGCCGTTTGGCGAGGCTTTTTTTTGTCAACAAAGATTAGCTTAGAACGAACCAGCTACGGCTACGGCGCATGGCTAAAATCGAAGAACCGTTAAGAAAAATCGCGCGGCAGCGCGATTTTTTAGGTTCATCGATAAAACGCCTCGGAGCGAGACTAGCGAGCGACGGCAACAGCTTGCTGTGGCTTGCGCATAAAAAAAGTCCTGGTAGAAACCAGGACTTTTAGTGGTTTAGAAGTTTATCTTAGAAACTTCCCGCCACGGCTACTGCGCAAGCCACAGTGCAGCCTACCATCGGGTTGTTGCCCATTCCCATAAAGCCCATCATTTCTACGTGGGCGGGAACTGAAGAAGATCCGGCGAACTGGGCGTCAGAGTGCATTCTTCCGAGGGTGTCGGTAAAGCCGTAAGAGGCCGGGCCGGCAGCCATGTTGTCCGGGTGCAAGGTGCGTCCCGTTCCGCCGCCAGAAGCTACTGAGAAGTACTTCTTTCCGGCGAGCAAGCGCTCTTTCTTGTATGTTCCGGCAACCGGGTGCTGGAAGCGGGTCGGGTTTGTTGAGTTTCCTGTGATTGAAACGTCAACGTCCTCGTGCCACATGATGGCAACGCCTTCGCGAACGTCGTCGGCGCCGTAGCACTTAACGATCAAGCGGTCGGGGTTTGATCCGTAGGGGATTTCCTTAACGACTTTGAGAGCCTTGTCGGTTCCCTGTCCGTTAAAGTAGTCAAATTCAGTCTGAACGTAAGTAAAGCCATTGATGCGGCTGATGATCTGGGCGGCGTCCTTTCCAAGACCGTTAAGGATTACGCGAAGCTTGTTCTTGCGAACCTTGTTGGCGTTGGCGGCGATTTTAATCGCTCCTTCGGCGGCGGCGAAAGACTCGTGTCCGGCCAAGAAGGCAAAGCACTGTGTCTCTTCGCTCAAAAGGCGGGCGCCCAAGTTTCCGTGGCCAAGGCCAACCTTGCGGTCGTCGGCTACTGAACCGGGCAAGCAGAAAGCCTGCAAGCCTTTTCCGATGTTGGCGGCGGCTGTGGAACCAGTCTTGTCGCCAGACTTTTCGGCTTCCTTGATCGCGATGGCGCTTCCCAAAACGTAAGCCCATTTGGCGTCTTCAAAACAAATCTGCTGTGTTGACTGGCAGATTTCGTAGGGGTCAAAGCCGCGGGCCTTGCAAAGGTCGCGGGCTTCGTTCAAGCCCTTTTCGCCTTCAGAAAATCCGTATTCTTTAAGAGCCTTGTTCACCTGAGGAATTCGGCCTTCAAAATCTTCAAACAATGCCATAGTCTATTCCTCCTGATTACTCTTTGCGGGGGTCAATGAGCTTGACCATTCCCTGATCGGCTGTTACGCGTCCGTAGTGAGTGCGGGCGCCTTCGATGGCTTCCTGAGCGGGCTTTCCAGCCTTGAGGGCGTCCATCAATTTGCCAAAGTTGATGCAGTTGTAGCCGATGATCTGGTTGTCCTTGTCAACGGCGCAAGTCTCAACGTAGCCTTCTGTCATTTCCAAGTAGCGGGGACCAGTCTTGCGAGTGGCGAACATAGTTCCAACCTGTGAGCGCAAGTTCTTTCCGAGGTCTTCCAAAGAGGCTCCGACCTTGAGTCCGTCCTTTGAGTAGGCTGACTGTGTGCGGCCGTAAACGATCTGCATGAAAAGTTCGCGCATGGCTGTGTTGATGGCGTCGCAAACCAAGTCAGTGTTCAAGGCTTCAAGCAAAGTCTTTCCGATCAAGATTTCGCTGGCCATGGCGGCTGAGTGAGTCATGCCGGAGCAGCCGATTGTCTCGACCAAAGCTTCTTCGATGATTCCGTTCTTAACGTTCAAAGAAAGCTTGCAGGCGCCTTGCTGGGGGGCGCACCAACCGATTCCGTGAGTGAATCCGGAAACGTCTTCGATTTTCTTTACCTTGACCCATTCTCCCTCTTCGGGAATCGGGGCCGGTCCATGATACGCGCCCTTAGCCAAGGGACACATATGCTCCACTTCTGCAGTGTAAGTCATGAAGTTCTCCTTAATATGTATGAGTAAGTTGAACGATATGATAGCGCAAACGGCGGGAAGTTTCAATAAATGCGGTTGACAAAAGCGTTTTATTGTTATAAACTAATCAAAATTAGTCAATGCTAATATAATTAAAGCGTTTTTGGAGGCTTTTATGCTGAACTCAGTCGCAATCGACAAAATCATCGGCCGCGAGATAATCGACTCGCGCGGAAACCCCACCGTTGAAGTGGACGTAATCTTGGAAAACGGCGTTCTTGGCCGCGCCGCCGTTCCCAGCGGAGCGAGCACCGGAGAGAACGAAGCGCTTGAAATGCGCGACGGCGACAAGGCGCGCTACGGCGGAAAGGGCGTTCTTAAGGCCGTGGAAAACGTGAACAATGTCATCGCCCCCGCGCTCAAAGGCTTCAACGTTTTTGAGCAGCGCGCGCTGGACATGAAAATGCTCGCTCTTGACGGAACGCCTACCAAGTCAAAGCTTGGAGCCAACGCGATTCTTGGCGTTTCCCTTGCGGCGGCGCAGGCGGCGGCCAAAGCTTTGAACGTTCCGCTCTACCGCTACATCGGCGGCGCCAACGCCCACGTTCTTCCGGTTCCGATGATGAACATTATTAACGGAGGCGCCCACTCAGACGCTCCGATCGCTTTCCAGGAATTTATGATCAGGCCGGTCGGAGCCAAGTCCGAGCGCGAGGCGATCAGAATGGGAGCGGAAGTTTTCCACGCGCTCGCGAAGCTTCTTAAAAATCGCGGCCTTTCAACCGCTGTTGGCGACGAGGGCGGCTTTGCCCCCAAGTTTGACGGAATCAACGACGCGCTTGACTCAATCGTTCAAGCGATAAAGGACGCGGGCTACAAGCCGGGCGACGACGTAAAGATCGCGATGGACTGCGCGGCCTCGGAATTCTCCGTGGAAAAAAACGGAAAATTCTTTTACAACTACAAGCAGCTTTCAAACGGAACTCCCAAAGACCCCAACGGAAAGGAGCTTAGCGACGACGAGCAAATCGCCTACCTTGAAGAGCTGATCACTAAGTACCCGATTGACTCCATCGAGGACGGCCTTGACGAAAATGACTGGGAAGGCTGGAAAAAGCTTACCGCAAAAATCGGAAGCCGCTGCCAGCTTGTCGGCGACGACCTTTTTGTGACCAACGTAAAATTCTTGGAAAAGGGAATCAAGGAAGGCGCGGGAAATTCAATTCTCATCAAAGTGAACCAAATCGGCTCGCTTACCGAAACTTTGGAGGCGATTGAAATGGCCCACCGCCACGGCTACACGACCGTGACAAGCCACCGTTCCGGCGAAACAGAAGACACGACAATCGCCGACATCGCCGTCGCCACAAACTCAGGCCAGATTAAGACTGGCTCGATGAGCCGCACAGACCGCATGGCCAAGTACAACCAGCTTATCCGCATCGAGGAAGAGTTGGGCGGCGCGGCGGTTTACGGATACAAGAAGTTAAGATAAAAAAAATAGCCGGCTTCTACCAAAAGCCGACTATTTTTTAGCGCTTTTCGCTCAAATTTAGGCCAAAAAGCCTCGTTTTACCAGTTTTCGGCGCTTACTTCAAAGTAGCTTTGCGGATGGGCGCAAACGGGGCAGGCGGCGGGGGCCTTTGTTCCCACTACGATGTGGCCGCAGTTTCTGCATTCCCAAACCTTGACTTCGCTCTTTTCAAAGACCTGGGCGGTCTCTACGTTCTTCAAAAGGGCGCGGTAGCGTTCCTCGTGGCGCTTTTCGATCGCTCCGACCATGCGGAATTTGGCCGCCAAAGCCTTAAAGCCTTCTTCTTCGGCGGTTTTGGCAAAGCCCTCGTACATGTCGGTCCACTCAAAGTTTTCGCCGTCGGCGGCCGCTCCCAAGTTTTGGGCTGTTGTTCCCAAGCCGCCCAATTCCTTGAACCACATTTTGGCGTGCTCTTTTTCGTTGTCCGCCGTGGCCAAGAAAATGGCCGAGATTTGCTCAAAGCCTTCCTTTTTTGCAACGCTGGCAAAGTATGTGTACTTGTTCCTAGCCTGAGACTCGCCCGCAAAGGCGGCCTGCAAATTCTTTTCTGTCTGCGTTCCCGCGTACTGATTAGCCATAGTTTCCTCCATAAAAAACAAATGTAAGTTAGCCTCCATTTTAGCGCGCTTTGCGTGAATTTGCTAGAACTTTTTGTTATTCTAGCGTTTTTCGCGCGGGCTATAGATTAAAAATTCGATTTATACTATAATATAAATCAAATTTTTTCAAAAATGGAGAATGCCATGAAAAAAATCGTTTTGTTTTTAACAGCTGGCCTTTTGGCTTTGACGGCGGCTTGGACATACAATCCGCCGGTCCAGGGCGAAAATCTCTTTTACCTTAGCCACCCCGAGCTTATTACAAGCGGAAACTCAGTTGCCGGCGGCGGAATTGAATCCGTTCTTCCCGCCAGCGGAACTTTGAATCCCGCCCTTGTCGGCTTGGAAGAGCGCGTTAGCCTTGACTTGGGCTACACAGCCATGATCAACGGCCTTAGCGAAGACCGCGGCAACAAAAAGTACGCTCAGGCTTTTGGAACGGGAATTTTGATTCCGACAGACTGGGCCAACTTTGGAGCGGAAATCGAAGGCGTCTTTAGCGAGTTCTGGAACATGCCGCTTGGAAACAGCGTTCACTTCAAGACTTTCGCCGCCAAGCAGTTTATGGACAAGCTTTACATCGGCGTGGGCCTTGGCTTTGGCTACGAGACAAAGTTCCACAAAGACTGGATGTTGACCGCCGACGTCGGCGCCGTTTACAATTTTGGCGACTTGGGCTTCCTCAAGAATTTCCGCGTTGCCGCCAGCGCCAACAACCTTGGAAAAACATTGGCCACTGACCGCAACTGGCAGGGATATCCCTCAATGTTTACCTTTAGGGGAGGCGCCGCCGCCGAATTGGTTCAGACAAAAAACTTTGTTTTGGGCCTTTCTGTGGATGTAACCACTCCGCTCTTTATGAATTTAATAGTTGACTCTGGCCTTCAGATGCGCATTTGCGACTTTGTTCAGATCAATTCCTCTTGGGAATGGAACGCGGAAGAAGCTTGGGACGGCCACAATTCATGGCTTCCGACTCTTGGCGTTGTTTTCAAGTTCAACATTGGAATGGGCAACAGCGATTTCGTAAAGAAGCATGACTGGACTAAGAGCGAGCTTTGTCCGTCGGCCGCTTGGAAGAACGTTGACATGGACATCAACATGATCAGCGCGGGCGCCGTTTTGCGCTTGGGCCAAAAAGACAAGTCTGGTCCGGACATCGAACTTCAGTAGTTAGAATTTTTACTTATTGGGAGCGTTTACAATGAAAAAACTTCGCGTTGCGTCTTTATTCTTGATTGGCGGCTTTGCGGCGGCTCTTTTTGCGGCCGACGCTTCAAATTCGCCAAAATATATTTCTCCTAACAACGACGGCGTGCAAGACACCTTGGAAGTCAAATTCAGCGTCAAGGACAAGAGCAAAATTTACGGCTGGTCTTTGATTATTGAAGACGCCGGCGGAAACGTCGTGCGAACGATAGGAAACAAGGTCGCTCTTCCGACTTCGTTCAACGCCAAGAAGTTCATCAAACAAATCGCTTCCAAAAAGCAATCGGTGGAAGTTCCGCCGGTAGTCGTTTGGAACGGCGCCTTCGACAACGGAGAAACCGCTCCCGACGGCGAATACTTTTATTACATCACAGCCACCGACGAGCGCAAAAACCAGAACTCCACAAAAAAGCTTCCGGTTATCGTAAAGAACACGCCGCCGTCGGTAAAGCTTTCGGTCTTGCCCGAAGGCCAAAGAATTTTTGGCGAAGGCGACAAGCCGGAATTCGCTTTTGGCCAGCAAGGCTCAAAGGAAGACAAGTGGGTGGGCAAGATTGAAAGCGCCGACGGAAAAGTCGTCCGCAATTATGTTTGGACAAACGCCCAGCCTTCGGACTTTACTTGGCCCGGAACTGACGACAAGGGCGTAATCGTAGCCGACGGCGTTTACAAGTACACAATCACCGCCACCGACCGCGCCGGAAACTCAGCCACTGCCGAAGTTCCCAACATCATTTTCTCCGCCGAAAAGCCCGAGACTAACGTAATGGTAGTCGGCTCGCGATATTTTTCAATTCCGTCAAAAAGCCCGATTTCTTCGGTCAAGCTTGACGTTGTTATCCCAGAGCCCAGGCGCGGAAGCGGAAACGCTCTTGTAAATTGGAGCGTTGACATTTTGAACAAGGGCGGAAACGTTGTAAAGAGCTGGTCAGGCCAGCGCGGCGACGTTCCTCCCAAAGAAATTCTTTTTGACGGAAAGAACCAGGACGGAGCGCAAATCCCCGACGGCGAATACTACGCCCGCGTCAACGCCGAATACCTTAACGGCTACAAGACGCCCACAATCAATTCGCCGGTCTTTACTTTTGACACGGTTTCTCCCGCCGCGACATTGGTTTCTTACGACGAAATCTTTAGCCCCGACGGAGACGGAAACAAGGACGTCTTTACCCTTAAGCAGACTTTCGAAAAGAAGGGCGGAGCTCCCATACGCAACTGGACGGCCAAAATCGTAAACGCAAAGAGCGGCCAGGCTGTCTACGAATACAAGTTTGGCGCCAACCCGCCAGAGAGCGTTTCTTGGAACGGCTTGGATTCAAGCGGAAACCTTTGCTCTGACGACGACTACAACTACGAGCTTTCGGCCAGCGACTTGGCCGGAAACTCCTTTGCCGCAAAGACGTCAAAGGCCTTTACTTTGGACACTTCAAAGACCGAGGTAATGCTCGCCGCAAGCGATCCGGCCTTCAACCCCAACGGCAAGCGCAAGACCGTTTCGTACACAAGCGTCTTAAAGTCCAGCGCCGTAAAGAAATACAATTTTGAAATCAAGAACTCAAGCGGAGTCGTAGTCTTTAACTTGCAGGGAAGCGGCAACGTTCCGGGAAAAATTTCTTGGAACGGAAAGTCTAGCGCCGGCCTTCTTTGCGACGACGGAATGTACACGGCTTCGATTTCAATAGAGTCGGTCAACGGCTCTTCGGCCCGCGCCGAGGCTATGCCGGTTCAAATCGACACAAAGGTTCCCAGCGTGGAACTCGCTTTGACGGACACAATCTTTAGCCCGGACGGAGACAGCCGCAAGGAAACCCTCAAGGGCTCGGCCGCCAATTCCACCGACGAAGAATTGTGGACTGCCAGCGTTGTTGACGCCAAGGGCGCTCCTGTAAAGACATTTGAATGGAGCGGAAAGGTTCCCGCCAAATTTGAATGGGACGCCCGCGACGACAACGGCAACAAGGCGCCCGACGGAACATACTCGCTTGTCGTAAGCTCGACGGACAAGGCCGGAAACGAATTCCGCAAAAAGTTTGACAACATCGTCGTTGACACCCGTCCCACAAGCGCTTACGTAACGACGGCCTTGCCTGGAATCAGCCCCGAGTCAAAGACCGGCTTGACCAAGCAAACCTTTACCGTTCGCGTCGGCCTTAACGAAGGAATCGAATCTTGGTCGTTTGAAATCGTAGACGCCAAGGACAAGGCCGTTTACGCCTTTGATTCCAGCGCCAAGACAATTCCGGCCAGCTTTGTTTGGAGCGGAAAGGACAAGGACCAAAACAATCTTGAAGGAACATTCGCCGGCCGTCTAAAGATCGACTACACAAAGGGCAACCGCGTTGACGTAAAGACAAGCGCCTTTATTTGCTCGGTAACGCCGCCGGCCTTGACTGTAAGCGTCGCTCCCGAATTCTTTAGCCCTGACAACGACGGAACCGACGACGACTGCTTTATCTCGCTTAGGGGAAGCGCCGCCAACGGAGCCAAGCTTGTAGGCTGGTCGTTTGACATCAACAATCCTGTCTCTACCGGAAAGGCCGGCGCCTTCTGGAAGACAAGCGGAACTGACAAGATCACTCCGCAAATCGTTTGGGACGGCCTTAGCAACACCAGCGTTGAAAAGGACGGAAAGGCGGAGCGCGTTCAGTCCGCGATGGATTATCCTTACGTGTTCACTGTAACGGACAGCCTTGGCCTTACCAGCGTAAAGACAGGAATCATTCCCGTTGACATCTTGGTAATTCCTGACGGAGACGTCCTCAAGATGGCCGTTCCGTCAATCATATTCCGCTCTAACCACGCGGACTTTAAGACCGCCGAAGAAGCGCCCGGAAGCCAGGTCACAAAGGCCCAGGCTGACAACAACAAGCGCGTTCTTAAGCGCGTCGCCGAAATCCTAAAGAAGTTCCCGGACTATACGGTTACCGTTGTCGGCCACGCCAACAAGACGGGCGCCGCCGGAGAGGACGAGGCTTTGCTTAACCTTTCCAACGCCCGCGCCGCCTTTGTCAAGGAGCGCTTGGTGGAGAACGGAATCAAGGCCGAGCGCCTTAGCTCAGAAGGAAAGGGCGGAAGCCAGCCAGTCGCCGAGTTTAGCGACACGGCCAACTGGTGGAAGAACCGCCGCGTAGAATTTATACTTCATAAGTAAGCATGGATTTTGGAATCTTGTAGACCGAGCCGCAGTTTTTGCAGCTGACTTCTATCGGGTCGGGATCGTTTGCAAGGATGTCGTCAAGCTCGGCCTTTCCGATGTTTTTGATGGAGGCGGCGAAGCCTTGCGCGCTGCAGGGGCAGTCAAACACAATGTCGCGCTCCAAAACGATTTTTGGGTCAAACTCGCGGAAAAGGCCTTTTATAAGCGGCTCGCGGCTTTGTCCTTCGCTGAACCATTGGCCGAGCGAAGGGCAGGCTCCAAAAGCGCGCTCGGCGTTTTGAATCATCGCGTCGCGCTTGGCGTCGGCGTCAACCTTGTTGTCTTCTTTTTGTCCGCCCGATCCTGGGAGCGCTTGCATAAAAAGGCCGCCCGCTCCAACGACCCTTCCTTCTTTGTCAAACTGGATTCCCGTGCTAAAGGCTGTGTTGGTTTGCTCCGATTTAGCGAAGTACCAAGCCAAGTCCTTTGCGATGTTGCGGAATTTAATTTCGGTCGTGCCGGTTTGCGGGGCCTTGGCTCCTTCTATGTCGCGGGTGACCGAAACGATTCCGCCGCCAAAAAAGTCTGTCAAGTCCCAAGAAGTTATCTCGTGCTCGATCGGAATCCTGTCCTGAAAAATGTATCCGCGCACGTAGCCGCTAGAGTCCGCCTCGACGGAAAATCCGGCGGCGGGGCCGTCCGTGTCGTAACGGAAAGTCAAATGCTCGCGGCCCTTCATCGTTTGGATCATAAGCGCGGCGCAAAGCTCCGCCTGGCCCAAGATCAAGGTTTCCAAAATGCCCAAGTTGTGCTGGACCCGCATTTGGTTTACCATTCGGGTGCCGTTGTAAATCGCGCCGCGGAACATTCCGTCTCCGGCCACAAAAACCGTCATGCCGTCCTTTTCGACGCCTTCCAGTTTTTTTAAAAGTTCTTGGTCCGTTATTTTTTGGCTAATCATTTTGCGCCATCCTTGTTTCGATTTCGATTCTAGCGGCGGCCATTTCCTTGTCGCTTGGAACCCATTCGTATTTTTCCTTAAGTTTTTTGGCGGCCAAAAGCGCGTCTCCGCCGCATTCGTCTAGGGCCGCTTTTCTGTCTTGCAAAAATTCGTTTATCGGGCAGGCGCTTTGGCTTTCGTTTAGGTCAAAGCCAGTTACAAGCCAGCGGTTTTTTACAAAGGCGAGCGTTACCGTTCCAAAAACTTTTTCCACGCTTATGTCGCTTTCCGGCCCTTCGTTGTGAACGCGGTAGTAGCTTGCGCAAAGTTGGCTTTCCGTTCCGTTTTTTATGTTGAGCGGAACCGGCTTTTGCTTTAATGTCGGAGCGCTTTTTCTATTGTCGGCTTGCGTCATCGCGGCGGAACTTTCGCCCAGCTCAAAATTGGTTATTCCGTAAATCCACTTGTCCTCAAGATCGCTTCTGTAAATGTAAATTTCGGGAGTCACCGTTCCGACTGTTTGGCTAAAGGCGTCGCGCATTTTGCTTGCGACGTAAACGCTGCTTGTTGAATCTACAAGTTTTTTTGCCTGGCTTCCCTTGCTGGCCGCCTGCATCAAAATTGTGTTCATTGAATGAAAGCCGCTAAAAAAGGCTTCGGCCGTTTGGCGGTCGGTCAACGAAATCGTAGTGGGGCGGCCAAGCTTGTCGTTATGCACCGAGCGGCCAAAGAAAAGGCTTCCGGCGATCAAAAATATTCCGGTTACAAAAAGGGCGCGGTTGCGCCTTAGGCTGCGGCTGGCCTTGGCCTTGGCGGATTTTTTGCCCAAAAGCTTTTTTGCCGCCTCTTCAAATTCTTTTTGGCCAATCGCGTTTTTTCGCTCAACGCCGTGGACGCTGCCGTCGGCTTGCAAGCCCAATTCCGCCGCCAGTTCGCCAAGGCAAAAGTCTTTGTCCAGCCATTCGATTTTTGGGGAACCGTCGCTTGCGCCGGAAGCGCGCTGGGCGTTTCTTTGCGAAAGGCCTGACTCTTGCAATTTTTGCTCAAAGGCCGCACTTCCATATTCCAGCGCGTAGGAAATTTGTTGGCTAAGCTTTTCGTCGGCTCCGTTCACTACATTTTTGAGCGGAAGATAGCGCGCGTCAAGAATGTCGGCCTGGCGTTCCTCAAGGCTTGCGGCAGGGAAGGGAAGCTGGCCCGAAAGCGCCTGGTAAACCAAGGCGGCGCGTACGAAAGCCGCGGCGCGGGCCCCGCTTAAATTTTTGTCCTGCCATGCCGCCTGCAAAAAAGCGTAGTCGTCGCAGTTGGCGTTGTGGGCGGCAAATTCAAAAATGTCTTGGGGCAAAAACAATATCGTGATTTTATTTTTTGTTTGATTGAAAAGAATTCCGCCGGCTCCGTTTGCGGGAAGCCATTTTTCTTCCAAAATCGCTTGTCGGACGCAAGCCGAATAGGCGTAAAGGGCCCGCGCCTTTTGGACCTTGTCGCTTGCCTGCATTATGCCCAAAAGCGGCCGGCCTCCAAAGCCTTTTCCCGTGAACAAAACTTGGCCGCTTTGTTTTTCGGCCTCCGTTCCCTCAAAGCGGAAGGGCTTGAAAGAAAAGCGCAAGTCCGGCGTAAAAACCGCATTCTCCGCGCCCGGCTTTATCGCGGCCTCCGCCCAAACGCCTTCTTCGTTAAGGTTTATCGCCGACTGAATTTTTCCAAAGGCGCTTTCGCTTAAAAGGGAGTTTAAGAAGGTTTGCTTTTCCGTTGAGGCGGCTATGTTCATGGCTTTATTATAGCGGCAAAAAAAAATGCTTGCAAGGGCGCGCTTTTAGGAACGGTATGTCGCTTCGCTAATTTTGCATTAGGAAGTGATTCAACTGCGCTCTTGCGAGCGCGGGCAATCAAGGCGCGCTTTTTAGGAACGGTCAAGGCGCGCTTCGCTTAAAGCCTTGACTCGTTCCTTTTGCGGCGCGAGTTTTATTTTCGCGCCGCAATACGCTTGCGAAAATTCCCGCTTGCCTTTATAATACCCCTATGAACAAAAACAATTCCCGCCGCGAGGGCGGGCAGACATTTGGCCAGGCGTTGGCCGCAAAAGTAATTCTTAGAGTTGTCACAATAGTTTTAATCGCAGCGGCGGTATTTGCGCTTGCGGCGTTCGCTCTTTCTAAATTGCAGGAGGCTCGCGTCCAAAACAAAAGGACTGCGGTGGAGCGGGAGCTTGCCGAATGCGCCGAGCTTGTTTTGTACAAAATGCGCTACAGCGACATCATCACGATAAAAAAGCGGGGCGCGATAGCCAAGGCCTTTAGCATCGTCCGCTACGAGGGCGTTTTGCGCGCGGGAATCGAAAACATCCGCGACGCCGAGGTAATCGTCTCGCCGGACGCGAAAAGCGTTACGGTAAAGATTCCGCCCACGGTTTTATTGGGGAACGACATCCATTCGCAGGAAGTGTTTGACGAGCAGCAGCGGCTCTTTACCCGCATCGGAACGCAGGAAATATTCGACCAAATCGAAATCGCCAAGCGCGAAGCCGCCGACGAAATTCTTGCCGACGGCCTTTTGGACGACGCCGACGCCCGCGCCAAACAAGTCGTCTCCGCCCTCCTAAAGCCCCTCGGCTTCCGCTCCGTTACTGTAGAATTAAAGTAAACCGATAAAAAAAGCGGACAAAGAAGGGCGGGAGCCGTGCCGAAGGCGGAACGCCTGAGTGCAATACCTTAAGAGGCCTCATTCCGAAGGAATGAGACGCAGAAAAAAAAGGACGGAAGGACCCGTCAGCGAAGCGGCTTGGCCGCAGGCATCAAGCCGCAAGCGGATGACGGGAGGCTCCGGCTCTTTTTTTTCGTCGCTGGGCTCCCGCATTTGAGTCCGCTTTTTTTATTATTTTTTTCTATAATTTTCTTGCATTATTTACACAAGTATGCTATAATTCTATAATAATATTATTGTAATTCGTTCACGGGAGGGCAGGATGAACGAATGGCTCAAAAAACTTGGCGACAGCGCGAAAGCGGCTTGGGCCAAGTGGTCAAAAATTCAAAAAGGGATTATCATAGGCATTGCCATAGCGATCATTATCGCGGTGGCGGCTTTGTTCCGCGTATCTTCAACTCCAACGACAGTAAGGCTTTTTAACGCTCCTGTTACCGGCGACATGCAGTCGCAGATTTTGACGCGTTTGGACCAAGAAAGCGTTGAGGCTACGGTTAACGACGCCGGCTATATTTCCGTTCCGGACGAAAAAACCGCCATCAAAATGCGGGAAATTCTTATCTCGGAAGGCTTGGTTCCCGCCGTTGTGGACCCTTGGGCCTCCTTCTTTGACCGCGGCTGGTCAACCACCGACGCCGACCAAAACCAAAAGAAAAAGATTGCCATCGAAAAGGCCTTGGAGCAGCATATCCAGGCCATTGACGACATCGCCTATGTCAACGCCGACCTTTCGCTGCCTGAAGACAAGCTTTTTAAGGCCGACCAAGACCCCGTAAAGGCCAGCGTTCTTATCCGCGCAAAGCCGATGAGCGACCTTTACACCAACCGCCGAAGAATTTTGGGCATCCAGCGCCTTATTATAAGCGCGGTCGAAGGCCTTACCGCCGAAAACTGCGTTATCACCGACAGCGAAGGAAACATTCTAAACGACTTTGAGGGCATGGCCGAAAGCGACCGCCTTGACATTGTCAAAAAGCAGGAAAAGCTTATCCGCGAGGGCGAAGCCCACTACCGCGCCCAAATCCTTAAGGCTTTGCAGGACACGCTTTCCGCAGACCGCGTGCGAAACCTTAACATTAAGATTGACATGGACTTTTCCAAGGAAACAAAGGATTCCGAGGTTTACCACGCCATTCCGATCCGCGAAGACAACCCCGACACGCCTTACGACGATTCCGAGTACCGCGACGTTCTTCCGATAAGCCAGCAGACAGTCACCCGCGAATGGCAGGGAACCGGCTTTAACCCGCAGGGCCCCGCCGGAACCGAAGGCCAAAACTCGCCGACTTACTCCGACATGTCCAACGTAATCGGAAGGCAAACCGAGACCGGCGTGACGCAAAACAACGCCCTCAACAAGGACGTTATCCACCGCGAGGAAAGCCCCCGCTACGGAAAAGTCACCGTTTCGGTCAACCTTGACGGCATTTGGACCAAAAAATACGACAAAAACCACAATCCGGTCTTTAACGAAAGCGGCGGAATTGTTCGCGAATACGCTCCCATTCCAAAGGAACAGTTGGAGCAGTGGACCGATTACATTCAGAACGCCATCGGCTACGACCGCGCCAAGGGCTACAAGGTCACGGTCATCAACATTCCGTTTGACAGACGGGCTGAATTTGACGCGGAAGACGAGGCCATCCTTAAGGCCCGCCAAACCCGCTTGACTATAATCCTTGTTTTGATCGGCTTGGCGGCGATTTTGGCGGTATTCATCCTTTACCGCTTTATCAGCCGCGAGATGGAAAGGCGCCGCCGCCTTCGCGAAGAGGAATTGCTCCGCAAGCAGCAGGCCGCCCGCGACCAGGCCCTTTGGGAAGCCAAAGAAGAGGGTGTGGAAGTCACAATGTCGGTCGAAGAGCGCAAGCGCGCCGAATTGCAAGAAAACGCCATCGCGATGGCCAAAGAGCATCCTGAGGACGTCGCGATGCTCATCCGCACTTGGTTGATGGAGGAGTAGTATGACAAGAGAAGAGCTTAACTTTGAGATGACCTCCGAGAAGGGGATTCCCGGAAAGAAAAAGGCGGCCATCTTGTTCGGCGAGTTGGACACAGCCGCCGCCGAAAGCGTTATGGAATACCTTAACGAGG